>Ga0265292_1001389_pt1 | contig 21586 bp, 19 predicted proteins | sample Munlanlewell296A_FD_189080 | JGI IMG/M metagenome (GOLD analysis project Ga0265292, IMG submission 189080) | Leachate microbial communities from a municipal landfill in Southern Ontario, Canada - Leachate well 296A | ecosystem: Engineered > Solid waste > Landfill > Unclassified | place: Canada... | reverse complement strand
CTTTCATCGAACGCTCCTATTTTGCCGGTTTTTAGCTGTTCCATCAGCTTTTCCTGCAATTTAGCGCGCCGATAAAAAAACGCAACCCCTTATTTCAAAAAATCTTAAATTGTTTTTCAGGGACGACTAGGTATTGCTTCCGTTCCGTCATTCCCGCGAAAGCGGGAATCCAGTTTTGGTGACGTTCCAATGCCCCTGTATCTGTGATAGGAGAATCACATCTGGATCATCCGGTCAAGCCGGATGATGACGAAAACGCAAGAAATGAGCTTTGCCCGAAAATCTTGGCACACCCCTTCTAATTTCTTCCCTAAATTTGCTTTTCCCCAAAAATATGTTATCTTTAACTACGGAGCAGCACATCTCCTGCCGCGCTCTTTAAAAATAAATATCTTCTCTGTGTCCTTTGCGATCTCTGTGGTTTATTAATTCTTACTTGGCGACTTGGTGGTTCAATTTCGACCTCCAAATTGTACATTTTGGCAAAATCCGCGTCTTCAGCTCAAAAATCCACTTCCTTGTAAAACCCTACAGAATGTACAAAACGTACAATCCGCTACTCGACTACTCGTCTATTTCTTCCCGCAATCCAGAATTTGGCCCCAGAAGATTCGATGATAGTCTCCGGATGGGTAACATCCAGCCCGGATGTCCGGGATCATGGCTTCGGGGATAAAATCGTTGGAGTGGACGACCTGGCATTCATAATGAATAATGCTTTCGGCGATGACCGGAGCGCCCTTGGCTGCACCGGGGATGACCGTTAGGTTAGCCTCCGCTAATTTATTGCGGTTTCTGCCGCTGACGGAGCCGCAAAGGCTTAAGGCGGAATCGTAAGAATCCGGCAAGACGTTGACAGTGAAGAAGCGTTCGTGTTCGAGAAGAGTGTAGGTATAGCGTGACGGCCTGACCGCCACTTGCCAGATCGGCCGGGACCAGATCGATCCGATCATTCCCCAGCCGATGGTCATTGCATTGGCAGTGCCGTCGCCCTTCCAGACAGCCAGCAATAAACCTTTTGTGCTCATTGTTTTCATAACGTCAGCAAAATGATCTGTGTAGTGCATTGGTTTCTTTTCAGACATTGTTTTTCCTCCTGAAATGACTATAAAAGAAAAATTATTAAACCACAGAGGACACAGAGAGCACAGAGAAAGATTTTTTATATCTTTGCTCTGCGGTCTCTATGGTTCAATATATTCCCGTTATTTGACAACCAAAATATCAGGCCGCGGCTGATGCTTACCCTGGAATTCCACATCAACCATCGGCCAATTCTTACCGGCCACGGTGACAACGATCGGCTCGTTATCGGAAATGATAATAGTATCTTCGCTCTTGGTGCCCGTAATAGAAGGATTCCACGCCAGGGCTTGATTGAGAACCAGTTTCACCGGATCGTTCGGAGTGGCGATGCAATCGCGAGTGGTATAACCGGTGGGACCGCCCTGATGATGCAATTGCCATTCGTTTTTGAAACCGACGGTTTCATATTGCCGGCAAAGTAAATCGAACATCTGTCCGAGGCTTTGGCCGGGGCGCGAAGACAACTGTACCGCCGCGTCGATTTGGACGGCGGCGGCGTGGCGTTTGCGAAGGTCGGAATCGATAGGACCGAAGCTGACAAAACGGGTCAGCGAGCAAATGAGTCCGAATTTTTCCACGCAAAAAACCACCTCGACGATTTTTTTCAGTGGGTTATCCGTTGGAATGGGGTGGCGATATTTTTTTATCCGTTCGTCGGCGGCGATCAGGATGACCCACGGTCGAGCCGATTGCGACCAGATATTATTTGCTGCCAGCCCGGCGATCTGGTTTTCGGTTATACCGGGTTTGATCTGAAAAATTGTTTTTTCCATAGCCTCCGAGGCCGCTCGACCCGCATGGCGGTAACGTTCGATTTCTTCGGGCAGCAAGGACCATCGGACCTGGGCAAAGTCTCCCGCCAGAGGTTGCGCATTTTGCGGTAATCCGCCGGTAACGACGTCATACCCGATCACACCGCCGGCAAACAATTGGGAGAATATTTCCCCACGCTTAGCGCCCATCTGCCACGGATGAGATACGATTTGGATTCCACAGCCGGCAAATTCTTCGTCGGCGATTCTTGGATGTTCGATATTGGTGGTTACGCAGGTGATTTTTTCCCGAGTAACGGCCAGGACCGCCACTCCCCCTTCCGCGGCGCCGTTGACGAAATTTAATTTTCCCGCCGTGAGCCAGGAAAAATTGGCACGGGAACTCAAGATTAATCCGGAGAAATTATTTCGATCCATGTAATCAATCAGACGCTGGTGCTTTGTGGTAATTTCGGGCAGCATAATATTCCTCACTTTCCAGAATAGTCGATAATTCTTGCGATTTCGTTTCGAAGCTCGTGGCGGGTAACGATCCGGTCGATAAAGCCGTGTTCGAGCATGAATTCCGCAGTTTGGAAACCTTCCGGAAGTTCAGCTTTGACTGTGTTCCAGATCACTCGGGGACCGGCGAAACCGATCATCGTTTCAGGTTCCGCGATGATGATATCACCGAGGAATGCGAAACTCGCAGCCACCCCGGCCGTGGTCGGATCGGTCATCACCACCAAATATAATCCACCCGCATCGTCCAGCCGCGCGATGGCGGCGGAGGTTTTGGCCATTTGAACCAGTGAGACCATTCCTTCCATCATTCTCGCCCCGCCCGAAGCGGTAACCATGACAAAGGGAATGTCCTGCTCCGTAGCCAATTCCGCGGCGGCGGTTATTTTCTCGCCAACGACCGAACCCATCGACCCCATGATAAAAAATGAGTCCATCACACCCAGAATCACCGGACGTCCTTTGATATAACATTTGCCGATAATGGCCGCTTCCTTCGTGCCAGTTTTTTTCTCCACCTGGACCAATCGATCCTTATAAGGCATGCGATCCTCAAACTCCAAAGGATCAGTAGACTTCAAATCGTGTAAAAGTTCTTCAAACGTGCCGGTGTCCGCCAGTTGTCCGGCGCGGGTGCGCGCATCGATTCGATAATGCTTGTCGCATTTTGGGCAGCAATGGAGATTTTCCTCGAACTCTTTTCGATAAAGCATCTCTCCGCATTTTTCGCATTTCATCCACAAGCCTTCGGGGACATCAACTTTTTTCGGCTCGACCGGGGTTTCGGCATTTTCAACGCGTTCCAATTCTTTGCCCACACCACACTCCTTTATACAGAGACACCATTACATTTAATTACATATTCGTGCCAGGTCAGAGGCTCTTTGACCAGTTGCCAGACCGCGGTGATGGTTCTTTTTTCCCGTGAAATTCTGGCCACAGACAGGGCGATTTGTCCGAGGACCACCCCGACGATTTGGCCCTGGTGCTTTTTGACCATCCTGGAAACGCATCTTTCCAATCGCTCCTGTACTCTGACCATGCGTTCTCCTTCCGGGGGAGTAACGCTGTCCGGCTGGTCCAGCCATTGGCGATAAACCTTCGGATGGCGACGTTTGATCTCCTCTAAAAACATTCCTTGCCACAAGCCCAGGTTTGCTTCGGACAGGTCTTTTTCAGTTCGATGGCGGACTCGTAAAGCGCCGGCGATCATCCGAGCCGTCTCCTGGGCGGGACCGCTCGGGCCTGAATATAAAATATTTATACCTGTGGACTTTAACTGCTCGGCCCAGCGGTTGACCTGGTCAAACGATTCCGGGCAGACCGGAAGGTCCGCGTTTCCGACCAATCGATTTTCCATTTCCCAGCAGGACGGCCCGGCAGGGATAAGAATTAATCTGGTTATATCTATTTCGTCCATTATTTTTTAGCCGCGTTTGCGATTTCTCTTAGTTTAATAACCGCCTGTGCGGGATCGGATGCTTTGAAAACGGCAGTGCCTGCTACAAAGGTATCCGCGCCCGCCCGTACCGTAAGGGGGATAGTTTCCTCATTAATTCCGCCATCGACTTCGATCCTTACGCCGGGTCGGCGCCGGAGGATTTTTTCTATTTTAGGCAGTTGATCCGCGCGAAACGCCTGCCCGCCGAAACCCGGCATCACGGTCATCACCAGGACCATATCCACCAGGTCGATGACCGGTTCCAGCGAATCGGCCGGCGTGTCGGGATTCAGACTCACGCTTGCTCCTGCTCCTAATTCGCGAATCTTTTTTACCAGCCCCGCCGGGTCTTTGGCCACCTCGATGTGGAAGGTCAGGTTATCGGCGCCCGCTTTGATAAAAGGTTCCGCGTATTGATCGGGATCGGAAATCATCAGATGCACATCCAAAAATAGTTTTGTGTTTTCCCGAATACATTTTACCAGAGGAGGACCGAAGGTGATGTTCGGCACAAAATGGCCATCCATGACATCGAGGTGTAATAGATCGGCACAAGCCTCCACTCTGGCGATATCCGCCGCCAGGCAGGCAAAGTTCGCCGACAAAATCGACGGCGCTATCCGCATATTTTTAGTCATATCATACTCACACTTAATTGTATCGCTTTAAGGGATTATACGGATATTGTATTCGATAATACTTCCAGATTCAAATCTCTTTCACCTTTCAGAGTATTTGTGATGATAAATTCGAGGGTCTCCGATATAATGCCTGATCGTAAACGTTCAGGCCCCCTTCTGTCATTGCGAGCGAAGCGAAGCAATCCCGTAATGACGCCGATTGAAGAAGGAACGAGATTGCTTCGTCGCTGCGCTCCTCGCAATGACCGCGTGGGTTGAACGGATACATTTGACCTTAATTTAGTGGTGACAATTTATTCTGGAGGTTCGATTTCAAAATGAGAGTTCTGTCAGGTATTCAGCCTTCGGGCAAATTACATATTGGGAATTATTTCGGGGCGATGAAGCAGCATTTGGAGCTTCAGAAAGATAACGAGTCGCTGTATTTTATCGCCAATTATCATGCGCTGACCAGTTTGCATGATAAGGATCGGGTGGCGAGTTATACGCATGACGTGGCATTGGATTATCTGGCGTTGGGACTCAATCCGGAAAAAACGATGTTTTTCCGTCAGTCGGATGTTCCGGAGGTGACGGAGCTGGCGTGGATTTTATCGACCATCACGCCGATGGGATTGCTCCAGCGGTGCGTTGCGTATAAAGAGAAAATAGACAGGGGGCTGCCGGCGGATCATGGATTGTTCGCTTATCCGGTTTTGCAGGCGGCGGATATTTTGATTTATAAATCGCAAAGTGTTCCGGTAGGCCGAGATCAGAAACAGCATATCGAAGTTACACAGGATATCGCCCAGAAATTTAATAATACTTACGGTGAGATTTTTGTTATTCCTAAGGAGTGCATCCTGGAAAGCACAGCCGTCGTTCCGGGAATCGACGGGCAGAAGATGTCGAAGAGTTATGATAATACCATCGAGATTTTTGCCGAGGAAAAACTGATAAAACAGCGGGTGATGGCGATTGTGACCGATAGCACGCCTCTGGAGTCGCCTAAAGATCCGAGCAAATGTAATGTGATGGCGATTTTACGGCTTGTCGCTTCGGCCCAGGAAACTGTGGAGTGGGAAGAGCGGTATCGCAAGGGCGGGGTGGGATACGGCCATAGCAAAAAACGGTTGGTGGAATTGCTGACCGAATACTTCCAGCCTTACCGGGCGAAACGAAAGGAATTGGAACAAAATCCGGCTTATGTGGAAAAAGTTTTGCTGGATGGAGCTAAGCGGGCGAGAGCGATTGCTCAGAAGACGATGGACGAAGTCCGGTACGCTACGGGAATTACGTATGACGCCAGGAATTTTAAAATGGCAGAGTAATCATGACAGATAAGAAAGAACCCCCTGCTGCCGCAGGGGGCTAGTTATTTTTAAAGAGCTTTAAACAACATAATGAACGACGATTATCGGGTACAACTTGAAATTTATAATGGTCCGATCGACCTTTTGCTCTATTTGATCCGCAAGGAAGAAGTGGATATTTATGATATCCCCATTGCGAGGATCACCGATCAGTATCTCCAATACGTGATGGTTCTGCAACAGCTGGACCCAAATCTGGCGGGGGATTTTCTCGTCCTGGCGGCCACGCTGATGGAGATCAAAAGTCGAATGCTTCTGCCGCATCCGGTGGAGCAAGACGAGAGCGGAGAAACGATTGATCCGCGGAGCGAACTGGTTCGTCAGTTGCTGGAATACAAGCGGTTTAAGGACGCGGCGGGCTGGTTGGCGGATGCGGCGGAAAGTCAATCGCAGAAATTTCCCCGTGTTCCGGTTTTGCCGGAGTCCCGCGCGAGCGAGATCGATCTGGAGGACCTTCAGATATGGGATTTGGTGGAGGCGTTTTCGAAATTACTTCAGGCGACACTGGCCGGGGTGGGTTTGCATTCGGTGGAAAAAGACGATACCCCGCTGGCTTTACATCAGCAGGATATCATCGACCGCCTCCAGCGGGAAGGGCCCCTTGCGTTTTCGAGGATTTTTGAAGGCAGAAATCGCCGGACGGAAATGATCGGTTTGTTTTTGGCCATGCTCGAACTGATTCGACAGGGTCTTATCCGAATTGAGCAGGATGAGCTATTGGGCGAAATATATCTGTTTCTTAACGTCGATTTACCGGACGAAACGCCCCAGGCACAACAGGAGCAAACTCCACCACCGCCCCCGGAACTTGCATTGCACGAAACCGTTGAGGAAGAAGATGATGAAATGAAAATATTTGACGATTTAGGAATTATTGATGTCGAACTCGATACGGACCAGCGAAACTCAACCGATTCGCAGGAGTAACCTGGTCCAGCGACAATTTTATGCCCTCTACGAAGAGGATTTGCCGGAAACGGTTATATTAAATGAGCGAAAATACCGTCATGTGCAGACCTTCAAATATGATTTTTTCGCGGGTACGGGATTGTATGAATTATCCGATCCGGTGGGCCTGTTTTCACAGGCTGTGCCGCTGCTGATTGTGGTGAAGATTTACCGCTATCGGCGATTTTTTGGACTGCCTATGAGTTGGCTGGGGATAATTTCAGTTCGGCATGAGGGGCGGCTTTATCAATTGCTTGGGGATATTCCCGGCGTTCCTCGATTTGAGGGTTTTATTGGCCGGACGGGATTTGCCCATGAATATATTTTTGGCAGGGGCCTACGAAGGAGAGACCTCCTCAACGATTATTTTTTTGATCGATTACGCGACACATTGCGGGCGATTCATGAGCGGGGAGCCAGTTATATCGATTTGCATAAAATGTCGAATATCATCCTGGGAGATGACCAGAAGCCCTATCTGATCGATTTCCAAATCAGCTATGCCCCGCGCAACCAATGGCCGATCGTCCGAAAAATTTCGAATATTATTCTTCGGCATTTTCAGAACGAAGACTGGTATCATTACTTAAAACATAAACGCCGATTGCGCCGCGACCTTTTAACGCAGGACGATTATGAAAAATCCTGCGAGCCGTCGCGGATCAATACAATGCACAAATTTATGAGTAAGCCGTATTTGCGGATACGGCGATTCTTTTTGGACCTTCTGCATCTGGAAACTAGCGAATAAATATTTTTTGAGGATATCTGAATGAAATACCGGGTACATAAGCTTGCACAACCGATGAAACTCGACGGCGACTGGGAAAAAGCCGCATGGAAAAACTGCCCGACACTTGAGCTGAAGAATTTTATGGGAACCAAACCCGCGCATCAGCCCAGGACTCAGGCGAAGGCGCTTTACGACGATCGGAATATCTATGTTACCTTCCGAGTCGAGGACCGATATGTCCGGGCGGTCGCTCAAAAACATCAGGATTCTGTTTGCCGTGATAGCTGCGTCGAGTTTTTCTTTACACCGGGTGATGACATTTCCGTCGGGTATTTCAATCTGGAGATGAATTGCGGCGGAACCATGCTTCTTTATTACATCAAGAAGCCTTTGAACGAAGACCCCAAAGGGTTTGTCCAGGTCGATTGTGAACCGATTGAGGTTTTTCATTCCCTGCCGAAAATCGTTGAGCCGGAGATAGTCGAACCGACCACGTGGGTGGTGGAATATCGCATCCCGCTGGACCTTTTGGAAAAGCATTGCCCGGTGGTAAAACCCCGTTCGGGCGTATTATGGCGTGGGAATTTTTATAAATGCGCTGACTCTACCTCGCATCCGCACTGGCTGACCTGGTCGGTGGTGGATAACCCCAAGCCGAGCTTTCATTTACCGAAGTTTTTCGGCGAACTGGAATTTGTGTAACCCCTAATAAAGCATGGTATGGAATTATTTTATTTTCGCAAATCATTCAATTTCCGACAAAAGATGCTTGCGATATAAGTCTCTGCTTAACAAACCCGTTATGACAATATAGCTATTGAAGCAAAAAAACTGGGGCCTTTTTATGAAAAAATAATGCTTCACTTGCTTGCATAATCTGAAATTTGTGGTATATTTATTAAGAAGCACATGCTTTTTGGTCGATTTACTTTATAGCAACATATACAAATTAATAGAAAATTTCGTTTGAAGGCTGGCGCGGTTGATCTTTCTGATCATCCTGCCAGCTAATTTAACATGTAGAGAATTTTGAACGTTGGCGCAAAAAATTGGAGGCGGCGATAAGTTTAGTTTAGCATACAACATATTTGTTTATCAGCTTTTGTTAAACATCGCTTAATTGAAGAGACAAGCAACGCATGGCTGGCATGCCGGGCGTTGCTAATTTATTTGGGGCCGATTTTAGGCTTTTTGAAAAATGATTAAATTTGAGGTGGTATGGAGTTTCATAAGACCTTATAAACGTTGGTTTTACAAAGCTATCGCACTGACGATGCTTTGTACTGCCACCTCGCTGGTCCCTCCATTTCTCCTCGGAATGATTGTCGATAAAGTCATCGGTTCACGGCGGGATGATTTATTTTTCATAGTAATGCTGCTGTTTATCCTCACACCTTTAATGGGAAACGCCATTGCGTTTTTTAACAATTATTTGATAACTTTGATTGGCCATAAATTGGTTCTGGACACACGCCGAAGACTTTACCAACACCTGCTGAACCTGCCAATGCGGTTTTATGATAAAAGCTCGACCGGCGCGATTATGGAACGATTAATGGGCGATGTTGCCCAGGTTCAACAGATGGTAACCGGTCAGACAATCACTCTGGCTTCGGATATTGTCGCCTGCATGGTGGCTTTGGGATTTATGCTGTGCCTTAACTGGCGAATGGCTTTGCTGCTGACCGTCTTTATTCCCATGTATGTCTTCAACTACAGATTCTTCATTACTCGAATTCATAAGTGGGGTGAAAAGTTACGTGAGAAAATGGAAACGTTAAGCGCGGGAATGCAGGAGCGACTCTCTGGGGCCATGGCCGTCAAAGCTTTTGGCCAGGAACGCTCCGAAGATCGCCGGTTTACCACCGGAGCGTTCGACGCGAAAAACAGCGCGGTCAAATCTCATTATTATTCCATCGGATTTGGAACCACCGCGAATTTGATTTACTGGATGGGCCAGACGGGGATTTACCTGATGGGCTGCTACCTGGTGGTCAAAAATGAAATGACGCTGGGGTCGGTTATCGCTTTTTCGAGTTATTGCGTCTACCTGCTGGGTCCGGCCGTCCGTTTCAGCCAGATGACGGATCAGCTGGAACGCGCGATGATCTCCGTCAACCGGATCGGCGAGCTTCTGGCGGAAAACCCCGAACCGCCCGACCCACAGGACGTCGTGCATATAGAAAAATTCAAGGGGCATGTGAAGCTGCAGAATCTGTGTTTCGAATACGAACCGGGAAATCCGGTTTTAAAGAATATCAACCTGGACGTTCCAGCGGGTAAGACGGTGGCGCTGGTCGGTCAAACCGGATGCGGAAAGACAACCATTATCTCACTTTTGCTTCGATTTTACCGGGCGACTTCGGGACACCTGGTGATTGACGACGCGGATATTAATCAATATTCCCACACCTGCCTGAGAAATAATATCGCCATGGTGCCGCAGGAGCCTGTTTTATTTGAAGGCACGGTCCGGGACAACATCGCTTATGGTTGTCCGGATGCTCCCATCGATCGAATTATCAATGCGGCCAAGGTGGCGGAAATTCATAAGACCATTATGGGATTGTCGCAGGGGTATGATACGTTTCTCGGTGAGGAAGGGATGAAACTTTCCGTGGGTCAAAAGCAGCGGTTAATCATCGCCCGGGCCGTCCTGGCGGACCCGGCTATTTTGATTCTCGATGAAGCCACCAGTTCGCTCGATACGGAATCGGAAAAACTGCTGCAAAAAGCTCTGGCCAGAATTATGGTCAACCGAACGTGTTTCGTGGTAGCGCACCGGCTCAGCACCATCGTGGGCGCTGATATGATCGTGGTGCTTTCCCAGGGCAATATTCTTGAAGTGGGAAGTCACACAGAATTGCTGGCCCGCAAGGACGGTCATTATCGTCAACTTTATTTTACACAGTTTACGAAGGTTGCTTAGCAAATGAACGCGATGTTACAAATATATCGACGATATTTCCGCGAGTATGGGTGGGGATTGCTCATCATGGGAATTTGTTTCGTCATCGGGGCGGGGGAAGGGTCGCTGATCTCCGGTATCGGGCGATACCTGATCGACGATGTGTTGGAAGTGAATATGATGATTCAGCCGATGCTCCACGGTCAGCCCGGTCAATTTGTCAATTCCGACCCCGGGCTACCCAAACTGCCGACCGAGCAGATCGTTTCGACCTCTCAAATCGTAGATAAACCCCTTCCGGCGGAATTGCCCCGGCAGACCATTTTGTCGTCAACAATTGCCGCGGACGGCGGTTTGCAGGATCGGATCGAAGCCAGGCCTGGAAAACCGACCGCCCAAAAAATGTATCTGCTATTCTGGGTGGCGGTGTGCATGGTGGTTATCCATCTCCTGGCCATCGGTATTCAGACGTGGGGCAATGTTTTGATGTGCGTGATCCCCAAACAAGTGGTCCTTCGAATGCGAATGCACATCCACGAAAAGCTGATGCGCCTGCAACTGGGTTTTCACAACCAGCATCAGACGGGGCGGTTGATGTCACGGGCCATTGACGATATGCAGGTGATTGAAAGTAATTTCGCCAACGTTTTGACGACAATGGCGACGATTATCGGCCTCTTGGTAATCAACATATCGATCATGCTTTATATTTCACCGAAACTAACGATTATTTCCCTGCTCACATTACCTTTTTACTTTATCGCCTATAAAGAGCTTTGCGATCGAATCCGTGATTTGCATCGTACCCAGCGGAAAAAAAATGCCGCACTGTATGGTCTGATCCGGGATCGATTGGCCAGCCCGCGCATTATCAAAGGGTTCGGGCAGGAAAAACGGGAATTGATCAATTTCTATATTCGGGCGTCGGATATGTTCCGCCGGAACCGGCGAATTGTCATCTTAAACAATCTTTTGTCTCAAATTTGCACGATCATCGCCGTGCTCGCGACAGCAGTGCCTTTGGGCTACGGCGTCATGATGGTTAAAAACGGAGAGCTTACAGTCGGATATCTGATATTTTTCTATAGCGTTTCCTGGGGGCTGTTTTGGCCCATCGCCGTGCTGAGCACGATTAGTTCGACCATTCAAGCCGTTCGCATCTCCTGCGAACGAGTCCTCGAGGTGCTGGACGAGCCGATTGTCATCGCCGATCATGCCCACTGCCGGCCTATCGACCGATTCCGCCGGGAAATGGTGGTCAAAAATCTGTCCTTCAAATATACGGATACCACCCCCTTGGCCCTGCAGGATATCAATCTTACCATTCCAAGCGGAGCAAACATTTGTCTAATGGGCTCCTCCGGTGCGGGCAAGAGCACCCTCGGTTTGCAACTGCTGCGATTATACGATCCGACCACGGGCGAGATTACGGTCGATGGGGTAAATCTCAAGGATATCAAGATTTCACAGTGGCGGCGTCGGGTTTCGTTCGTCCCGCAGGAACCGGTCCTGTTTTCGGGGACACTGGCGAGCAATATTCTTTACGGTAACACAGAAGCCACCACCGAACAATTAATCGCCGCCGCCAAGGCCGCGGAAATCCACGATTTTGTCGAATCCCTGCCGGACAAATACCAGACGCTCATCGGCGAAAACGGTCTGCGGTTAAGCGGCGGACAAAAACAAAGAATCAGTTTAGCCAGAGCTCTGGTAACCGATCCGGACATCCTGGTCCTGGACGATTGCACCAGCGCCCTGGATGCCGAAACGGAAGCGAAAATTCAGACCACCCTGAAAACCGCCCTGGCCGGTAAAACCGTGATCATGATTTCCCATCGCGTCTCCGCCGCCTCCAACGCCGACATGATCGTCGTCCTCGATCACGGAAAACTCGTGGAAACCGGCGAGCACGAAGAACTCTTCGCCCGCAAAGGTGCCTATTGGAACCTGGTCAAAGACCAGCTCGAACAGCACAGCGTGGTTACCATGCCCGCAAGAGGCAAATCCACCGCCGCCTCCGCCGCGTAACAAGAATCCTGCGAAACGTTACATTCAAAGATGATGCGTCCAGACGCATCCTACAAAACTCTTTTAAAAAAAATCTTTCTTATTCGTGTCCATTCGTGAAATTCGTGGCTAAAAAATTTTTTCTTGGCGTCCTTGGCGACCACGGCCTTGCCTTACGAAGGTCTTGCGATTATGATGTCAACATTCCGTTTTGATTAAATTATTAATTTCAGGAGCTACAGTATGCCGAATGCGTTATTGGTCGTGATGGACGGCTTGGGTGATCGCGGTAAGGAAACGCCTTTATCGAAAGCCCAAACTCCGAATTTGGATAAAATTATTCCGAGTTCTTCCGTCGGATTGCTCTACACGCTTGGACCGGGACAATTGCCCGGGTCCGACACGGCTCATCTGGCTCTTTTCGGATATGATCCGCATGAATACTATCGTGGCAGGGGTCCATTTGAAGCTTTGGGGGCGGGTGTGGATTTGCGTTCGGGCGACGTTTCGTTTCGGGCCAACCTCTGCACCATCGACGACAAAATGATCATCCTCGACCGCCGGGCCGGCCGCGCCGATTACGGTATGAATAAAATCTATGCCACCCTTGACGGTATAAAAATCGAAGACGTTTCCATCCGAGCCATTCACACCGTCGAACATCGCGGCGCGGTAGTTTTTTGCGGTCCGGGTCTTTCGGCTGCGGTGACAAACACCGACCCCCACGAAACCAATCAACCCGTCGCACAAGCCAAAGCCGCGGATAAATCCGGTGAAAAAATCGCGCGAATAATGAATGGATTTACTCAAAAAGTCCATGAATTGCTCAAGGATCATCCCGCCAACAAGGAGCGTATCGCCAAAGGGCTTAAACCCGCGAACATGGCTGTCTTACGCGGGGCGGGTTTGTTCGAAAAAGTACCAAGCCTCCAGGACCGCTTCGGTCTAAAAGCCATCTGCATCGCCGGTGGAGCGTTGTATAAAGGTGTTGCCAAATTTGTGGGCATGGACGTCATCGAGGTCCCAGGCGCCACGGGAACGGCCGCAACGGACCTGGCCCAAAAGGCCAACGCCGCAATTGACGCCGCAGGCAAATACGATCTGATCTTCACCCATATCAAGGGAACGGATTCCAGCGGGCACGACGGCAATTTCGACGGCAAGTGCAAAATGATCGAAAAAATCGACGCCGACTTCTTCAGCCGGGTTATTGGAAAATTTGACACGATCATCATAACCGGCGACCACAGCACTCCGGTTTCGGCCAAACGCCATACCGCCGATCCGGCCCCGATCCTCTTCTGGAACGCCGCCTGCCGGCCTGACGGAAGAAATAAATTCACCGAGGTCAATTGTGCGGGCGGTTCTCTGGGTCAATTGACCGGCACCCAGCTTTTACACTTTATTTTGGACCACCTGGAAAAAGAACACATGTTTGGAGAATAGACTGGAATTCTGTTTTCATAAATATTATAATTTAGGGTTTCGGTATTTTAAGGAGATAATAAATGCATTATCCGCATAGAGTAAGTAAGAAGCATCGGGTGAAGAAACTTGGTTTCCTTGTGCGTATGCGCACGCATAACGGCCGCAAAATGATCAATCGCAAACGAAGAGCCGGCCGAAAGGTCCAAGTGGTATAATTCTTCGTAGAGACGCGTTGCACGCGTCTGGATCTTCCGAATTGAAGGAAAATATGGCGGAAAAAATCGCGGTTGAAAATTTTGATTCTCAAATCGAGCAGTTGAAGGCCCGCACTATCTCCTTGCGGGACAGTCTTTGACTACGCCGGAAAAAAACAGCGATTAGCGGAACTGGAACAAACGATCTCCCAGCCGGGGTTCTGGGGTAACCCCGAAACCAATCAACACGTCGTTGGTGAATTAAAAAACGTTAGATGGGTGGTGGATTCCCTGGAACGATTTGGATCCCGGCTTGACGATGTGGTCGTCCTGCTGGAGATGGCCAGGGAAGAGCGTGACGAAGCGACTTTTTTGGAGATCGGCGGGGAAATTGAAAAACTTAATGCCGACCTTGCGAAACTCGAATTACAGAGCCATTTGAGCGGGGACTACGACCAATTAAATTGTTATTTCAGCGTCCAAGCCGGCGCGGGGGGCACGGAAAGCTGCGACTGGGCGGAAATGCTCCTGCGAATGTATCTGCGATATTTTCAGCGGACAGGTTACGATGTGGAAGAAATTTCCCGCAAAGACGGCGAAGAGGCGGGGATTCAATCGATCACACTACTAATCAAGGGGCCTTATGCGTATGGTTATCTGTCGTGCGAAATGGGCGTGCATCGGCTGGTCCGGCTTAGCCCTTACGACTCGGACCATCGTCGGCATACCAGTTTCGCCGCCGTCGATGTCGTCCCGGAATTCGCCGATGATATCGATATCCAGATCAAGGACGAGGATTTGCGGGTCGATACCTATCGCTCCGGCGGAGCCGGCGGGCAGAACGTCAACAAAGTTTCCTCCGCGGTAAGGCTAACCCACTTGCCGTCGGGTTTCGTCGTCGCCTGCCAGAATGAGCGATCCCAGCATCAGAATCGCCGAATGGCCCTTTCGATATTGAAGGGAAAATTGTTTCGCCTGGAGCAGCAAAAACGCGATCAGGAATTAGCCTCGCTGGTGGGCGAAAAAGGCGAAATCGCCTGGGGCCGACAAATCCGAAGTTATGTCCTCCATCCGTATCAAATGGTAAAAGATCATCGCACAGACCACGAAAGTTCCCAAACACAAAGCATCCTGGACGGTGAAATCGACGAATTCATCGAAGCCTATCTGCACCACCGAGCCAAAAAACGGCAGGCAAAATAACCGTATTACTTGCTTTGTTCTTTAATGTCTTTGCGATACGGTCCAGACCATCGGCGACGCCCTGCGTGCCGTGGCCACAGACGAATGCTTCAATTATTTCCTCTCCTGCGGATACGTCGATTAATTATGCAATGTGTTCTAACGGATGGAGGTTTGGCCGCCGATTACTACAGCGACTTTGGTTTCCGGCACGTCCACTTCTTCGTCCAGGATCGGAATGGCGACGATGGCCGGGTGAGGAATTTTGGCACTTTGGATTGTTTGATCGGATATTTCCTGGAACTCCTGAATAAATTCATCCCAACCCGCTTTGGCGGGAACTTATCAGATTCATCGCGTTGGTGAAAAACAGCTTTTCAAGTTCTGTTTTACCATAGCCGTGACGAGAGGTTGCCCTCCGAAATGCCCTTAGGCTTTCATAGCGGGTGAAGGTCATGCGAGGATCACAATGGGATAAGTCAAACTGATGATTGGTATCAGTCATGCCGGCCCAGCCATGTCCGAAGGTAATGTATTTGCCGCGAAGGATGCCAACGGGGATATCATCGCTGCCGTACATTACCCGGTCCGGCCCCCCAATGGAAAGCAACTCGGCCATCGCATCGGCATCACAGACCGAGGAAATCTCGTACCACAGGTTGGGGATGGCCCGGAGTCGATTGGCCGCCTGGATCAGGGGCCGATCATAGTAACTTCTCGCACAGTGCGCCAGAACCCATTGAACATGAGGATATTTTGTCGCCAAACGTTCCAGATCATTAAGGTTATCCGGATCGGCAATCGCTTTACGTTTGCTCAAGTGCAACATGACCATCAAATGTAATTGATCGGCAATTTCGATTTGTTCTTCCGGCAGAAAATCCGTTATCCGGCACTCCACCGAATCGCCGGTGACGGCGTGTGTCCGATAAGGCTTCAGGCCTTGAAAATGGTACTTTCGAATCTGGTCGATCATTTCCCGTGGCGAGAGAGAGGGGCGTGTCAGCATCAAGGCGATGGATTGCGGGTCGGCCAAGACTTGCTGAGCGGTAAAGGCGTTGGCTTGTTCGAGGGAAGATTTTTGCAGAGGGTTGCCAAAGGCGATTCGGTGAACCTGGCGGCCTGGCAGCAGCAGTTGATCGACCTGGCCAAGCATGGACCAGGTGGAAAGCGGGTAATCCAGCCAGAGGGTCCCATAGGTTGCAACCGGCTCGACGGCTGCGGAAATCTCCGGGCGAAAGTCATACAGGTGGGTATGGGCGTCAAAAATACGGGAGGGAACAAACTCTGCCAACTCCTCTTCCCAGATTTGACGGTCCAAGTCGTTTAGCTGCACAGTGATTTCCATGTGTTTTAACCTTTCGATTCTTATGTTTTATAGTGTTTTAGGGATCGGTGTGTTTTTTTCAGACCGGCCTCAAGCCGTTCGATGGCCTTTTGAACCTGTTTGGTCTTGACGGCGGCCAGGATTTGCCGGTGCTGCTCGACTTCAGCCGTCAATTGAAGCGTATTCAATTCCCCTGTCGAGTCAACCGGCCCATAGGATAACGGCAGGTTCGCATGCTGATAAACCCGGCTCAGGCGATCATTGTGAGCGGCCTGAACCAGTCGCTCGTGGAAGCGAAAGTCGGTTTCGTTGAGTCCAGCCCGGTAGCCATGTCGTGCCATCAGGTCCATGTGATTACAGATTTTGTCCAGGTCCCGAAAATCGGCCGGTTTAGCCCGTTTCGCCGCCAGGCGAATGGCGGCAGATTCCAGGATCAACCGAACCTCGGTGATCTGGTCATTATCTATGAGCGAAAACTTGGGAGCAAAATATCCGCCCCGCTCGCCCCGGCAGACCAGCCCCTCGGCGTGTAGTCGGGCCAAAGCCTGCCGGATGTCCCCGCGGTTGACCTGCAGTGCCTTGGAAAATATCACCTCCGCCACCCGCGTCCCGGACTCGATTGCCCGGCCCAGGAGCTGCCGACGGAGAGTCTGGTATGCTTTTTCTGATTGAAGGCCTTTCTTGGCCATAACGATCACCTTTTCCTTTCCTTTATAACATAGTTTATTTTCCATTTAAATAAAATATGTAGACAATAGAAAATAATTTTGGTATACAAATATTTAGTGTTATAAAAAAAGTTATTTCCACTCGGAACGCTTAGAAAGGAAAAGTGTCGTGAACATGAGACCGAGTCGCGTCTTGACGAAACTGCGGGCAGGAGAGGTCGCTCTATGTTTTAAGTTGAATTTGTCCGATGACCGGGCGGTGGTAATTGCGGCCATGGCCGGTTTTGACTGCCTTTGGACGTGCATGGAGCATGTGCCCAACGACTGGTCGGTGATCGAAAGGCAGACCATGGCAGCTAAGGCCTATGAGGTGGATATAATGGTCCGAGTGTCCCGTGGCAGTTACAGCGACTACATTCGTCCGCTGGAGATGGATGCGTCGGGAATCATGGTACCGCATATAATGAATCTGGAAGACGCTAAAAATGTCGTTCGCATGACACGCTTTCATCCGGTGGGACGTCGGCCGGTGGATGGTGGAAATGCCGACGGGGCCTACTGCAATATTGAATTAACCGAGTATTTCCGGCAAGCGAATGCTCAGCGGTTTGTGTGCCTGCAGATCGAAGATCCGGAGCCCTTGGCAGATATGGAGGCAATTGCGGCCTTGGAAGGAGTGGATATGCTCTTTTTCGGTCCCGGAGATTTCAGTCAGGGCATCGGGTTTCCCGGCCAGTGGGATCATCCGCGAATTACAGAGACCAGAAAGCGGGTGGCGGAGGTCTGCCGGGCCAAAGGCAAGTTTGCGGGCACCGTCGGCTCGCTGGCTAATTGCAAGGAACTGATCCAAATGGGTTATCAGTTTATCAGCATCGGCGCGGATGTGTTGGGCCTAAGCCAGTATTGTCAGAATATTGTAACCGAATTCGGTAAGTTACCCGGTCATGCAGCGAAAAGCATTTATGGTCAATAGAGGGAGCAATGAAATGAATCCATTTGGTCCCAATCGGCCGATTCGTCTGGCCATGCTGGGTATGGTGGATGGCAATGGTCATCCCTATTCCTGGAGCGCCATCTTTAACGGGTATGATCCGGAGACGATGGCCCAGTGCCCATTTTTGGGCATTCCGGCCTACCTGAACAAGGAACCCAAGACGACGCTTCGGATTCCAAATGTTCAGGTGACCCATGTCTGGACGGACGATCCGGCGGATGCGCTGCGGGTGGCAAAGGCGTCTTTGATCCCGCATGTCGTGGACCAGCCCCAAGAGGTGATTGGTCAGGTTGACGCGGTGATTATCGCAACTGATAAGGGTCACGAGCACGTGGAGCGGTGTCGGCCGTTTGTCGAAGCGGGGCTACCGATTTTTGTCGATAAACCCCTGGTGGATAACGAGGCTGATCTGAAAACTTTTTGTCGCTGGGTGGCGGAAGGCAAGGCCATCGGCTCATCAAGCGCGACGCGGTACTGCAAGGAATTTTTACCTTACCGGATTTCGACCCACGAGTTAGGTCAGCTTCGCTACGTGAGCATTACCACACCCAAATCCTGGGAACGCTACGGGATTCACGCACTGGAGTCCGTTTATCCGATCCTGGGACCAGGCTTTGAGTCGGTCCGAAATGTCGGAACCCCCCAGCAGAATATCGTGCACCTGAAACATCGCGATTCGGTGGATGTGGTGGTGGCGGCGATCTCGGATATGTACGGGGCGTTTAACGTGCTGACCCTGTGCGGGACATCGGGGCATGTTCAGACAGCCTGGTCGGATACGTTTTATGCATTCAAGTCCCAATTGGCGGACTTCATTCAATACCTGCGGACGGGTGTCCGGCCCTTTCCCTTTGCCGAGACGGTGGAACTGATGAAGCTGGTCATTGCCGGCATCCGCAGCCGCGACGAGGGCGGCCGTGAGGTCCGACTTTCCGAAATCTCTGAAGCTTGAATGCCAAATAATTATGAATGGACAAGGAGCATGCGATCATGATTCTGGAAAAATTTTCATTAACGGGTAAGGTGGCGTTGATCACCGGGGGAGCCGGTCTTTATGGTCGGCAGATGGTGGAGGCGTTAGCCGAGGCAGGGGCCAAGACCTATATCGCCTCCCGGAACGTGGAGGCCTTGGAAGTCGTAGCGGCAGATCATCATCGAGCCAAGGGCTATGATGTGACGGCCTTGGCTTTGGATCAGGCCCAGGAGGCATCCATTCATCAGGTCCGCGATCAGATCATAAAGCAAAGCGGTTGCATCGACATTTTGGTCAACAATGCGGTTGCCCGACCGATGAAAAAAGGATGGCAGGACGACGCAGCGACTTTTTCCGAAAGCATGGAGGTCAATGCTACCGGCCTTTTTTTGATTACCCGGGCTATCGGGGACGCGATGGCCGAGGGCGGTTCGATCATCAATATCGGCTCTATTATGGGCATGGTCGGGCCTGATCCAACACTCTATGAGGGAACGAACATGCATGGCTGGTACCCGGACTACTTTTTTCACAAGGGCGGGATGATCAACTTCACCCGGTTTGTCGCCAGTTATTACGGCGCGAAGGGGATCCGGTGCAACTGCATCAGCCCCGGAGGCTTTTCCAATCATCAACCGGCGGAGTTCGTCCAGCGGTATTCTGCACGGACGTTCCTGGGTCGCATGGCCGATGATCAGGATATGAAAGGTATCCTTGTCTTTCTGGCCTCCGATGCCTCGCTGTATATTACCGGAACCAATATTCCCGTCGATGGCGGCTATACAGCCAAATAATTTTGTCGAACAATAATAAGGAATGGATAGAATGATAGAAAATAGTCAACAATCTAAAACGCAACGTTTGTACCAACACGCCAAGCAGCGGATTCCCGGCGGCACACAATTATTGAGCAAAAGGCCGGAGATGTTCGCTCCGGACAAGTGGCCGGCATATTTTTCCGAAGCCCGGGGCTGCGAGGTTTGGGACCTCGACGGCAAGCATTATTTCGACATGTCCACCAACGGTATCGGCGCGTGCCTGCTGGGCTTTGCCGATCCCGACGTAACCCGCGCCGTCGTTCGGCGGGTCGAGCAGGGCAGCATGTGTTCGCTTAATCCACCCGAGGAGGTGGAACTGGCGGACCTGCTTTGTGAAATTCACCCATGGGCCGATCAAGTTCGCCTGACGCGGACGGGTGGTGAAACGGCGACTGTGGCGGTGCGAATCGCCCGTGCAACCACCGACCGATCCCTTATCGCCATTTGCGGCTATCATGGCTGGCATGATTGGTACCTGGCGGCCAACCTGGGCGAAAGCGATGCCCTGCGAGGTCACCTGCTGCCCGGACTGGAACCCCTGGGCGTTCCCCGTGAACTGCGGGGGACTGCTTTGCCTTTTCAATACAACGACCGGAAGGCGCTGGAGGAGATCATCAACAAATACGGCGATACCCTCGCGGCTGTGGTGATAGAGCCGTGCCGCTACCAGAATCCGCAGCCAGGCTTTTTGGAATTTGTCCGGGATCAAACCCATCGATGCGGAGCGCTGCTGATTTTCGATGAGATTACTATCGGGTGGCGGCTGGGGTTCGGTGGGGCTCATTTGAAACTGGGCGTGAATCCTGATCTGGCGATTTTCGCCAAGGCCCTCGGCAACGGCCATCCCATCGGGGCGGTCATTGGCACAGGGGCCGCGATGAAGGGCGCTCACGACTCCTTTATCAGCAGCACCTACTGGACTGAGAGCGTCGGACCGGTAGCGGCTTTGACGACAATTCGAAAGATGAACGCAACGCAGGTCTGGGAGCATGCGGCTCGGATCGGTAGTCGAGTGATGCAAGGTTGGCAACAATCGGCCGAAAAGTATCGGTTGCCGGTCGTGGTGGAGGATGGCTACCCCTGCTTGGCGCACTTCCGGTTCGATCATCCGCAGTCCCAGGCGATTCGGACCCTGTATACTCAACTGATGCTGGAACGGGGCATTCTGGCGGGACCAGCCATCTTCCCGACCTTGGCGCATACCGATCAGATTGCTGAGCAGTATGCCAATGCTATCGACGATGTCTTCCAGGCGATCGCCCAGATATTGGCAGATAAAACTCTTGAACAAAAACTGAAAGGTCCTGTCGCCCATTCCGGCTTTCGGCGACTATTGTAACGGCGGCGCCAGCTCTATGGAAACGGACATGTCAAGAATCTTTTTTAGATCATTGGCTGATTCTGCCAATCAGGCCAAACCTGTGCCTGACTTGAAATTTTACTTACCCCCCTGAACGGTTACATCATTGTGCATTGTGCCACGGCTGGACAAGCCAGCCGTGTCTTAACCCAACCTTCGCACTTTGGCCTCTCTGACCCCGCTGGCGTGGTCGGCAATGCGGTTTTTTACCCAAAGGTCTTCACCACAAAATCGCTTCGTCACTCCGTCAGG
>Ga0265292_1001387_pt1 | contig 21599 bp, 17 predicted proteins | sample Munlanlewell296A_FD_189080 | JGI IMG/M metagenome (GOLD analysis project Ga0265292, IMG submission 189080) | Leachate microbial communities from a municipal landfill in Southern Ontario, Canada - Leachate well 296A | ecosystem: Engineered > Solid waste > Landfill > Unclassified | place: Canada... | reverse complement strand
GGCCGGAGGTGCGGACGAAGCGCTTCCCGTGGGCGAAGGCATGAGCTCTTGTCCGAGAGCCGGATGCGGGAAATCCGCCCGTCCGGTTCGATGAGCGGGATGTGGAAACGGGGTAGGGAACGGCTAGTGAGGCACCGGCAGACGAAAGGGTCGGACAACGGATAGGCCGCTCCTAACCCACCGCGCCACATCTCGACTCTACTACGATTTTACTTTTTACAAAGCGCGCAGGCCTTACTATAGATCATAAATGAAGTTATGTGTTTCTCTTGATCCATAGAAAGGCCAAAATATGCAAACAGAGTGTATCACATCCTCCATGACTTTTGCCAGTATGAAATCGCAAAAAGTTCAAGCCGATTTTGACGGCGGGCAGATCACCAGCTACGCCGGGGCCCTGCTGCTGCGGGAGGTGGACCGGCGGATCGGTTTGACCCAGGCTTTGGCCGACGTCATTCCCGATCCCCGGCATCCGGCCCTGACCCTTCATGCGCAACAAACGATGCTGGCTCAGCGAATTATCGGGATCGCCTGCGGCTATGAAGACCTCAACGATCATCAGACCTTGCGGAACGATCCATGTTTTCAGATTCTCTGCGACCAGCCTGCGGACCCCGAACGGCCGTTGGCCTCGCCGCCGACTCTCTGGCGGCTGGAAGATCGAGCGAATAAAAAAGCCCTGGCGAAAATGGCGGCGGTGTTCGTCGAGACCTTCATCGCCTCGTACGATTGAAATGATCGTTCTGGATTTCGACGCCACCGACCTTCCCATTCACGGCGATCAGGAACGACGGTTCTTTCACGGTTATTATGATTCCTATTGTTTTCTTCCGCTCTATGTCTTTTGTGGCGATCAACTGCTGGTGCCTTATCTACGTTCCAGCCGGATCGACGCCGCCAGGAACAGCCGGGCCTTGCTCAAACTTCTGGTCCGACGATTGCGTCAAGCCTGGCCGAACGTCAAGATCGTCGTTCGGGCCGACAGAGGTTTTTGCCGGTGGAAGTTCATGAAATGGTGTGACGCCCACGGCGTCTATTATCTGCTGGGATTGGCCCAGAATCCCATGTTGCTCAAAAAGGCTCTACCCTGGACCGTTCCCGCCGAATGGCATTTTCACCGCACGAATCAAAAAGTTCGGATCTTCGGTTCCTTCGGCTATGGCGCCGAGACGTGGGACCGCGAGCGTCGCGTCATCGTCAAGGCCGAGCATACCGACAAGGGTCCCAATCCCCGTTTCCTCGTGACCAATCTGCCCGGCGATCCGCATGAATTGTATGACGATCTATATTGCCAACGCGGCGAAATGGAAAATCGTCTCAAAGAACAACTGGACCTGTTCGCCGGCCGAACCAGCAGCCATTATTTCCTCAACAACCAGTTTCGTCTCCTGCTGGCCGGAGCAGCCTATATCCTCACCGAAACTCTCCGCCGCGTCGGCCTCAAAGGAACGATCCTTGAAAACGCCCAGGCCGGCACGATCCGAACGAAACTCCTGAAGATCGGCGCTCTGGTCAAATCCAGCGTCAGGCGCGTGGTCTTCCACCTGGCCGGCGGATTTCCGCTTCAAAGCCTCTTTCGTCAAATCGTTGCCCGCCTGACCCTGCCGGCGCCCGTCTTGTCCTCGGGATAACTCCGCCACAATCCGGTTTTCGTTTGGGGGTAAAGGCCATTGCCTTTCGCTCCCTCCAGACCGCTATATCAACAATTTCCTCAAGGTCCTGGAAGTGTTCCCAGTGTTCCTTCTGCCAGGCGAGAAAAGAACTCTCGGCCTGCCCCAGATAGGTGATTCTTCCCTTATTAAAAGCCGAGGCATGGGATAAGCCGACCCAGGAAGACGCGCTCCATTGGTCCATATAATTCAACGCCCAACATCCTGCTTCGTGAGTCATCTTATGCTGGCGCGCCCGCTGGATGATTTTCCCATCATCGGCGATGTAGGGTCCGTATGCATCCTCGTTCATCATGATGTCAGCTCCGTCTCCGTGTGAGACAAGGTCGGTACCGATTAACAGCGGTCCGTTTTCCCGGACCGGAACGCCGTTGTTGATGCCGATGGCAACTTCCGGCCGGAGCGAATAGACATACTCGTAGACCGTCTGTGCTATCCGGGCGCTCCATGTACAGCGAAAACTAATCCATTCCTGCCAGACCGGTTCGGTTATCACACTTTTGATTGTGATTGCCGCCATGTCCAACCATCAAAACCACCTTGGAACAAATGAGTAATCCAATAAATCGGAAAATATACATGAAGATTTCATAGATGAAATTGATAAAGTTCGTGATAATCATGGCTCAAAAATACTCGATCCTCCTAAAACGGGCAAGTTCCATAAGTGCTTCTGCAATAAACAGACGGACTTTTTCGGATGAACATTAGCTTCAACGGTTCAATGGCCTCTCCACCTTTAGAGATACGGCCTTGCCACGCGGACTTCCGGTTGAAGGTCATTCACCTTCAATGGTTCTCTTTTTGACTTTTCGGTAAATCGTTCACTGTTGCCAGATGGGTCTTTTGGAGTTCATGAACCACGCGCCCGTCATCGGAGTGATCGCGGACCTTGTGATCCAGTGTGTGGAACAATTCCCGGATGTCGCGGATGCCTCCGATCGAAAACCAAATAGTGGCCGGGACCCCGATGAAGAAAGACAAGGCGATGTTAAAGTACCAGAATCGGGACCACCAAAGGTCGGAGATGCCGGATTTGGACAGGTAGTGAATCGCGGTGACGACAAAGAAGGTGACAAACCAAGCCGTATTCCAGGTCAGAAGGCCCACCGCCCAAATCTTGTCGGTAAAGGTGAAGTCTTTATTGATTCCCAGTATCTTAAATACAAGATGCTCACGGGTGGGAGCGGCGGCGATCTTCTGATCGGTAAGGGCGTAAATACCCCGATTAAGCATTTTATCCAGGTTGAACAGGTTTTTCGGATCATGTGTCAGGAGCGAAACGATAACGTAACTGACAAACGCCGTGCCCATGGCGAAACAGTACAACCATTGGTTGTCGATGGGGAAGTCAGCCTTGTACCAGTACTTGTACAAGGGCGGAACGGTCAGGCTGATCGTTCCGAAGACGATCCCGACGATCACGGCCACGTAGGCTCCGACGGTCGTGCCGCGTTTCCAGTACAATCCTCCGATGATGACGGCTCCCGCCCCACCCAGCCAGAGCATTCCCGTTCCGACGAAGAAGAACAGGATCTTGCTGTTCTGTGGATAACACAAGCTGAACAGGAACGCAAAGATGGCCACCCCGATGATGGAAAACCGCAGGTAGCGGATGTGCTGCTTGGGCGTCATGGGCGTTTTACGCAGAGGCATGTAAACGTCCTGGATGAAGATGGAACCCCACGAGTGCATGTAGGTATCATGGCAGGTGAAGGAGAAAAAGAGCATGGCCGTGGTAATCAGACCCTTGATTCCGGTGGGCAGGATATGGGCGATCGCCACGGGAACCGTCATTTGCTTGCGGATGGTGTCGTCTTGGATACCGGCCAGAACGTGTTTGACCGTGGCTTGGATTGCGACAAACTGGGGTAGGGTCATCACCGCGAAAGCGACCAGGGATAGCATGATGATCATGACGCTCAGCGGGAATCCCCGCCACATACCAATGATTCCACCCATTCGTGCCTCATGCGGAGACTTGGCGGCACCTTGGAAACCGGAACTCCCTTGCCAGGACATGGAGTTATAGACCGTGCTGAAGATTCCGATCAGGAAGTACCAGATGTTGAAATCCTTCGCCTGGGTGGTGTGATAGGGATTCAGCATGGAAGCGTCCGGTGGGGCGGTATTCATGGCTCCGACGATAAGCGACCAGGGAAATTGATACAGGAGGAACCCAGCGATCACCAGGAAGGCGAACCCGCAAAACATGCCCTGGAAAAATTCCGTGATCATCACGGATATCTGCCCACCTTGAGTCACGAACACCAGGGCCAAGGCCAGGTCCACGGCCATGATGGATGCAAACATGGAAACGTGAACCTCGGTGTACGGAATGCGGAAATAATCCGGCAGACCGCAGAAGTAGATGAAAAACCGTGCGGCGACGGCAGGGAAGATTCCGAAATTGATAATCCCACTGGCCCAGCAGATGAACCCGGCGAAGACCCGGAACCGCCGGCTGTACCGCATCTCGAAAAACTGCGCCAGAGTCAACGCCCGCGTCTCGCGGAACCGCCAGTACACCCATCCAGTGATCAGCATAATGATGCCGACGGGAATGCTCATAAGACCCCACCAGTTCGGCGGAAGACCTACCTGGTAGTACATTTCAAACACCGCCACCAGCGAGATCACCCCCGTTCCGCCCATCTGGCCGGCGATGGTCAGCAGGTATCGGCCCGCGCATCGGTTGGCGGACAGAAAATCAGCAACGCCTTTCATGTGGCGGGAGGATGTCAGGCTGATATATCGCAAGGCGACAATGGCAATAGCAACAATCGTCCAGTCGATCCAGCTCAGATTCATTTTTTTTCGATTCTCCTTTGCATTAAACGACACGATTTATTTGAAATACATAACTATCTGTAAAGTTATATGCTATGTCTTATTCCTCTCGCGATATTCTATGGGTGACGTGGGTTCCCGGAATTTGGAGCGTATCCTTCGGCTCTTTATCCAGGTACGCGGGAATCCCGGCGTACGGACATTTTGCCATCTCAATCGGATCATACCCGTTGAAGATCGCGCTCCAGGAATATGGATGACCGTTGCCGTCTACCATGCCCAGCATCACGAGTTTCAAAGTTTCGTTCATGATTCAATTTCCTGTCTATTTGCCAGCGACATCCGGCATTCGTTTAGACCAGCGGTTCGGCATCAAAATATGATCGGGAAGATCGGGAACCGCCTCGTTTATAGCGAAAATTAGGTCAACCGGCAATCGTCCCTTGCGGAAAAGAACGAGATTATCTTTCATCTGCTGCGGGGTTTCCACTCCGATCACGATGGAGGTAATCCCCTCCAGACTCAAAACGTATCGGACGGCGAGTTCCGCGAGATTCATACCCGCTTCTCGGGCTAGGCTCCGAAGTTTTCGAAGAACTGGAATCACATCCGTGAGTTCGGGAAGAATGTCCTCTTCGGCGACGAAGAGAAGACCCTGAAGATAGACGCTTCGCACAAAAAGATCGATCCGGCGTTTATGCGCCTCGGCGATAATTCCCACCCTCGAGAATCGATGGTCCAGAAGACTGGTTGGAATTTGGACCGCTTCGGCCACCCCGGAAGAAACAATTTTCGAGGTAACATCGGGTGTAATCACCGATGAACCAACCTTGTCCAACAATCCGCGGTCTTTCAGACGCAATAGAGAATCGATATGGCAAAAGTTCTCCTCGCGGTGAAAGAGACAAATGGGAAGAACCTGCATCCGAAGCCCTTTCAAGGACGTCATAACTGAATCTTCGACAATCCGGTCAACCGTTTTCGCATCGTGATGTTCCGTGGAAATCGCCGTGACCTTAGTCACTACGGTAATCTTGTCGAGGACGTTGAGTTCAACGAAGGCTTTTCCAAGAACTTCTTCGCTTTCACCATAACCGGCAGTGGTATCGAAACAGTTGACGCCACCCTCGATGGCTATCGAGAGAATTTCTCGAACGGTCTCGTAGGACGGCTGACCTGTTCGATTGGCGATGCCGTAATTCAGTTCAAACTGAACCGTACCCAGCATCAAGCGTGAAAATTCACCCTTGTTATTCGCGATAGTCTTCAATTACGATACTTCCTGTTTGCGATAACCTAAGCCGTATGAGGACGAAATGTGGGACTGACCGGGCTGGTTCGTCCAGCGTGTTCACATCAGCTTTTCTTGGCGCTCTCATATCATTTCTTTGTGCTTTTCACCATAAAGCAGCATTTAGCTCGATCGCATTGGGACCTATCCAGAGAACATTCGTACCCCATCGGTTCAAGAACCCTTCGATACAACACGTCGCAATGTTCGCAGTAATCCCGATAGGCCGTCAGGTGCTTTTCTTTCAGCAAACGCCCCTTGGACGGGCAATGGTGCATGAGGATCTGGAATTCACCCTTTTCCTCATCCAATTCCATCGTAAAATCGGCAGCTTCCTCGTTCAGAGTGTGCGACCAGTAAAGCCAGCAGCCACGAATGCCGTTCTGGGCCACCAAGTCCCGCAAATTACCCAAAAAGGCATCCGACAGGTAATTCCAGAAATCATAGACCATCGGTTTTCCGCCTCTTGCCTCCAGGAATTTGAACAGCTCACTGTAGGCGGGAATGAATTCGGTACAGGAAATCATGGTTTTGGACTCCGTCGATAAAACTTTTGAATGCTTTGGCCGGTCGCGGGTTCATACGTCACCAGTTCGAAGGCGAAGGGCGTTTCGTCACAGAGGGCCTGGTTGACGGTCTTGCAGGTCTCGTAAAACCGTGGCGACAGCGGATAGCCCTTGGCCTGAATGTGCATCACGGCCGGGCAGGCTTCGAGATTCAAAATCAGCTCATTTTCCGAAAGTGCCAAGGTGAAGATCGCCTGTTCCAAGGTATAAATTTTCTGGAAATGGTCGCGCAATGCAACCAGGCCCCGCCGATTCACGTCGTCGGTCAGCGGGGCATAATAGGCCTTGGCGAACTGCCACAGGTATTCTCGGACCGCATTCGCTCCGAACCTTTCCTCCAGATAGATCAAGCCGGCACTGAGGGCCCCGTGAAAATCCTTGTGCAGGTAGTCGTTATCCTTGGCGTTTCGGTTCATCACATCTTTGGTCATGGTTTATACTCCGGGAAACAGAACCTCGCGATCTTTTTTTAAAACGCGGTCAATGGCCCGGATGCACGAGGCCGTCAGGGGGTAGCCCAGGTAATTGCGGGTCGTTCGGAAGATACCCATCTGGACCAGTAGGTGCTTTAATCCGGTCAGCCAACAGGAAATCTTCTTTCCGCCATAGACCTCGAACATCAGCCGATTCATTCGGTTTTGAAGTTTGTCCGCCTGGGAAATGTCTCCATTTCCAACCGCCGCGATGATTTGCCCCGCTATAAAACCGTTAAAGATTCCGCCCCCCAAAAGCAATCCGTCGTAACCGGCTTGGAGATAGGAAATGCAATCAAACTCGTTTCCATTGAGCAGATACAGGTCTTTTCGCTTTTTCTTTACCTGCAAGGCTAAGTTCATTCGCTTCGAATCGCCGGAACTGTCCTTGACTAAAATGACCTTCGGCTCGGCGTACAGGGATTTGAGCAGGGCATCAGGGACAAACACCGGGGCGTGTTTGCCCCGATCATAAATTCCCACCGGCAGCGGGCTTTGGCGGATGGCATCGAGGTACAATGCTAAAATGTGCTTCGGCGTTTGCGGCAGCACCATCAGTGGCGGTGCGATTACGCCAATGTCCCCACCTTCGTTGCGGATCAACGCGATGTTGTCTCGAATCCGAGCGGCGGAATTGTCGGTGGCCTGGACGGCGAGGATGAGCCTGCCCTTGGCGTATTTGGCGCAGGTTCCGATGAGTTGTTGCTTCTGGCGATCCGTCATCCAAGGCCCTTCGCCGCAGGTTCCGCACAGAAACAGCCCGGTCACACCTAGCTGAAGGTGATGGTCGATCAGCCGTTTGACGGCCTCGACGTCGATGGTCATCGTCGAAGTAAAGGGCGTGGGAGTAGCCGACCACATCGGCGAGTCGGATAGATTGATTTTCATGAGCTTATTTCCTTAGTTCGAAATAGTGAAGATTTGATTGAGCATATTTTCGATGCGCCGGGTTTTTGAATAATGATTAACGGAGAGCCCGTCCGCAATCGGCGTGGGGACGTTGACGATGAATTCTGACCATGCGGAATCATTAAACGCCGAATAGGCCAGGTCGAATACCTCGATCAGGAACCCGTCTTTTTTCAATCGGGAAAAATCCGGCAGCAGCACCGGCCCCGTGTCGGTCTGGAAAAGATTATCGCGTTCGCTGACGTTGATGGTCTTGATTGGATGGTCGATGCGAACGTGGTAGTCGCCGTCGTCGTATTCTAGGCGTCCGACAAGGCATTTATGATCGAAGACCGCCGCAATAATCCGGTCCACAGTCGAAAGGACGTAGGCGGGAGTTTCCACGATATGTATTTTCAGCGAATCCCAGGCATCAGCCACCCGTTCCACCTGCCGTTCCGGCTGGACCCCGAGTGATTCGGGGTAGCGTTTGACGCCCATATCGTTTTTTTGCCAGCTTTTGACCAGCATCGCCTCTTCGCAGGAGACAATCGGGCAAAAATCCGCGTTCGGTTGGGTCCAGATGTCCCGGACCACACCGACCCGCTCCGTCTTGCAGGAGGCCCCCAACACATAGCGGGTGGCCTTACCGGTTATTCGATTCGTCAGATCGCAAACGCACTCGAGTTGAATCCGGGCGTTGTTGAGCGTGGTCGGGGGTTTATGGGAGACGGTAATCGCCGGCCGTTTCGTCAGGTCAATTCGAAACGTCAGAAAACTTTTGCTGAAATCACAGAGTTCCAAAGCACCTCCTCAACCGATCCTACTTGTTATTTGGTTTCGGCTAACGTAAAATACAACAATACGCCCATATACTGTTATAACAGATTATAATGGAACTTTAGGAATAAGCAAGTGAAAAAAACTGCCCCGACCAAGAGTCAGCTCGTGTACGAAGGCATTCGCCGAATGATCCTCACCGGCCAGCTCTCCGAAAGCGCGACCTGGTCGATCCGGACCCTCGCCGTTCGATTCAACATGTCGATGGTTCCCGTCTATGGGGCAATCCGCCGGCTGGAACAGGAAGGAATTCTGGTGGTTCGACCAAAAAGCGGGATCCGGGTCCGAAAACTGTCGACCGCGGAAATTCGAGAGGCGTTTGTTGTTCGCGAAGGCCTGGAAGTGCAGGCGGTTCGGATCCTGGCCAAAAAAACGGACGAGAAAGTCTTGTTTGAATTATCAAAAAAAGCCCGGCAGATCTCCCGCCTCATCCAGGTCAGGAAATTCCAACAGGCGGTGATCGCCGATTTCGAATGGCATCTGTTTCTTATCCGAAGCGCAGAATGTGCGATCTTGACCAAAATTTACGATCAACTGTCTACCTTGTGCATGCTGACGTTTAAAACCTGGGACGCTAAAAAAGTCGAACGCGAGCAAAGTAAACCCCACGTCCTGCACATGAAATTGGTGGACGCGATTCGTTCGGGCAATGCGAACAAGGCGGAAATAGCCGTTCGCCATCACATTCGCAGTTACGCATCCTCACCGGGTTAATCATTGCCTCATCTTACGAACAAGCGCCGAGGGTATCGACCGGACGATTTAGTGAATTTGAATAAGTAAGAGTTGCAAAGCAAGGGATTAGAAAATACTCGCTCTTTGCCCCAAAGAGATTGCTTTGCCCTTTGCCCGTCGGAGTGTTGGTTTAGGTGCGCCAAGAAAAGCTAACGTGGATACGCTGGACAACCCAGCCCGGCCAAGGTCTAACCATCCGCCGCTGGATTTGAGTGGATGTGGTCCCCAGGAAATTTGCCATCTCCTGGACGGACAGCAGGCCGGTGTTTCGGATCAGGAATTTATTCAACCGTGTAAGTCCATGAAGCATAGGAAGTCTCCACCGTTAGCAAGATATGGGGTATTGCCGTATTTTCGACGTTTCTTCGATCAGGGCTTGATAGTTCTCCACGTGTACGTAATCACAAATAGCATTTTACATTGTAATTATTATGTTACATTGTTATTATAGGATTTCTTGTATCGATGTCAACATATTTCGGCGCAATAATCATATAAATTATGCATAAATATATTGACAATTAGGAAATTACCTGATATGTAATGTTACATTGTTGCACTGGAAAGCATTTTAAAGAACCATAGGATGCTGAAAGAAAAAAAGCCTAACATAAGCCTCATTGCCCGTAAGTGCGACGTCAGCAAGATGACGGTCAGCCGCGCCCTCCGCAATGAACCGTGCGTTGCCGCGCCGACCCGGGACATGATTTTTCTCGCAGCGGAAAAGATGGGGTTTATGCCCAGCGGTTGCTACCAGGCCAAAAACAGCCAACCCGTAAAAAATTACTCCATTTTGTTTCAGGAAGAATGCTCACTTCAGGACGTCTATTTTCGGGAAATCATCCTTGGCATTCAAAAGGAGCTTTTCGCCCACGGCTGCGGGTGCTCTCTGGGGGTCCTCAAGAACGACTACGCCGAATTTCTCACCTTAAACACCATGCTCCGATCCCAGCAGGTTCACGGGGTCTTGGTAGTGGGCGGGGTTCCCGTCCGGTACGTCGAGACCCTGGCAGCCACTTTCCTCAATGTGATCTTTATCGACTATCCCGGGGAACCGGGCATCCGAAGGCCTTACAATACCGTCTGCACGGATAACGTCTATGGCGGGCATCTGGCCGTCGGCCATCTTCTGGATCTCGGCAGAAAACGAGTCCTTTTCATCGGGGGAAAAAAAGAACATTACTTTTCCCGGGATTTGTTTCGGGCCTACGAGGAATGCTTAACCGAATACAAAATTCCTCTCGATCCGACCTTGATCCGGTACGGGGATTTTCACGTCGACAGCGGGACTCGCGTGATTCAGTGCGCCCTGGAGGAAGGGCTGCGATTTGACGCGATTTTTTCCAACGACGAGATGGCCTGTGGAGCGATCAAGGCCCTGATCCGGGCGGGTATCAAAATCCCCGACGAGGTTGCGGTGGTTGGCTTTGACGGCCTGCCTCTGGGCCAGGCCATCACTCCCGCCTTGACCACGGTCATGGTGGACCGAGAAAATATGGCCAAACAGGCCGTCCGGCGGCTCCTGACCCTTGAGCAGGAAACGGGCCCGGAGACACGTTTCGAAAAAATCAGCCTTTTTCCCACGCTTTTGATTCGCGAGTCCTGCGGGGCAAAACCGGAACGTTCGGTAGCAAAGGTGGAAAGGGAGATACCCTAATGTTAGACAACTATACGCGACTGATTGACCTAAAAAAAACTGTGCTTGTTGAGTTCCAAACCGCAACATCCCGGCTGGTCTTGTGTCCGGACCTTGGCGACAGGACGTTCGCCAAAGTCGGTGGGTGGTCGATGCACCGGATCAACCTGGATGCGGTGGCTCATCCCAATCGTCCCTTCAACAATTTCGGGGGGGGGGAAGTTTCTGGCCGGCGCCCGAAGGGGGAAAATTCGGCTTCAATTACAAGGGTAACGAATGGTACGTTCATCGGCGAAAGATCGAGGGCCTGAAATAGCAGGTGGTATTTACGCAGAAAATCGGAAGCCAGGATCATGGCCTGTAGGTCGTAAAAGAGTGAAAGTTGAAAATTTTGCATAGGTTTTAGCTCCTTCGTTTTTGGCTTAATTGTTTGATGTGTAACGACTTACATTAAACCACGAAGCGGAGGAGTTTGCAAGGGAAATAACGGCATAATTCGTTATTTTACAGATAGTTATGTATTTCGCAGAAGTCTTATTGTTATTTATATGAGGAGAACGCCATGCATGAACTTAGACAAAAAGCAATGGACAGATTTGTTAAATTCTGGAACAGGGAATTAAGCGAAGAAATATTAGTTGACTTCAGAAAGGGGCCGAATATTTATGATGTCATTGCTAACAGCAAAACTGGTGAGAGCAATATTCCCGAGTTTACAGAGTTAAAGCCGGAAGGGCTTTTTTTAAACTTCGAGAAAATGTTTTCAGAAAAGAAGAAAGCCGTTATCAATCCTACGATTTTTGAATCACTCGAAGATGACAATGTAGGAATCCCTGTGGTGTGGATTGATTCCGATTTCGGATTTGGAGTATTCGGTGACATGTTCGGCGGCAAAATAAAAGTAAGATGCATAAAAGACAGGGCAGGCAATATTGAATTTAATACGGATAGCGAACCTGTTCTTAAATCCTGGGACGATTTCGATTCCTTGAAATTCAAGGAAGACAATTATTGGGTGCAAAAAATACTTTCTTATCTGGATTACGCCGCGGCGAATTTCGCAAATTTTCCAACACCTGTGGCTCTCGGACTCTTGCATACTTTTGAAGGAGGCAATTTCGTTGTTCTGCTACGTGGAGAAACAACGACATTAATAGATTTTTATGACCATCCCCGGGAAGTGCGAAAAGCATATGAGTTTGGTTATCAATACAGCTCCAGATTCTTCGAAATGCGCAGGTCTGCCATTATGCAGCATAATCTGAAGGTATATAAGAATGATGCTTATGCAAAACTGGGAAATAATCAACTATTACCATCGCTGGATACCGATGTATATGCTTACGCCGGACCTAAAATTTTTGAAAAGTTCGGATTTGAATATAAACAAAAAATATTTGACCGGTTTAAAGGAGGTACTCTGTGGATTCATACCTTGGGATTACACCTTGTGCCTATTGCCGGCAAATTGGAAAATATGACTAATATTCTGTTTTGCAATGACCCTAAACAACCGCGAGCATTTGATAAAAGGATAGACATCAGGAAAAACACCTATGATATTCCTTTGCACCTCAGGGATTGCAACATGGATGAGTTTTTGAAGGGCCTTGACGAAAAAACTTTGCCTGGGGGAGCCTACTACAATGTTTATGTGCCGGCCGATACAGAGGTCAGCGAGTTGAATGCAATCATGAAAAAGGTCAGAAAATACCGGGCCGGCAAACTGTCGGGGAAACCTAAATAACCTCTGTCTATTTATTGACGGCGAACGTTCCGGCAGAGACGGGTTCGCCAAAGGTCCCAGTTTGCACGCATTGCAACACCGTCCCACTTTGCACTCATCGCAAGATCGATTCTACCTATTCCCAGTGCTTCCTCGTTTGGCGGGAGCACTACCAGTGGCTCGCCATTCGGAGACAAGATGCAACTGGTGCCCGTTGTGTTTTCCGATACGCAATTGCAGCAGACCACCCAGAAAAAATTTGCCTGAGCGTGACCGCCGGAAAGGTGAATCCTTCCGCTCCATCCAAGTTTGGAATTTCCGCAAGATGCGTTACACCACAACAGCAGTTCGGCTCCGTCCAGCCGCATCTGTCTGACGCTTTCTGGAAACTCGCCGTCAAAACAATTTGAAATTCCAATCGTTGCATAGCGGGTTTTGAAAACCGCTGATCGCAGAGATTTTGCCGGCTGTGTAAAAGATTTAGTTTCATAATCCCAGGGAAACAAAGGATTTTTCCACCGTCGGCCCAACCATTTTCCGTCGGCATCTATCACGCCGATGGAATTGTAAAATTTCTTCCCGTATTTCTCTGAAAATCCAAAGGCAATAACCATTTTATTTTGCCTTGCCGCCTGGCAAAGCTGGGCCAGAAAAGGACTCTCGCCAATGACGTCGGCAAGTTCATGAGCGGCCATTTTTGAATCCCGCGGCGTCCCGCTGACGTTTGTAAAATATCCGGGAAGACACATTTCAGGAAAAGCCATTATCTGAACTTTTTTAGACCCCATTTGTCTGATGGCTTTCAGCATGTGTTCTAAATTTTTTTTCTTGCCTTCCAATCCTGAACAGGAATTTCTCATCTGGTACAAGCCAACTACCAGCGGACGCGCACCATCCTTTTTAGAGGATACTGCTATTTTTTTATGTTCATCCCTGCTTCTGGCCTCAAGCATTTTGCCGTAATTCTCAAAAATATCCCGATAAACCTTCATAGTTTCTCCTGTCTTGCTTAGAAGAACGCTGTTTTTTTTAATTTATTATCATTGTAACCTGCGATACTTTACTTGCAAGTAAAATATTTATTTCATAAACAATTACAACCTATTTTATTGCAGACTGTTACGTCACATAAATATGTTACCATGCTATTAAATCCTTGATTATTACCCAACCTTGTCGGAAATGGGCCATCACGAGAAAAAAAATAAAAAATGTTCTTGACGAAGTGTCCTCTTATTGTTAGACTGCAGTAGACAGTTATGGATATGTGCAATAGACAGGTTGATACAATAAGATTAAGGTGCCATTGAAAATCCATGGGTAAAACAGAAACATTACGACATTCTCCTTCCAAATTTCACTATCAACATGCAATGGATGTGGTGGAAGAAAGTATCCGTAACGGCCAGTATCGGTCCGGGGATCGGCTTCCTTCGCTAAGGGAACTGTCCAAAGAAGTCGGAACCGGCTTTCGAACCGTTCATCGAGCCCTGAAAGGTCTGGCGGAGAAAGGCATTCTGGAAATACGTCACGGATCCGGCACATTTGTGTCGGATTGTCCGAATTTTCACGATAAAAAAACGATCCGGATCGGATTATTGTACGGCATTTCCGCCTTGGAAGGAGACACGCCGCATCCTGGAGTAGGGGCTTTCATGATCGGGGCCAATCAACGGTGCAAGTCCCCGGACTATCTTGTCCAGCCAATTTTCTATGATTTTCCATTGGTCGAGACCGTCGGTCCGACACTCTTGAGGGAAGGCATTTCAGGCTGTGCGATTATGGGAGGACAATTGGAGGAACCCGATTTCGCCTTCCTCCGCGACCATCGTATCCATGCTGTGAGATATTCACCACAGCCCCACCATGACGGCTGGACGGTGACCCTAAGCAATGACGAACACCCCGCCATGACCCTGCTGGTCGAGCACCTTCGATCCCTGGGTCACCAACGTATTGGATTTATCGACTATGCTATCGGGGACCATGGCGCACACCGGCATTTTTGCCAGTTGGCCTATGACCATCAGTTAGGAGATCCCAACGAATTGCTTGTCCCGGTTACTAGTACCAGCCATATCACCCACTGGGAGGACGTGGAAAAGTTCTTTTCCATCCAGCCGCTGCCGACGGCCGTCATGGTATGGGACGAGTTTCTCATCGATATTATACTCAACGGTTGCCACCGTCGGGGTATTCATGTTCCCGGGGACTTGTCGCTGGTCTCAGTTTACGACGCGCGTCCCTTGGGCCATCGGATACCGGTAACCTCCACCTTGACCGACGCCAGTTTGTCACGTACGGCCTATATGGCTTGCGATCTTCTGGTTCGACACATCTCCGGCCAGCCGATCCAGCAGGATTTCGTCAAATTTCCGCCTCGGTTAACCGCCAAGGCTAGTAGTGGGCTGGCGGGAGTGAAAAATTTATGATTTCCGAATTTGATTTATAGTTTTGAGATAAGCCGATGAAATATAGTCAAGAACAAGGAACTTAACTGCAAAATATTATTACAACGTGCGTTGTAAGTTTTGCAGAAGGTGTGTGGAATCTTATTAAAAGGAGGTTCTTATGGTTACGATTGGGAAAATTCGAGTGTCGTTGTTGTTTTTGGCCATTCTGGCCGTCGTATGTGCGCCGGCCCAGGCGGTGTTGCTCACCAATGGGGCCACGACCCTTGTGAGCGACGGCTTTGAGGGCTACACCGTCGGGGGCGCTCCGACAAGTCCATGGGTGACCGGGGGCACCACAGTGACGGTGCAGGACAGTGCCGTTCTCCCCGGCCCTTTTGAAGGGTCAAACTATCTGAAGTTGAACCTGTCGGGGGCGGGGCCCTTTGCCGATGTGCCTTTCACCAGTCAGACCACCGGGACCGTGAAGCTTACGTTTATGGCGAACACGGGGTCCGGGGGGGATTTTAGTGTCTTCAACCTGCAGGATACTGTATCAGGCGCTAGCTTCTACATATTTTTGAACGGTCATACCACCTTTATTGGAGCACCCGACGTCATTGCTTACACTGGCTCCGGATTGCAGCCCCTCGGGCTGGGTTGGAGCGATAATGTTTGGAAAAAGGTGGAACTCGAGTATACGATGGGGGCTTCCACCGCGACCCTCACGGTTGACGGCGTTGCCGTTGCAGGGGTGAGATCCACAACTGATGGAGCCATCAGCAGTTTCAACCAGTTGCATTTTGGGATGGCGTCTACCTACGCGACCGAATTGAACATTGATGCGGAGTCTCCGGCCACACCACGGACGGCAACACCGTCGTTTAGTCCCGACGGCGGTACGTACATCAGGGGTCGCTCGGTTACCATAAGCTGCACGACCCCGGATTCCACAATCCGCTACACGACCGACGGGTCCACCCCGGCGGACGACAACACGACCGGCACGGTTTACACCGGCCCGGTGGCTATCCCGGACATCCCGGGCGCCACGACTCTCAATGCCCGGGCCTTTGCCTCCGGATATGATGCCAGCTTGGTCAAGACGGGCACGTATACGGTGACGCACGACAGGCTGATCGTGTACGCCAACTTCGATAACGATACCGCGGGCGCGAATCCCATCGACGCCAACATCCAGGTGGCCCTGGGACGAACCGCTTGGTGGCAGATTTTTAAACCTGGTCCCTATCCCGAGGACATCCAGGTCGTCGATGACAACATAACAGTGGGCAACAAGGTCTTGCGGATGGATTACCCGAACCCGGAAGGCGCCATAGAAAAGGTGCTTTTACATTTGAATATGGGCGTGGCTGTTGAGGATTTGGCCCCCAGTGAAGTTGTCAGAACCTCCTTTAAATTCCGCTTCCTCGATACATGGCCATTGCCGGAGAATAGTTTCATGGGCTATTGGGCCCTGGGTGACAATGCCACCGGACACCGGCACGCGTGCGGTATCATGTACAATAGCGCCGCCTGGCCGGGATATCCCATGAGTTCGGGCAACACTGGCCAAGCTTTGCTGCAAAACAAGGGGCAGGTGCTCAACCGTTGGTATCTGGTCGAGCGAATCATTGATCTGGACAACGACACCTTCATCGGCGTGATCACCGATCTGGTCACCGGCGATACCGACTCGGATGGCACCCCGTCTCCTCTGGCGTATTACTCTTACGGCGGTGAGATGCAAACGATCTCCGGACTGGCCTTTGATTCGCAGCAATATACCATGCCCGCCCATCTGGAATTCGATGATCTCAAGATCGAGATCGGCGATCCGCCGCCGGCCACGCCGACGTTCAGCCCCGATGGAGGCACTTATGTCGAATCGCAGACCGTGACCATCACCTGTGCGACGGATAACGCCACGATCCGCTACACGACCGACGGGTCCACCCCGGCCGCCGACAACACGACCGGCACGATATATACCGGCCCTGTTTCGGTCACGAGCACCACGACCCTCAAGGCCCGGGCCTTTGCCCCCAACCAGATCGCCAGCGTTGTCAAGAGTGCCTATTACTTCATGGCCCGCCCAATGCCTATTCCCCACGGCAGCGTGACGGTGGACGGCGACCTGGGCGACTGGTCCGATGTGACCTGGGCCCCGCTGGATCAGAACTATTACCAGACGGCGCCGGATATTGCCCAGGCGTTCTACGCGGTCAAGTGGACGGTCAATAAACTCTACGTGGCGGTCAAAGTCCAGGATACCACGCAGACGTTCACCCCGATCCGGCTTGACTGGAACTCCGCCGACTGTGTGGAGATCTACGTACATACCACCGGGGCGGGTCCGACGAATTACTTCGACAACCAAACCGATGCTCAGCAATACACGGTGGGTGTCCGGTCCGACAACATCAGCGCGGTCTGGTCGATCATCGGCGACAACCACACGATCCTTCCCGCCTATGGTTTTACCGCCGCGGGCAAGAAGAACCTGACCTGGCTGCAATACGAAGTAGCGATCACACCGTACGAGACGTTCAACCTGTCGGGTACGGGCCTGGTGACCTCGCCGCTTTCGCTGAATCAGGTGATCGGCGTGGACGTGATAGCCGACAGCCGATACGGAGTCGGCGAGGCCAACTTCGGGATGAAGTCGGAGAACCTGTTGGGTAGTACGAATACGGATAAGTACGCAAATTACCAGGATATCGCCCTGCACAAGCTTGGTCCGCAGACCTCCTACACGAACGTCGATCTGGCGGCGGTGTTGGCGGCGATGGATTCCACGCAGGCCGGCGGCGGAACATGGAATCCCGACGTGGACCTCGACAACGACCAGGAGATCACCTCGAGCGATCTGGCGATCGTACTGGAGAACCTGGAGTAGTCAGAATTTTGGATTAACGAGCCGCGACCGTAAGGGAGCGGGCATCTCGAAAGCATCAATCGCGGCGGTCCACCTGACCGTGGACCGCCGCAATGGTAGGATGGGTTCTGGACCATCAGAAACGATGAGGAAATCAAAATGCAAAATGCAAAATGCAAAGTGCAAAGTGGAAGGAACGGTTTTACGCTGATCGAGCTTTTGGTCGTGGTGGCGATCATCGCGGTGCTGATCGCCATTCTGCTGCCGGCATTGTCCAAGGCCCGCGACTCCGCCAAGGCGATGATATGCCTAACCAACCTGCGGACGCTGGGGCAGGCATCCCAGATTTACTTGCAGGAAAATGCGGATACTTACGTACCGTGGGCATTGGACGCAAATAGTATCAGTTGGTCCAAGTATTTCCTTCAGCATAAGTACGTGACCCCCAAGTCCTACCTGTGTCCGGGGTTCGTCAACGATTGGACAAAGTACATTTTGTTGCTGGACCAGCCCAATCAGTATTACGCGTACTACCTGGCCATAGACTACGGCTATAACTACAGGAACATTGGAAGCAGTCTTCACTATGGCGGCGATGATTTCAGTCCATCGGCCAAAGTCGGACAGATCGCCAACCCCAGCCAGACCGTCTATGCGGTGGACACGGTTCATATGAATTCTGTCATAACCTACAATACGGTGATAGGCTGCGGCATCGTGGATGATAGCTATACCTATTTGCAGTACACCGCTCACGCCCGGCATTTCGACAACACGCGCATCAATGTCCTCTGGTGCGATGGGCATGCAACTTCCGTAGGTTGTCCGGTTCGGAGAGGCGGTGGCAGAAGCAGTACATTTGATGAATTTCAACGCGCCTATCTTGGCGACCTAACCTTCTTTCAAAACTTAACGTACCCTGCCACTGAATCCGGTGCCGTAGCAAACAACTGGGATCGGTTTTAACCGAGTCTATTTATCGGCTGGTTTCGGTTCGTTTGAAAAGACAATGAAAGTCGCTACAATTTGATGTGGGAAAGGACCTTGGGAATGATAAGAACGTTTTTAAAATGCTTGATCGTCAGCGGTGGGTGCTTGGCATTATTTGCTCTGGCTCCGGCGGCGTTCGGAGTGGGATTCTACAACAGCGTCAACGTCAGGGACTTTGGGGCGGTCGGTGACGGGGTGGCCGACGATTCGGCGGCCCTGGAGGCGGTGGGGCGGTATCTTTCCACCACGTATCAGATGGCCGGGGTGTACAACCATGGCGCGGTGGCCCCTGATGTCATTTTCCCCGCGGGCACGTACCGGATCACCCGCGTGATCTGCTGGCCGGGGGGGTATGCCCGTTCGACTCCACCGCCGCCGGGCGGGGTGAACGGCTACCGGATGATCGGGTATCATTTCATGCGGGGTCAGGGCGGGGCGACGATCCGCCAGGACAACGCCAGCGCGGATATTTTCTTTCTCAGCGGCGCCTATCGTACCCTCATCGATAACCTCACTTTTCAAGGCGGCCAACGCGCCCTGAAATTGAACACCTACAACGTGGATTCCTCCAGCATCACGATCCAGAACTGCCGATTTCAGAATTCCGGCGATTTTGCCATCGAGTGCATCACTCGCCGCGCCGCCACCGCCACCCCTCCTGATCCGAGCGAGCCGGACCAATTTTCCATGACGGAAATCGCCTATCAATACTCACGATATGATATGTACGACAACGGAACCATCCGGGGGTATCTGGACAATTCGACCACGGTGCCGCTTTTCTACAACTCCACGCAGATGTGCGTCAGCAACACCCAATTCACCAACTGCAAGGGCATCGCCTACAGCACCTGCGACGGGTTTTACATCACCAATTGCACAATGGATACGGCCGCGGCGATGACCGGACCGGCGATCCGCAACGGCGGGATCATGGTCATCGACAACGTAACAGCCATGGTGCGGCTCACGCCGGGAAACGGGCAATATTGGATCGAACATATCGCGTTCCCGTGTTCCGGCAGCGTGATCGTGCGAAATAGTACGCTGACGACGGATTCGGCCACGGGGGTTTGCCCGGTTTACAATCGGCAAAAGTGGTCTAGCGGCAATGCCACCACGCAAAAGCTGGTCGTCCTGGAGGATTCGATGTTCCAGGTATCGGGTTGCCCGGAAAATTGCGTGGTGTATTGCACGGAAGTGCCGAACATCATTTCGATCCGGAACTGCACGAACTCCGGAGCGTCGGCGGTGCCGGCTCTGGGTTTTTCGACCGTTCCCATCCCGAGCTATTTCAGCTTTTACGCGTGGTATTGGCCTTACGTGGGCTTGGGATACACGGTGGATGCGGCCAATGCCAATATTACTCCAAACCTGCCCTCGTCGATGGTTCCCTACGCACGGGTCCCACTGCCCGAGGCCCAGGATATGGTGATCCGCACCGCACTGCAGCCGAACAAAGAAGCATTTTTGTCCGAAGCGACGATGGAAGAGCCGGGGACGGTGGTGGTCAACGTGACCACCTACGGGGCCAAAGGCGACGCCCAGACCGACGATACGGTGGCCATCCGCAACGCCATCGCGGCGGCGGGAATGAACAACTCCGTGGAACTGGTCTTTCCGGCGGGAAGGTATTGCTTTAGCGACACGATCAGTCTGCCGGCGCGGGTCACGCTTCGGGGCCAGGGTTGCGCCGCGTTTATTCCGCGGGATATGAGCAAAGTGTGTTTTCGGGTCAACGATGCTCAGCGCGTGGCGGTTTATAACTGCGAGTTTCAGCAATGTGCCGGTGCGTTGGACGTCCTGATCAGTCAGCCGGGAGCGAAAATACTGGTAAAAAAATGCTATTTTCATTGGATGGAGTCGGGAACGGCGATTCGATGCGTGGGGGGGGCATTGGAGAGCGACCAGACCGATCTGGCGAAACTTCGCGTCACCGACTGTCGCTTTATGGGCAACAAGGTCTGCCTGCTGAGTAACGTCTCGAGTGTCTTTGATAGCACGTGGATTTTCAATCCCTTTATCACTACGGCCGATAACGCCGCCCTGGAAAATTACGGATCGATGCGGGTGGAATGCGTGTGCGCGGTACCCAACGAGAATGATTATCGATGGATTCGCAATCACGGGCGTCTGCTCGTCGATTCGACCCGATTCAGCGGGGAAGGGGGTGCCTGCACCGTGGAAAACCGCCGGGTGGCCGGGATTTCGAACATTGTCGTGATTCAGAACAGCTGGCTGTATAACTCCATTTCGGCGGCACCGAAGGCCCTGATTTATTGCCCCAACGTTCCCGATCAGCTTATCCTGCGGACCAACGAGGGGCTGGACATCCCCGAATTATTCTCCAACAATCCGGCGACGATTCTTGTCGATGAGTGGCCTTATGACGGGCAGGGGCTGAGCAGCCGGATTTATTTCAGCGGCAACACGGTTCCGGAAACGGTCAAGGCCGTCACGCCGCCCGGCATGATCTATTTCGACAACTTCGAAAACGACATCGCGGGGATCAATCCCGCCAACGGCAACGTCCAGGTTGCCACGGGTCAGACCGCCACGTGGTCGTTCATAACGCCCAACCCCTCCTATATCCAGGTGGTCAGCGACACCGTCACGGGCAACAAGGTCCTGCGGATAAACTACCCGGCGGGGGCATGGGAACGGGCATCGCTTCAGGTGGACGTCGGGGCGGGATTGGCGGACCTTCAGTCCACACAAGCCCTAGT
>Ga0265292_1001386_pt1 | contig 21602 bp, 17 predicted proteins | sample Munlanlewell296A_FD_189080 | JGI IMG/M metagenome (GOLD analysis project Ga0265292, IMG submission 189080) | Leachate microbial communities from a municipal landfill in Southern Ontario, Canada - Leachate well 296A | ecosystem: Engineered > Solid waste > Landfill > Unclassified | place: Canada... | reverse complement strand
CTTTTGCTACTTCCGCTGCTTCACCCAACCGTCCGAGAGGAACTATCTTCAATAATTGTTCCTTAACGTCTTCAGAGAGCTTATCCGTCATAGCAGTACGGATATACCCCGGCGCAACTGCGTTAACAAGCACACCGCGTGATGCCAACTCCCTGGCTGTAGTTTTGGTCATAGCAATAACCCCGCCTTTTGAAGCGGAATAATTTATCTGCCCCGCATTACCCATCTGGCCAACAACTGACGCTATGTTGACAATCCTTCCACTGCGTTGTTTCATCATAACCCTTGCACACGCTTTTGTGCAATTAAACACGCCTTTAAGGTTAATTGAAAGAACAAAATCCCAATCTTCTTCGCTCATTCTCACCAAAAGCCCGTCTCTAGTCACCCCAGCATTGTTGATAAGTATATCAATTTTCTGAAATCTGTCAAGAATTTTTTTAACCACATCTTCGCACTCCGCTGGCTTGGACACATCAAGCTTCAGTACGATAGACTGGCGTCCAAACTTTTGAGTGATCTCCCCTGCCGTAATATTACCCGCTGTTTCGTTCATATCGGCAATAACAATATCCGCGCCTTCAGCTGCTAATGCAAACGCGATCTCTTTACCAATACCCTGTGCAGCGCCGGTAATAAACGCTACTTTTGACTCTAATTTCACAAACATTTACCTCCTATATTAAATAGATAACTGCTCAACTACATTTTTCAAGGTAACCGTATTTTCTGCGTTTAAGACAATAATTTCACGGCTAATCTTTTTAATCAACCCGCCAATAATTTTCCCCGGCCCGATTTCAATAAATACTCTTACACCGGCGCTTATCATCGTTTTAACACTGTTCTCCCAAAACACCGGATGGTTAACCTGTCTTACCATCTTAGTACGAAACTCTTCTTTAGCAGTAGTCATCACAGCGTCACAATTAGTCACTACCGGCAAAACAGCATCGTTAACCACCGCTTTGATCACAACTTTATCTAATAACTCAGCTGCGGGTGTCATTAAACTAGAATGAAACGGCCCGGATACTGCCAACCGAATCACGCGTTTAGCGCCTTTCCCCGGCGCTAGCTTCTCGAATAATTCCATACCATCAACCGTCCCTGCAACTACAATCTGTTCCGCAGTATTAAAATTTACCGGCTCAACAATGCTACCGGAACTGGTAATTTCTTCACACAACGCCGATATTGCATCTTTCCCCATACCCAATACCGCAGCCATAGTTCCCGGATTAAGTTGTGATGCTTTACCTATAAACTCCCCGCGTTTGCTGACTAACTTCATCCCTTCCTCAAACGCTAAAACACCTGAGGTAACCAGTGCGGAATACTCTCCGAGACTATGCCCGGCAGTACACAAAACCTTTTTTTCCCATGAAGGCAATGCTTTTTTCAGTGCCTCCATTATTGCGAGTGAAGTCATAAATACAGCGGGTTGAGTCACTTGTGTTTGTTTAAGCCCGTCTTCCGTCCCTGCAAAAATTGTTTGTGCTAAATCAAACCCCAAAATATCTGATGCTTTACCGTACAATACACGCAGCGATTCATCGCTATCATAAAACTCTTTCCCCATACCGACATACTGTGCACCCTGACCCGGAAAAACTAATGCAACTGATTTATCTTGTACTACCATATTTTTTGTTTACACCAATCTAAGATACATCCTGACGTTAACTTCACTTTTCGTATTCTTCATCTGTCTCCTGCTGTTTCTGCATTTCTTTTGTTTCTACTTGCTGTACAAGTTTTACTATCTGCTCATTTACACCTTTTGATGTAAACTCAGCAGCAACGTTAATAGCATTAACAATCGCTTTCGGCGTACTTTTCCCGTGACAAACAATAGAAGTACCGTTAATTCCCAGCAACGGCATACCGCCGTATTCATCAAAATCAATAAGTTTTTTAATATCCTTAAAAACCTTGTTGAGTGTCAATGCCGCGAATGCTGCACGGATAGGATGTTCAACAATTTTTGATTTAATAAAACTAAACAAAAACTCAGCTAACCCTTCCGAAAGCTTCAGCACCACATTACCAACAAAACCATCGCATACAATAATATCAGCCTTCCCCTTAAGAATATCGTACCCTTCGATATTACCAACAAAATTCAACTTCGAGTTTTTTAATAACTCAAATGTCGCCAAGGTCAACTCATTACCCTTAGCATCTTCTTCACCGATTGACAACAACCCAACTTTCGGTGATTCACGATTATAAACGCATTTCAGGTACATAGAACCCATAATCGCGAACTCAAGTAAATACTTAGGTTTGCAATCAACATTAGCTCCTACGTCAAGGACTATACTAAACCCGCCTTCTTTAGTAGGCATCGGAGAAATAATTGCCGGCCTGCTTATTCCGGGTAAACGATGCAGGTATATTAACGCTGAAGCTAACTGCGCACCGGAACTTCCCGCTGAAACAACCGCCTGTGCGACACCTTCCGCAACAAGTTTTGTAGCAACCATAATAGACGAGTCACGTTTTTGCCTGCACGCACGTCCCGGGTGTTCATCCATCCCGATAACCTGTGTAGCATTCCGTACTTCTATTTTATTACCGTTATACCCGTTTGCATTGAGCTCAGCCTCAACCTTAGTTTCATCGCCAACAAGGATAAATGTATGCTGCCCGAACTTCTCTGCAGCCTGTACAACACCTTTTACAATCGCTTGAGGCGCATGATCACCGCCCATTGCATCAACTGCGATTTTCATGTTGAACTACTCTAACTTTCTTTTATTATTCTTTACTTTTCTGCTTCCGGAGGATGTTGCTGCTGTTCCTTACTATCTTCATTTTTTTTCTTTTCCTTCTTTGGAACAACCAATTCCTCTTTGTAAAACCCGCATGAAGGACATACGCAATGCGGCATCTTCGGCGCATTACATTTCGGGCATTTACTCCCTGACTGCACTACAATTTTCCACTGTGACCTTCTTCTGTCACGCTTAGCCGAAGTGTGACGCTTTTTAGGATTTGCCATTTTGTTTCTCCATTTTCTTCAATAATTCCGATAACTTCTCCAGCCTAGTATCCACCTTTATTTTCTCTGAACACTTACACCGTTCCGTATTAAGATTACATCCGCACGATATACACAACCCCCTGCAGGAGGGTTTGCACAACGGTTTCATCGGCATAACTAACAATACTGTACTCAATATTTCCTGTTGGATATCAACCCCGTTTTTTTCAAGCTCTCGGTAATCAAGCTCCACGTCTATACGTGTCTCAATAAATTCATTGTATTTATTAAGACAACGGCTGCATTCCGACAACAACGCGGTATTAAGTTTAGAAACGAACCTTGCTCCTACATTATCATCAAGTATAACCCTGCCATCTATTTTAACATCATCCGCAAGGACAAACTCCTTAATACTTTTAAAGAACACCGAACTCTTGCTTTCGGTATAATCAACTTCAACCCATTTTTGCTCTTTTAACAGGTTAATATCTATCTTAAACATTTTTTCAAACACCCATCAGCCTTAACACTCTACACCGCAGGTTTCAGTTTTACTTATCAACACTTAACCATTACTGGTAATTATATCATGAGCTTCATTAGCGATCATCAATTCTTCGTTTGTCCTTACAACCCAAATCTGTATCCTTGAATCGTACGTACTCACCAACCTATCCTCATTTTGATGCACTTCATTAATTTTCCCGTCTATCTTCACACCAAGTTCTTCCAACCCTGCGCACGACTGCATCCTTACAAGCGGCACATTTTCTCCAATCCCAGCAGTAAAAACCAGCGCATGTACGTGTCCGAGCACAGCGATATAATTACCTATATACTTTTTTAACCTGTAACAAAACATATCAATCGCCAACTTTGCCCGAGTATTACCCTTTGCACGTTCAGCAATTAATACACGCATATCATTACTTATGGAAGATATACCGTACAACCCGCTTGAACGGTTTAATATAGACAACACATCGTTTCTCCCCAACCCTTCAAATGTCATAAGTTTTACCAGAACAGCAGGATCAATATCCCCCGACCGTGTACCCATGATCAACCCTTCCAACGGAGTCAATCCCATGGAAGTATCAACTGACTGCCCATTCTTTACGGCAGTAATACTACACCCGTTACCGAGATGGCACGTTATTGTATTACAATCAAAATAATCCCGGTTCATAAGTTTTGCAACTCTTTGAGAAACATACTTATGAGAGATCCCGTGCGCGCCATAACGTTTAATCCCGTACTTTTTGTAGTAATGATAGGGTATGGCATACAGATGCGCGTATTCCGGTATAGTTTGATGGAACGCGGTATCAAACACCGCCACCTGCTTTGCTGACGGTAAAAACTGTTCTACCCCAAGAATTCCTTCGAGATGATGCGGGTTATGCAACGGTGCATATTCAAAACATTCGCGTATACCATGCTTAACCTTTTCATCAATAACTATTGATTTTGAGAAAAAATCACCTCCATGCACCACACGATGCCCAACAATCCCGATCTCTTTTATATCACTTACTATACCATTATCTTTATCAGTCAACGCAGCGAAGATAATATTTATAGCATTCTTATGGTCAACGATTTTTTGGGTAATCTTAAGAGACTGCTTCCCTACAGCATCATACTCAAACACAGCATCATCCGAACCAATACGGTCAACCTTACCTTTAGCAATATTCAATTCTGCCGGCATCTCAAAGAGAGAATACTTAACAGTTGACGACCCGCAGTTAATCACCAATATTTTCAGCATAATACACCATCTACCTTTATTTCACAACTATTCAACTATACATCCCAATCCGTAGGAGAGTACTCATAAAGTTCACCGGGTTCAAACAATACACCGATTTCATACTCCGCTGATTTAAGAGAATCCGAACTATGCACCAAATTCCGGCGATTATCCGTCCCCCATAACTGCCTCAACGTTCCTTTCGCAGCAATACGCGAATCAGTTGCACCGTTAAGATTCCGCACTTTTTCAATACACCCTTTGCCTTCCCACACCATAACAATTACCGGTGCAGAAGTTACAAACTTCAAAAAAAGCGGGAAAAACTGTTTCCCTATATGAACAGAATAAAACTTCTCGGCTCTCTCTTTTGAAAACCTTATCATCTTCATGGCGACAAGATTCAACTCTTCGCCATACAAACGGTCAATAATCTTCCCTGCCAGTTTCTTACATAGCCCATCAGGTTTTATGATTACGCAAGTACGTTCAAGCATACTTTAATTCCTTCTTATACTTAGCAAGTTTCTCCAACCCCTTACCAGCTTGGTAATCCGTAATAGCTTCAGAATACATATTTTTTTGGGCATAAATATTACCCCGGCGGTAATACGCAGTCATATTTTCAGGATTTATCCTAATTGCCTGTTGATACTGCTCAAACGCTTCATCTATTTTTTTTTGTAACTCAAACACTCTCCCAAGCTCAACCCTCACCTCATCAAGTTTAATATCCTTCTGCCGTTTATCTACAGCATCCAATGTTTTCTTCAGCATCTCTTCAGCTTTCCCAAACTTATTTAATACCGCATAAGCAATACCAAGTTTATACACATACTTAACATTGATATTCGCCATTTTCCATATTTCCGTTACTTGTTCCACAAACAATTCATACCGCCCGTTCTTAAAATAAATATCTGCAAGGCCCATCCTTAATTCATACTTCCTCGGTTGTGCCGGTATCTGCTGTATAAACTTATCTACTACCCCTTTTTCACTCCGCACCTCACGCGCAAACAACCCGATTTCCTGTTTTAAATCACCATCTTTCTCAACTCTCACAGCCGAGCGTAGTGCATCCTCAGCCTTTTCATAATCCCCGGTTCCGACATACGCTTCTGCAAGGTTACAGAACACCGAACTACTATTTCTCATTTTTTTAGTTAACGTACTGAATACCCCAACAGCTGCCACATTATTCTTTTGTTTTAAGTAAGACAACCCAAGATCATACGCAATCGCGGTATTCTCCGGATTTAATATATACGCTTTCTCATAATCAACTATCATACTTTCAAAATCTGTTTCTTCACGCATATAAGCCTTAGCCAATTGTACATACTGTATAGAGCACTCCATCCGCCGCTGCTTAGACATTTTTGCGATGACTACGCGGTACTCCTCAACACTTTTTTTATATAAAAGGTCAAGCTTGACAATTTCACCGTAATCCTTCACCACTGCGCTTTTCAACAATTCATCCTGCTCGTTTAATAACGAGGCACCCTGATCCCTGTTTTTTTCAGGCAACGCACTTAAATTATCAAATACATCTGATACAACATTCTTCAACGACTGTAACAAACTCAAACCTTGTTATTCTCCCTAAACAATTTTATACTTACGCAGACTTGACAAACCCCGCGATTTCATCAGCCATCTCTGAAGTTCCTGCATTACCACCGAGATCGTATGTCACAACTTTATGTTCTTTAATAACCCGTGCAACTGCCATCTCCACTTTTTTTGCAGCCATATCCTCACCTAAATGCTCAAGCATTAATCCCGCAGATAAAATCAACGCAGTAGGGTTAACCTTATTCATTCCTTTATACTTTGGAGCACTCCCATGCACAGCTTCAAACACCGCCATCCCGTTATCCCCAATATTTGCCCCCGGCATAACCCCTAACCCTCCGACAATACCTGCGCACAGGTCAGACACAATATCGCCGTAAAGATTCGGCAGTACCAAAATATCATATAACAAGGGTTTCTGTACTAACTGCATACATATATTATCCACCAACTTTTCTTCATACTCAATCCCATCATACTTTTTTGAAACTTCCCTAGCTACTTCAAGGAATAACCCGTCGGTAAACTTCATAATATTAGCTTTTGTGATCGCAGTAACTTTTTTACGATGATACTTCCGCGCATATTCAAACGCATACTTTACGATACGCTCCGTCGCAGCAATTGAGATTGATTTAATACTTATTGCAGAACCTACAGATATTTTGTTATTGCTCATCGCAATAATATCCCGTGCTTCCTTTGTATCCCTCCCGTATTCCACACCGGCATACAAATCCTCAGTATTCTCGCGAACGACTACAATATCAACATCCTTGAAGTATGACTTCACTCCGGGATAATACTTACACGGCCGTAAACACGCGTAAAGATTCAACTCTTTCCTTAACGCAACATTAACACTGCGGAACCCTGTACCGATAGGAGTCGCAATAGGCCCTTTCAGTGCAACACGGTTTTTCTTTACGGATAGCAATACATTCTCCGGTAACGGAGTCCCGTATTTGGCGATAGCATCCGCACCTGCTTCAACAGTCTCCCATTCAATATAAACTCCTGTCGCAGCAACAACTTTTTTTGTCGCATCAACAATCTCAGGGCCAATACCATCCCCGGGGATTAATGTTATAACATACTTACCCATAATTTTTTATACCTTAAACCCGCCATGCTGTGTCAAATGCCTAACCAACCCGCCATCATTCAATAATGTCAACATTGTCTGCGGCAACTTAACAACCTTAACAACTTTCCCCTGGGTTAAATTCCGAAGCACGCCTTCCTCCAGATCAAGTTCAAGTTCGTCATTCTCGTTTATACCGTCGGTATTACATTCCACCAGCGGCAACCCGTTGTTATACCCATTACGATAAAAAATCCTTGCGAACGACTTGGAGACAACCGCACCGACACCCGCCGCGATCAACGCCAACGGCGCCTGTTCACGCGAAGAACCGCACCCAAAATTCTTACCCGCAACAACGATATCGCCTTTTTTCATCTTACCATAAAACCCCGGAGCAATATCCTCAAAAATATACTTCGCCAGCTCATTCATATCTTCTGTCTTAAACTTATACCTTCCGGATATAATATAATCGGTATTAATATCGTTACCGTTACCATCCTGTTTTCTAACAACTTTTGCATTACCTTTAATTTTCATACTAAAACCCCGAATCTTTATTAAACTTTATATTATAATAAAATTTATGCCATTAAATCAACAATTCCGTCATTACCCAACTCTTCTTGGGTCAACAATCTTACCTCTAAGCACACTTGCCGCAACAGTTGCCGGTGAAGCAAGGTAAATATTGGCATTAGGATTACCCATTCTTCCCCTGAAGTTCCTGTTAGCTGTGGAGATAACGTTTTCATTATCATACGGCACGCCATTATGAGTCCCGACACACGGCCCGCAACCCGGTGTCACTACTGCAGCACCGGCTTCAACCAGCACCTGAATAATCCCGGTATTCATAGCTTCAAGATAAACTTCCCTGGATGCAGGAGCGACGATAAACCTTACATCACGATGAACTTTTTTGCCTTTAACAATCTTCGCTGCAATTTGTAAATCTTCCACCCGCCCGTTTGTACATGTACCGATAAACCCTTGATGTATCACAGTACCTTCAACTTCCTGCACCGGCACGACATTATCAACGGTATGCGGTTTTGCCACCTGCGGCTGAAGTTTCTTAACATCATATTCCCTGATATCGCAATATTTCGCATTAGTATCCGCTTCAACACTGCTGAATTTACGTTTAGCCCTGTCCTTTAACCACGCCTCTGTTTTTTTATCAGCCTTCATAACCCCGAATTTTGCGCCCATCTCAATTGCCATATTTGTAATAGTAAACCTTGCATCCATAGACAAAGAAATTATAGTATCCCCAAGGTACTCAACAGATTTGTATGTAGCCCCATCGGCAGTAAAATCTTTAATAATATGCAGTATAAGATCTTTTGAATACACCCCTTTCGGCAGTTTACCGGTACACCACACTTTAACTGATTCCGGTACTTTTAACCATGTTTGCCCTGCCATCATCGCAGCGGCAACATCCGTTGAACCCATACCTGTGGAACACGCATTAAGTGCGCCGTAGGTACACGTATGCGAATCCGCTCCCAGCACAAGGTCACCGGGAACAATTCCTCCGGATTCAGGGTTAACCTGGTGACACACTCCACAACCGATATCGTATAATTTTAACCCAGATTTTTTTGCAAACTTCCGTATTTTATCATGTATTGCAGAAACACCAATCACCGGGCTTGGTGACGAGTGGTCTATTACCATAGCGCACTTTTTTGAATTAAACACCCTTGAGGTATTTAATTTGTTTAAAACATCAATAACAATCCCAGAAGTTCCATCCTGACTGAACACAAAATCAATCCCGGTAACAGCGATATCACCCGCGCACATATCCTTACCCGCGTGTTTAGAGATAACCTTCTCAGCAATAGTTTTACCCATAACTATAAAATTCACCTTTCCTAGTAATAAATATAGAACAAAAAATTATTAAAACATTATATATTTTTCACCACAGAAATTAAAGAAGGCCGTGACAAAAAAACAGTGCGCAATAATAAGCGAGTTTAACCCCGCTCATTATTGCGCTACAAAAAACCTATACTTAACTTAATTACCCTATTTTGCCACAACAATACTGCCGGTTGTAGCTTTACCGTCAATTATGTACTGATAAATATAAATCCCGTTCTCTACCAATTCGCCGTTAGAATCTCTCCCATCCCAGACATCCGTATCTACTAACTCGCGGACTAACTTATTTGAGATATTAAAAATATTGACTTTAATAGATTCGGATAAACTCAACACGTATTTCACATTAGAAATACCGTTGAACAACACAAAATCGTTCTTACCGTCACGGTTAGGAGTAAACACCTTCTCTTTCGGCGCATAAAAACTTCCGTCTTTAAGCATATCAAGTGATTTCATGGGGAATACCCCGAAAACACCCAACACATTTGTTTCTATAGTTATCACATTCCTTGTTGTATCAACCGACCCGCCGATAAACCTCCACTGCTGCCCGTCGTAGTAGAACACTTTGAGATCGCGTTCGTTGTAGTCGGTACCATCCACTAGCCCGTCATTATCGAAATCAAAGAATAAAAGGTCCACTTGCGCGGGAGTGCTCAGTATAAACCCTTCCGACTTGAACTCATAAGCAGCAACCGGTTTTGTAACGGAAGAGTCAACTGACGGGTTATTAATATTTTCGAGAAATGAAGTATCCTTTTGTTTTGCCTGTACAAGAACGTTGCTATCCACACTCCCGATTGGCAACTTTACTGCCACCTCGCCATCTTCAGGGTTTGCATCAGTCAATGCCAACCTGCCCCCATTAATACCAAGGTACTGCTGCGCATCCTTCACGTAAATAACTGTGTACGCACTTTCCGTATCAGGAACTTGAGCAATATTACCATCAATATCTTCAGCAGTAAGTGAATACTCAATTGCGGATACTGCAGACGGTAAATCTTCCGGCTGTATTGTACCTATAAAAATATCGCCCATAAACGACATTACTTTCTCACCTTTTTCAATTTCCTGGTTAGTATCATCAAGCAAACGGTACTTTACCTTTGCTTCTTTAACCCCGCTGTTATCATCCGTTACCTGCGCAACCATAAGAACCTTATTCCCTTGTATACAGATCTTTGTCAAAGGTACATGTTCAATCACAGGTGCAGTATTATCCGAAGTACCAACATACTTCAACGAAGTGCTCGCCCATACAGCTTTCCCCTGGACTACCTCCACTGTTTTCTTTACAGCTTCATACCCGCGTTTAGTGATGGTAACTTCATAAGCTCCTTTTACCAAACCAGTGAACTCAAAGAAACCAAGCTGTGCACCATTGGTACCTGAAGTAGCAGAACTGCCATTGTCAAGACTCACTAACGCACCGCCGAGACGGTTACTCAACTCATTAGCTCCGCGGCTATCATAAACCTGGCCAAGAATAGCGCCAGTCTCAAGTTCAATACTAACATTCACAGTTACGGGATCCGAAGAATTTCCTGCATTATCAACCGCGACTATCTGGATTTCATAAACTCCATCGGGTAAGACAGCACCCGCCGGATTTCTTCCTTCCCACATAAACGTGTATGTCCCTGCGCTTTTCGCAGAATTTGTCAATAACGCATACGAAGTATTATCCTGCGATTTCGCTGTTATTGTAACCTTCGAAGTTTCGGTTAATGTATACTTTATAATAGTATTTTCACGGAATCCATCATTATTCGGAGATATAGCCGATGGTACCGCTGAAACATCCACAATTTCCGGCAGATTTGAATCCAGCCGCACTACAGTTTTCCTTGTTGACGTTGCACCGTTCGCTGTAGCTGTAAGAACTATAATGTAATCAAGCCCCGCGTCTTCCACACTACCATCATTGTTCTTTCCGTCCCAGTTTACGGTATACTGCCCGGATGTTTTATTAGCACTATCAACCAACGTACGTATGATTACATCTTCATTCATCACCACAATTTTTATTACAGCATCCGAACCTATTTTATAGGTTATGACGGTTTCGTCATCAACTCCGTCACCATTAGGAGATATAGATGACGGTGTGGCAGTAATAATTGCGGAAATCCCTGTCTTATCACAAGTAATACTTACAGGCACATTCCCGGAAGTACATTCATTACCCACAATATCCACCGCCTGAACAGTATAATAATACTGCACTCCGGCGGTAAGTTCTGTCCCCGCGTTGATGTATAAAGAATCTTTTACACTACCGTCAACTGAAACCTTTTCCTTTGTCCCTGACAACCCAGCCTGACGGTAAATGTTGTAATAATCAACACCAAACGCATCATAAACCGCTGTCCATTCAAGTTGAATATCACCTCCGCCAATATTAGAAGCAGTTAAGCTTGTCACTCCCGCCGGAGGATTGGTATCAATCGAAAAATCACGGGTAACACTCCACCCACTAACATTATTAAAATCATCCGATGCTCTTACTCTCCAATAATACCCACCCTGGGCAAACGCTGTTGTAGGCGTATATGTAACAGTTGTAATTGTCACATCAATGAGTGCCGGGCTGAAATTAGCATTTGCCGCTACCTGCAGTGTGTACTTAACAGCAGTGTTATACTCAATTGGAAACCAACTAAAAACCGGTAACGTATTCTTAGTTACTTCCTCTAAGTCCGGACTTTCCAGTACAGGCGTCCCGGGTGCGGTTTTATCATATTTCAATGTAAATAATGTCACTGCGTCAGACCAATTTCCTGCAGCATCTTTTGTCCGCAGTATCAAGTAATACGGTTGTTCCGACGTTGCAGCAGTAGTAAAATATGTAACTGTAGCAGCATGGCTTTTGTTTACAACAGTATCGGGTATGACAGCACTGTTACTTCCCCAATATACACTATACCCGGCAACTCCGCTACCTGAATCTGTAGCTCCTGAAAATTCTATATACGGCCCTGCATCAATATTCTGCCATTGATCATCAGGTACAGCTTTTGCTTTTGTATCATCAGCCCATGCGTTACACGTTGTAGGATTTACAGGAACAGTATTATCATACTTATACTCAAATATTGTCGCAGCAGCGGACCACAAACCCGCAGAATTTTTTGTCTTAACACGCAGATAATACGTACTCCCGCTGGCAACCGCTGACGGAGCGGTATAGGTACCCATACCGTTATCTACTACAGTTTCAGTAGTTCCCGGATCACCTGAGATACTAGTTCCCCAATAGACTGAATAACCAGTCACTCCGCTCTCATTATCATCCGCGCCAGTCCATTCAAAATATGGTATTGTAGAGATATTTGTCCAAGAAGCATTTACAGCACTATTTTCTTTCCCGCTGTTATCATAGGCAGTACATAATACAGGATTTGTCGGTGGTGTAGCATCACTTATAGTCCCTGGTTTTGCGAACGTACTGTCGATATTAGAATTTGCCGACCAATTTCCTGAATCATCACAAATCCATGCACAGAAAAAGTATGTTGAACCCGGTGTTAATCCTGCAACCGTTTTTGTTATAGTTTGCCCGGGTGATGCAGTTAATGTATTTTCCTGTTTAAACGTCCCCACAGCCCAGGTTTTTTGCGTAGTTGCATAATCAATCCGATATTTCCCGTTAATATTCCCCGCAGTACCGTCATCGCCGGTACAGTTCCAGCTTATTGTAACCGTCCCGGGTGAACTTCCTGGAATAACATTTAACGTATTAACCGCAGATGGCGCTGTTTTATCCGCCGCAATTTTTGCCGGCGCATTTGCGATATTAGAATTTGCCGACCAATTTCCTGAATCATCAGCAGTCCACACACAAAAATAATATGTTGTACCGGCAAGCAGGTTTGTCACAGTATAACTCTGTGCCGCGCCAACCACAACGCTGGTGGACCACTCTTTTTGATAAGTCCCCACCGCCCAGGTTTTTGTTGCCGCCGAGTAATCAATCCTATACTTCCCACCAGTAATGTTTCCGGTTGTACCATTATCCCCTTTCCCTGTCCAGGTAAGGCCTACCGACCCTGAAGTAGCACCAGATACAGCTTTGAGATCAGCAACTGCAGAAGGAGCAACCGTATCAGCTGCATTGGGTGTAAATACAGTAACTATTGAACCAGAGTATGATAACAATTCAGAAATCCCCAGCACGGCAGTTGTCGTTTGATATGCATCTATACGGAAATAATACGATGTCCCTGGCTTAAGATTATTTGCGGTATAACTCGTTGCGGTTGTCTTTGCAAAATATCCTCCATGCGCTTCGTATTCAGTTACATGATTATAATCATTTACGGTATTACCATCACCTGAGAACCCTACACCCACACGGTTACAATTTGCATCCGCAGCTGCAGCTAAACGCACAGCACCCTCAGTACGATATGAACGGTAATTCGCAGAACCAGTACTAGTTTTTCCAAGCGGATAAAACGTTCCCGCGGCACTACCCCAAAACGGGAACGCGTTTTTGTAGATACGGTTATCCCCGTCATAAAAACGGTAATTAAATTTATGAATTGGTATATCAGACCCAAAACTTACATACATAGACGTATTAGCCGAAGCCTGTGCACCGGCATAAGTATCATTTGTCTTAATTCCGTCAGTTACATACGCCAACCCTGTCCAAGCTGGAGTCCCTGATGCCGCAGCTGTCTTTTTATAACACCTGTCAGAAATAATGTTTTTATCATTAGAACAATAAACCGTGTATCCATTAGCACCAGTTGACGCAGTCCAAGTAAGTGAAACCGATGTTGAACTTAACGCTTTGGCAGTAAGCCCACCGGGTACTGCCGGCGCTTTTTGGTCTGGTACTGTGAAAAAAGTCGTTGCTGAGGGTGAATACGCCCAACCCGAACTACCACCAGTGTTTTGAGCACGCACAGCTAGACGATACCGTCCCGACCCAAAAACGAAATAGTAGCCCGGCCATGAAACATTCGCGGCGTTTGATTTTGTAACATCTGCCGGAGAATATGTCCATGCTCCACCTTCCTTCATCCATGCAAGATCATACGCTGTTGCACCGCTTACTGCGGACCATTTGAACACAACGCCATACCCTGACTCCTGGCAATCCACCACTAAACCTGTGGGTGTCGCTGGAGCAACAACGGTACTAGTAACAATTTGTTTCCTGCGTATAGGACGGTAACTATTCAACGCTGAATACGTACGGGTATACATCCTTGCTCTGTATCCCGCCCCGGTTTGTTCCATAGTTTCAATCCCGCCACTTATACGTTTGTTAAAAAGTACTATATGACTTCCCGAATCGTTACACGCATCACCTTGATACATCGTTACTGTGTCACAAGTACCAACTCCGCCTAAAGAAGACCATTTAGTTCCGAGCCCACTCTCAAACGATCTTGTGGTCTGCCTTGCGGTAAGTTTCCAGCAAATACTTGCAAACGCGGAACAGTCGTTACCGTAAGTAGTATTACCTCCAGAAGTATTTTTAACATGTGAACTAAACTCACTCCAGTTATCCACAGTTCCCTGTGTGTATGCTTCACCATGATAACTTGAACTAGCGTAATAAGTTATTCTCCCGACGCTAACGTACGTATTGTTATATATTGTATGAGCGGGCTTCCAATAAGGATCAATCATTGTATGAGCAATCGCAGTAATCTGCGCGCGCGTAATATCACCCCAAGTGTCCCCGCTCCACGCATAAACGTCCTGTGTTATCGCCAGTATTGACAATACTAACGACAATACAATCACTGTTACTTTCACCAAACTCCATCTTTTGTTTTTCATAAATATATAAACTCCTTTGGAAATATACCGTTACTGCTGCTGATACGTACAAATCTTACCTTTTGTCGGTCCGAGCTTGAACTGCGTGATCGCCCCGCTTTTTGTAACAGCCAGCAATTTTACCGGCGGTACCAGGAATCCTGTATTACCGGTTATCGGAACAACACTTAATATCTCACCTGTTGGACTTATTTTGTAAACTTCAAGAATAATAACAGCTTCTCCGGCATTACGTTCCGTCTGGAGATAAATATTCCCATCAACATCTTCCTGCAGAATCTGTATTGACACAATCCCAGGCAGTGCGATATCAATAGAAACATCAATATTCCCGTTTGAGTCAAGAAAATTAAGGATTCCTTTTTCTCTCCATAAAAGGTCAACAGTAAGCTTTTTCCCAGAACTCATAACCATCCCGGGTTTTAATGGTATTGCTAACTCCTGTTCAGATAGTGCAATAAGCGTATTTTTGTAGATTTTCGCTAACAACACCTGTTCCTGATCGCTTGTATCGAAATACAGTTCACTACCACTAACTCTCAGCGGCCCATGAGCTTTATCTATCCACCTGTCCGGATCAACCTTTACTGAAGCAAGGGTTTTCCCGTCAGTACTAATCTGGAAAATGACATCTTGTCTTTCATCATAAACAAAAACGTTGCCGAGATCATCTACTGCAACATCCGTAGGAATAATTTCTTCACCCAAATTAATTGTTTTCTTGGCTTCGCCTGTAGGTGTATAGACCTCAACTTTACTTGCTACAGGATCACAAACATAAGTATTACCTTCACTGTCAATGTTAAAACTTTCCGGGCCAACTTTATTATCTTCGATATCCACAACATTAATCTTCTTACCAAGAACAGGCGCTTTCTTTATCACACCGCTGGCGTCCATAGAAGTAACACTATACTCAATGTCTCTATCAACAACTATTGCATATTTCTGCATAATTTTACTACCTGTTGCGAGTAGCGCAACAGTATTAACAACACAGAAAATAACAAATGATGCTGACATCAAAACCGCTAATAAAAGGCTTTTAATTTTCATTATAACATCCTCCATTAATATAACTTACTTTAAATACCATTACAACTATATTGCCAATACATTGGTTTTACTTAATTCACAGATTTTTAATATGAAAACGCACAAATTGCACCAAACTACACACAATGCGCAATTACTTGCACTGTTTTAGTTCTAAAACATCACCGTGTGATACATTTTTCAGAGTAAATTCGGGTGATACTTCAATTACATGTTTTGCAGATAATATCGGCAATATTATGCGGTAAGGTTTTAACAGTGCTACAATTTTAACAACCCTGAATTTTGAATCAATTAATATCAATCCAATATCGACTGACATAAAAAAGGTGTGTATGGAATTACAATTTGGAAAGAACATGCATTCGTCGTTACTTAAACTTTTTTTACCGATCAAACCTTTCACTCTTGACAAAATATCTATTGCTGAATGAACATTATTAGAAACAATTATTTTGCGTGTATGATTTACGAGTTGCATCAACAATTTTATTCCGGATTCAACTTCACAACAACCGATTTTTTTTCTCCTGCGCTGATATTAACGTTAACCTCATTGATACCATACTCACTTTTACCCGCAGCAACCGATATTTTCCCAGGGTCAACATATCCTTGCCAGATTCCAGCGTTATTAGTGTACCTAAATTTTCCTCCATTGATTGAGATTGCAACCTCAGGTATCGGCGCATTATTCCGGCTGTTAACTACGAGTACATCCAACAAAACCTTGTTAGCTTCAGCTAACTGTAAAACATTAATTTCTTTTGTGTCATTAGTCACAAATATTTTCTTATTTACCGACTGTATCTGATTAGGCAATGCATATATAACCCCGTATTTGCCGGGTAACATTTTTTGGGTAAACGGCGTCTGCCCAGCCGCAATTAATTCAGCTGACATATTCTCAATTCCCACGCTAAGATTCTGATCCTTATCGCCTCCGAGGGGCACTGCGGTAAATTTTACTACGTGTTCCAGGTTATATACAAACAAAGATTTTGGCTTATTACCAGTAAGGTCTATCACACCTTCGAACGCATCTAATCCCTGTTTTTCGATACGGATACTATGCACACCGACACTTAGCGCCACTTCCGTTAAAGGTGTAACACCCAATGCCATACTGTCAATATACACCGCTGCGCCATCAGGTTTTGAATTAATAGACACCATCCTTTTAAACTTAGTAGACAAAACAAAACGTTCAATCGTCCCAACTTTTCCCTTAACCAATTCACTGGAAGACGGATCGGATAACGCATGCTTCATTTCTTTTGTTAAATCTACTGTAATTACTATTGGCGCAAATCCTTCCCCTGTCTTTCCTTCAGGTGGATAAATCACGATATCATGCGGGATAACTTTTACCAAAACATCCTCTACCGGCGTCCTAGACTCAACCTGTTTCCCATCCAACACAACCTTTGCACCCGGAGGGATAGACCTAACTGAAAATACCGTCTCAAAAGGTATCACAAAAGTTTTCCCAAGCTTTGACATGTTTTGTGTAACATCCACAACCTTCACCAGGCCGTTATCGTTTACTGATACGGTAGTAATCAGTACAGCATACCCCAGTTTTGTGAGTTTAAGTTCGTACGTACCCGGCTTAAGTTTCTGTACTAACAACGGCGTGATGCCCTGTGTTACCACGCTTTTATTGTTTCCTTTAACTTTAGACAACACAATCTCAGCTTGAGGAGGTATACAGTCAAGCACGAAGGCAGGCTTCCACAAACGGCTATGCCAGTAAGTACCCTGGGGCGTTATCTGGAACACAGTGTCAATAAATAAATATGATAACAACCCGAACACTAATATGCCAAGTATAATATAAATCCCATACTTAAACCCGCTGACACTTTTTTCAGGTACTTTTTTTATAATCTTAGGATTCTTTAACTCAATATCGTCTTCATTAATATCATCACGTCGCGGTATAACCGTCCGTTTTTCCTTAAGTTTTTCACCAATACCTCTTAGCCCGTTATTTATCGCATCTCCCGTAGTAGCTCTTCTATCCTTATTTTCCGTGTGTACGGTCTCTACGCTTATAAGTTCAGGCTTCCCATCCTTCTGCGGTGACTGTATTGCAAACTGTTCCTTTTTGTGTTGAGTAGTAAGCGTCAACCCTTGCAGCGTTTCTCTCAACTTCAACGTTTTCTTTTCCTCTTCCTGTATCTCCGGTAACAATAACCTTCCTACATATTCTCTTAAGTCCGTTACCCTGCTGCCCCATTCGCGTATACTTAACCATCGCTGCAGATCAACCGCCATCTCTCTCGCGGAATCATACCGCCGTTCCGGTACTGGATTCAATGCAAACTGCAACACTTCGATAAGATCAGAAGGAATGTTTGTCATCTCCAAAAACTGGTAGTCCACCTGCCCGCGCCGCGCTTTTTCCCATAATTCAGTATCCGTCGGTGCGCTGTATGCCCGTTTACCAGCGAGTAATTCATAGAGCACAAGCCCTGCGGAAAATATATCAGACCTATTTGTAATTGACAAATTATTATTTGCCTGTTCGGGCGACATATACGCGAACTTACCTACAACTGAACCAACCTTGTTATATGACGACTTTGAAGCACTCAAGATTTTCGCAATCCCGAAATCCGCAAGTTTAACCTGGCTGTCAAAATAAATCATAATATTCGCGGGAGTAACATCCCGATGCACAATCCCAAGGTTTTGGCTGGTAAGATCATCAATTTTATGATGTGCATAATCCAACCCGCGTAACGTTTGAATTATAATGAAGACTGACAGTTCAATAGGCAACGTCGGCGACGTAACATTCCCGACTTTGTTAAGTAAATACCGGAGATTACATCCCCGCACGTATTCCATAACGATATACCAACTGTTCTGATCTGCATGCAGGTAATCAATCACACGTACAATATTTTCGTGTTCCAATTTAGCGGTATTAACAGCTTCCGCGTGAAACATTTCGATAACATCATTGTCGTTGACCAATTCATCATGAAGTTTTTTTAGTGCAACAAACTTTTCAAGATTACGCGCCCAGGCTTTATATACAGTACCAAACCCTCCGGGTTCGCCTAACTGTTCAATTATTACATACTTATCCGCAACAACTTTTGTTACCATAACATTGAGTTTTACAAACTATTTACCTTCCAGCTCCTTTAACTTCTCCCGTGCTGTACGGTTAAGTTCATGCGCCTTATCCGGTACAAGTTCAATAACTTTTTGAAAACACTCCCTTGCTTTTCCCGAAAAATCGCTATACTTTGAATATGTCAACCCTTCCTTAAAGACAGATTCCGCCTGTTTGACACGCGCGATTTTTTCCGCCCTGATTTCCGCAATCAAATTAACCATATCTTTATTCCCGGGATCAAGCTTCACTGCTTTCTCTAGCTGCTCCAACGCTTCATCATGCTTACCCTCAACATAAAAGTCTAATCCTTTTTTTATATACTCAGCAGGATCCTCGCGTACAGGCACCTTTTTCTCAACTTTTTCTACAACTTTTTCTTCCACGACAGGTTTCTTTACCTGCGGTTGCTGAGGCTTAGGGACAGGAGCTTTCTTCTCAGCTTTTTGTTCCACAACCTTCTTTGTTTTATCAAGCAACTCCTTACTATCCCCATACCCTTCCGGCAACTGTTTAAACTTAGTCATAGCAGGAACATACTTTTCTTCCGCATACAACTTCTTAGCTTCTTCATAATTCTTTTGCTGTTCCTGCTTTGCACTAATTTTGTTTTTGCATATACCCACAATATCCTGCGCGATATTATACCGTTCATGATTTGCCGGTACCAATGCCAGCATTCCCGCGGCTTTCTCGAAGTTGCCTTTATTGAACTCAGCAATACCGTACTCAAAATCAGAAAGTTTCTGGCCATCCTGTGAACCAGCCTGAGTAGCATCCTCAACAGTAACCACCGCGTTCTTTTGTAATCCATATTTTAGGTACACAAACGTTGAAGGGACAGCAATAATGATTAAAGCTACTGCCACGGCTATTATTCTTGAAACAAGAGTTTTACGTTCATCTTTAAGCTCATTCTCTTTATCCGCCGTAACCTTACCCGGATTGTATTCAATAAACTGCATAATTGTTGAACCAATGGAAATAAGAACACCATCTTTAAGCGGTTCTTTCTGAATAACCTTACCGTTAACAGTTGTTCCGTTTGTACTGTTAAGATCCGTGATTGTCCATGCTCCATTCTCTTTAATAAGCTCAGCGTGTTTACCGGAAACCATATTGTCATTTTCAATAACAAAATCATTGCCAATATCCCTCCCTATGGTTAACCGGTCTTCTTCTACCCACACCTTTTTCCCTTTATTACTCCCGGATATTACTCTCAGGTACATAGGCATTGACATTATCACAGTCTTTTTTCTTACACCTGCTGGAGAATTACCGTTCGTAGACTCCCTGGTTTGTTGTTTAGACACCTCCGAATCCTGTTCCTGCGGGGTATCCTTATCCGGTTTATTTCCTACAAACTTACGAAAAATGTCAGCCATATACTATAACGCCCTTTCACCTCACACTAAAGAATTTAATAAATATCAACACTGCCACAGTAACCACTACCAGCAAACCTGCTGCTATCCCCGCGATTACCGAATTATTCAACTTACCGTTACCGGTTTTAAGCTCTGTATCACCGCCTATCAACCCCCGTGTTTGTTCATTTGGCATCTCAACAACAAATTCAGCATCGCCGATATGCAAAACCACGCCATCACGGAGATTACTATCCCGGACAAACACACTGTTTACACGTATACCGTTTGTACTATTCAAATCTTTAATTACAGCTTTACCATCACCAGTAACCACAACTTCAGCATGCTGCATTGATACCGTTGGATAATCAAGGCTTATATCAACACCTTCCCCGCGCCCAATAATAACTGTTTTTGAATCACTGGTATACACAACTCCTGATTTCACATCAATTAACTTAAACATACAACCCCTCAGTTATTTTTTCATGATATGTGCAATTTTTTTTAACAATACATCCCAGTTCGGAGGTTTAATAATACAATCTATCGCGCCAAGTTCAAAACTTTTCTCAACTTCTTCCGTCCCGATTTTACCGGTAAGTATCAGAACAGGAATATTTTTTGTTTTCTCCTCATTTTTTAAAGTTTTGCATAGTGTAAACCCATCCATCTTCGGCATCATTACATCCGTGATTATAAGGTCAGGCAAAAACAGCTTTGCTCTCTCAAATCCCTCTTCCCCGTCATACGCCTTGATAACCTCATACCCTTCGTCTTCCATAAAATCCGTAGTGAGGTCAAGCAATACAACATCGTCGTCAACCACAAGAACTTTACGTTTAACCACATTATTATCCGGCACAAATAACCCGCCTTTTTGTTACATCTTATAAATAAAACTAAGTATGACTGCTCCAAGA
>Ga0265292_1001384_pt1 | contig 21620 bp, 20 predicted proteins | sample Munlanlewell296A_FD_189080 | JGI IMG/M metagenome (GOLD analysis project Ga0265292, IMG submission 189080) | Leachate microbial communities from a municipal landfill in Southern Ontario, Canada - Leachate well 296A | ecosystem: Engineered > Solid waste > Landfill > Unclassified | place: Canada... | reverse complement strand
GTCAGCAGAGTTAATGCGCTGGAATTTTTCAAAGAGGTGCTCGCGGTCTTCTGGTTTAATACCGATACCAGTATCAGTCACCGTTACCTCTATATGACGGGGCCGGTCAAGCAGCTCAATAGTAACGCTCCCCTGCTTGGTGTATTTGATCGAGTTGCCCACCAGGTTAACAACAGCCTGGGCCGTGCGATCAGGATCCGCAAACACCATCGCTTCTTTTTTCGGACGGATGTAGTTCAACGTTAATCCCGCCTCTTTCGCTTTAAAGACCAGTTGATCCACCTGCTGCTGCACCACTTCACCTAGATCAAACATCTTCGGCTCAATCTTCATGCGACCGGCTTCGATGCGTGAGACCGAGAGCAGATCTTTAACCAGGGCACTGAGCCGCTTCGATGAGGTGTAGACCTTCTGCAGGTACTCACGCGCCTTAGGATCAACCTTGGCCATGTTCTCGTCTAGGATCATGCTTAGGTAGCCTTCGATAGCGGTGGTGGGCGTGAGCAGCTCATGGCTGGCGATCGAAACGAACTCGCTTTTTAGCTGATCTTCCTCATAAAATCGGGCTTTTTCAATAGCAGAGCCAGTTTGTGAGCCAACGATGGTAATAAAGTTAAGATCGTCTTCAAAGAAGTTAGCGTTGGATAGCTTCTCTCCTAAATAAAGCAGACCGATCAGTTTTTGTTTGACCATAATTGGCACCACCACCGCAACTTTAGCTTTCTTCAAGAGAGCTAGAGCCTGTTTTTTTAGAACCTTATCTGACACACCTTGAACAAGGTCCCTATGAGCGTCATTATTTACCCGCTGCTTGATTGTCTTATCATCAACCGCTTGCTCATCCACCTCTTGTTGCATTAGATCGACCAGACGGATGCGCGGCTCATGTAGGAACAGGGTAACGATCGGCAGGTACTCCTCGGTCATTAGGCGTTGTGCACCGGGGAACGCGACCTCTTGAATACGTCGCACCGTAACCGCGTCTTTACTGTCACGGACTAATACTAGAGCGGCCGCCCGAGACAGCTTCATCGCTCGGGCCAGATGCTGGATCACCTGTCGCAGGGCCTCATCAAGATCAACCACACTCGATAGCGTTTCGGTTAAGTGCTTCAGCTCCTGATCGGCGTTATAGTCGGCAACAAACAGGTATTTTTCGGTGATGGATTGCAATTTGTTCCGCAATGGTTCGAAACCAAAGGCGATCACCGCCGCCGCCAAGAAGCTCGAGATGGTTTGGTTGAGCGGCAAGAAGGAGGTTAGCAGGAAGGCAAACGCCGTGTAGGTACCAAAGACGATTGACAGTAAGGACGTATAAAGAAAGACCTTCCGGATAATGACCCGAATGTCGAAAAGATGTGCTTTCAAAATAGCGTATGCGATAAAGCCCACTAGGAAAATTGCTGAGTAAGATCCGAATCTACCGTAGATAAAACTTTTTGTAAAAATTGGGATAAATAAATTGAAAGTCAGATTGAAAAACGTCAAGAAAGCAATTCCATACAAAATATATTTGACCTGTTGTTTTTCTATACCGGAATACTTCCTATACTTAATGACAAGAACAACGACCGAGTATATAGCAGCGATAGATGCAAAAATAGCAAAAATAAAGAACAAACTACCCGTATTAAAGTTCGAACCATAATCTTCAATAAACGCATAACTGATTATTTTGTCAGTGAACATTATTATAGAGATCAGTACAGTCGTGATGATAAAAATGACATAAATAAGTAATTTGGATAACCTGAACAACTCCTTTGGAAAAAGGGTGACAAAATACGACAATGCAACCACCATCATACAAATTGCAGAAAGATCAAGTCTGTTTAGAAAAGTTTGAAATACGGCGAGACCCTTCTGATATAACATAAAATCTAAACTGATCCATGTAGCAATTATTATGGATAACAACGCAAAAGAGCGGTTTACCACACTTTTGGCATCTGTTAGTAAAACCTTTATTCCAATAATTGATATCAGTAGAGCTATCGTCGTGACTAAAACAAGGTGAACAAGTTCCAAAAAATTCCCTCCTAACGATTATTTTACTACAAGTCTTGGCTTTGTTCTCTTTGTGTCTTCAGCAAAAGGACCTGTTCCAGCAGAAAATATGTTAACTATAGGATCCGCTACCCTACGATCAATACGATAAGCATCAGAAAAATCAAAATTTACCACTTGGAGCTGCTTAAGTATTATGTCGTGGTACTTTTTTTCTATTTTCTTTGCTTGTTTTGGGTTAAAAGTGACTCCCGCTTTCAGCTCTATTAGAACAATAAACAATTGCCGCTGTTGCTTGTCAAAATCGATAGTGAGCTTAAAGCTGTGTACATCATTAACGATGTCGTTAAACAGAGCGGGCGCAATCTGTTCTGGATGTACATTTGCACCACCAACTATCACAACATCATCCCTTCTACCAAAACAATAAACAAACGGTTGTTGAACAATAATGTTTTCCGGCAGACCTTTTTTCTTGATTATTTTTCGATAATCATAACCGTGCTTCTTAAGCACGTTCTCCATATCACGAAACTTTATTACCCCACCACGGTCATGAACATTGTACCTAACTAACGGAGTTGTACTTTTTGTTGTAATAACTGTTTCACCATTTACCTCCTCTATAAAATAGGTGCCAGTATTATACTGGAAAAGAGCCGGGACACTATCTGTCTTTCCAAAAAGATCCTGCCGAAACTCTGCGTTTTTCAAAGCCAAGTCTCTAATGAGGTTAGTGAGTGCCGTTCCCATACCAGAAAGTCCAGTATCTGTGATACCGTAACCATCGATGATTGCTGTCAAGTTTTCTGGATCCCCTGTTGTCAACTTGTTAATATACTGGCGCCATTCCACCGTGTGTCCCTCGCCAGCGATAAACATCTTTAGATTAAGTTTGCGTAATTTAACACCTGCGTCTATTAACCTGTCGAGTATTGTTCTTGCAAAAGTCGGATAAGAGAATATGATCGTCTGATCATATAGTTTAGATAATTTGGTAATTGAGTAGACGATGCTATTAATGTCTGCGCCGGTACTCCCCATGGTGAGGTTATATTTTTGTGTCAGTGGTCGCAGTGCATGGTGAACACTTACACCTGCCATCCATGGCCCAAAGGCAAACGCATTGATTGCTAAAGTCGATTTTTGGTCTATCTGCCAGTTTTGACGCATGAAAATATCAAAGGCAAGTGGCAAGAAGTCCTCGTACTGAATATAGCGTGGCCAGATCGTTGGCTCATCAATAGTACCCGAACTTAGTGAATAGCTATAGAGATTCTTACCTGCCTGCGTCAGGTTAATTTCATTAAACCCGTATGTCTGAACGTAATTATACTTATCGAGTGTTGGTATTGTGTAGAAGTCCTCAAACGATTTAACTGATTCAGAACTAAAATTATGCAACTTAAGAAACTCCTGATAGGCCGGGACAGTTTCTGCCGTCTCCTTAAATACTGCTAAAGCGCTCTTCAAGCCCAATTCTTCCCAAGCTTCGGCCGGCATACCGGCAAAAAAGTTAGTGGCTCTATCATAATCAGCCATTATCTCTCTTATATCAGGCGGCTTGTTTGCGGTAGTATTTTTTTTAATCATATGACACTATCGTTTGATTCTTTACAAAAAACGCAAGGCATACCCCAACTACACCACAAATCGTTAATAGCGTAAATGCCTGTTCGTATTCCAGTGCAATCGTTGAAATAGCAGCAACTCCAATTAAAGCACCAACCTGTTGAAAAGTGTTGAGGATACCCGAGGCGCTACCAGACTTCTCAGTTGGGGCAGAACCAATAATAGCCGCGAATACACTGGTCATTAAAAATCCGCTACCTGCACCTACTAGAATCAGACCTGGTAGTATTCCTAGATAGTATGAGGTCGACAAACCAATTAACCGTAAGAGTAGTAATCCTACCAATTCCAAACTAATACTCAGAACTGCACCCAACTTCCAACTTTTCACTTTGCTACCAATTACCGAAAATATACCAGTGACTAACGGTATGGGAAGAAACGCTACACCAGCCTGGATGGGGCTCCACTGGAGTGTAACTTGTAGATAAAAGGTCAGCACAAAAGACATTCCAAATACCAGTACCATCTCCATAAAGCTGACCAGATTAGCTATTAGAAAAGTTCGTTCCTTAAACAGCTGGAAGTCTAGCAGTGCACAATTGGAGTGTTTTTGGTAATAGTAGAGTCCCGCAAGAAGGAGCAAACCGAGCAAAGCAAACCAGTGACTAATAAGTGAAAAAGATAATGTTATCACTAATAATGCGAGCAGAAGTAAGACGACGCTAACATAATCCAAAGTGATCTCAGTGTTCCGAGGAACCTCCGGCACATATTTTACCGTAATAAACAGCCCTAAAAGAACAAATGGAACGTTCAGCAAGAATACCAAATGCCATCCAAAGAAGTTTCCCATTTCTAGATTTGTAAGTATCCCTCCTAGTGCTGGTCCGATTAACATTCCGACCGCAAACGCCGAGGCAGTAGCTGCAAACGCTTTTTCACGTTCCTTCCAAAGATGGGCGATGATCGCCATCGGCATGGTGTATAAAATAGCTGTGCCAAGACCCTGTATTGCTCGAAAGCTGATCAAAACATAGATATTATTAACAAGGCCCAGAACTAGTGACGACAGGCCAAAAACCACTAATCCAATTAGATAAAGTTTCTTCGCCCCCATTTTGTCACCCAACTTACCAAAAAATATCAGAAAGGACACCAGTGCCAACGTGTAGGTATTTGGTATCCATTGGGCAACTGAGATCGGTATATCGAGCGTTTCAGTAATACGCGGCAATGCCACATTTAAACCAGTGCTATCTATTGCACCCAGCAGATCTGCCACTGCTAGGCCAATTAAAATTAGTGTCAGTTTACGCTTTGGCATTTGGATCAAGGATTGAGTCAGGGTCAAACTTAATGTAGTCCGGGGCAACCTTTACCGGTTGATCACATACTACCCTCTTGGCAGCCATTACCGTCATCGCTGATAACACATAAGATGCAGAGACTGGTTGCGGATAATGTTCACGCTTACCTTCTGCGACCTCCAACGCCAGTTTTTGAACATAGCCTGGCATTAGTCTTACAAAAAACTCGATGAATTTGTTGAAAGCCTCTCCATTATCGACTTTATCGATTGGGGTTTTTGGATTGAGACCAATCATCTTTTCATAACTGATCGAATCGGGTGTGAAGATCTGTACCATTGCACCCCAGCCGATGTCGGTCGGCTGAATAATAGTCTTGTGCTCTTTTTGGGCTTCACGATGCATAGCGATAACCGCCTGTGCCGCATCTGGATCGATACTATCTATAACAATATCTGCTTTGTGAACTAGTCTGCGCGCATTCTTAATATCTACAAAGACTGGGTATTTCTTTATTTCGGCGTGGGGGTTAATTTGCTTAATCCGTCTAGCAAGAGCGTTAACCTTAAATTTACCCACATCACGTGACGAATACCCTTGACGATTAATATTTGAGAGCTCAACCGTGTCACCATCAACTAAAATAAATTTTTCGAAGCCTAACCTAGCCGCTGATATGGCAACTAATGAACCTACACCACAACCAGCAATTAATAACCTCGTGCCATTTATTAATAACTGATCTTCTTCTGACAAAAGACCCATATTACGTGAACGGTGCTCACTCTGAAAGACTTCTCTATCAGTTTTCACTAGAATTTTTTATTTACTGTTCACAATTATATTGTACAGCAGATATTCACCACAATAACACCTTAGACTCTCTAGAGTTGTATTATGACTATTTGTCTGTTAGTACAGAAGTAGGTTGTGCTTGGTGGCAGAAACTCATGGCGGACACATAGAGATAGCCGTCCCGCCCAAACAAGGTACGACATTTTCACTCTTCTTCACAACCATTAAACCACCGGCCACCACTCATCGTTAAACAATCAAACAGCTTAAATCTGAAACCTAATGGGTATATTAGCAATCCTCAAGATTTTGCTTTATCTAGTTGGCAGTATACAGCTAGCCTTTCTAATTTCTGTACCAAAAATTAGGATCGGCAACACCAACTATCTTAGAGCCATGTTCTTCGGTTTTGCTATTTATTCATATACATATTTGCTTTTTTACCAGACTAACAATATTTTCATCGCAAGATTAATAACAACTAGTGGATTAATTGTTGGCTTCTACTCGGCGATGTTCTTTGTCAGCCTGACTGGATTAAAGATAGGAAGACTATGGTTTGAAGTTTTTAAATATCTGTCACTCGCAATATTTGTTATTACACTCCTTACTAATGTCTATCCAAATCCACATATTGTGGAAGGTCATTTCATTGCGGAAATTAATGGCTTCACCTACCTCTATACCCTTTACATTATTATCGGCTACATATTTATAATTATGAATAATGTCGTTTTAAATCGATCAAAAAACCGAAATTTGCAGTCCTTGGTCTACTCATTACTCATCTTTGCGGCTATCGCTATAGTAATAGATGCATTCCTTCCCTTATTTATTTTGGATATTGGACCATACACATTAATTGCTCCCACATCTTCTGCTATCTTCACCGGAGTTTTCTTCTATCAAATACATAAGGCGTCAGACATAGAGATACATCAGTCCATCACCAGATTCTCCTATATACTATTCTGCCTATTGGCGGTAGGCACCCTATTTGCCATCAATACCACCTTCGCTATGATTCGATTTGCCGCATTTCTAATATTAGTAACAACGGCAGCAATCGTTTATTCCGTTATTAAACGTGAACAGGCGCAACACAAAATTCTTTATATTACCCACCTGGCCACAGCAGCCTACCTATCTGACATCGCTCATCGTCTAAAAACACCCTTAGCGATCATCCAAACTCAATCATCACCGGATCAGCCAGTAACAACCGCCAATCTGCATAAAATTAACGAGGTTGCCAAAACCACGGTTGCGACCCTGCGCAACATTGTTCAAACCGGCAAAATCGATGCTGAGCTAGTCAAGCTGGATTGCAAGACTATCGACCTATCAGATTGGTTGGAGCAACAACATTCTGAATTGGTAGCGATCGCACCTGAGCACACGGTTAATATTGAAACACACGGGCGCTTACCCGCCTCTATTGATTCACTCTTTTTACGCGAAGCGCTCTACAATTTAGTCGATAACGCCCGCAAATTCAGCCCCACCGGCAGCATTATTATGATATCTGCCCGCTCTGTTCACGGACAGATCGAGATCACCGTTCAAGATCACGGCAGCGGCATCAACCCCAAAGACCTTACCCACATCTTTGAGCGTCACTTTCAGGCAGATGGTACCCGCCAGCAGTTCGCCGGCAGCGCCGGCCTTGGACTCAGCCTCGTGAAGTGGGTCGCTGAGGCGCACGGTGGGCATGTAGAAGCAACCAGCACCCTGAATCAGGGCACAACTTTCACAATCCAGCTACCAGCGCTTATCTCGAATAAGACCCATCACTCAATCCGTCAAATCGCAATCGAGGAATAACCTTTACCAAATGGCCGCAACCTTACTAAGCGTCATCGCCAATCTACTCATCGGCTTAGTTGTTCTCTTTAAAACAAAACCGCGTTCTGACAAAGTACTATTTTTTCTCCTCACCCTCTCTATCTCAGCTTGGTCGATCGCTAACTACCTCTCGCTCACATCTGGATCTGCAGAACACACACTGCTTTGGATGAGGGTTGTTATGCTTATGGCCGTCTTACAGGTCACCATTTTTCTACTTTTCGCCCTTTCTTATACCGGAAAAATTTCTCGAGTAAAAAAGTACTTGCCACTATATATTATCGGCGCTCTAATAGTAGGCATGATTACTCAGACACCCATCCTTTTCTCGGGTGTGGTATTGGATAACACCGTTCACCCTACGATAGCTAGTCCTCTCGGCATTGCTGCGTTTGCGATTTTTACCCTCGGATCGTTCCTTATTGGGATCATAACCATGCTTCAAACACTGACCCGCGCAAAAGGCATTACTCGTAAATCCCTTACCCTTATGCTGGGCGGGTTGTTCAGCATGTTCATCCTTCTAATAGTATTTAACTTTGTGCTGCCATCACTTTTACATATCTACCAATTTATAAACCTGGGTCCCCTGTTTACTTTACCTTTTGTCTACTTCACCGCGGTGGCAATCATCGAGTTTGAGCTGTTCGACATTAAAATTATCACCACCAGAATATTGCTGTATGTCGTGTCTGCCATCTTGCTGGTGGAGCTATTTTCAGACACTGGTGCCAGCGAACAAATCCAACGATCAATATTTATCACTACTCTTGGTTTGATCTGTTTCTACCTTGTAAAAAAGATCGAATCGGAACGTTTTCTTAAGTCAAAACAGTTTTACGAACTATCGCAAAAACACCGACACCTCCGAAAAGATCATCAGGCCAACATGCTCTTCATATCCGACATCGCCCACCGTCTTAAAACCCCGCTGGCGATCATCCAATTTAAAACGGATGCCGGTCAGCCCGTTAATACCACCGTCCAAAATGAAATAAACGAGGTTGCCAAAACCACGGTTGCGACCCTGCGCAACATTGTTCAAACCGGCAAAATCGACGCGGAGCTGGTCCAACTGGATCGCAAAAACATTGACCTTTCTGACTGGCTAAAACAGCAGGAACCAGAGTTTGCCGCGCTTGCTCCCCAGCACAAAATCATGGTTGAGACCGACCAACCGCTAACCACCTTCATTGATCCACTTTTCCTGCGCGAAGCGCTCTATAATCTGGTCGACAACGCCCGCAAGTTTAGTCCGGCTGGCAGCCCGATTAGGATTAAGGCCACCACTCACCTCCAACAAGCTGTTCTTACGGTCAGCGATACCGGTTCCGGCATTGCCAAGAAAGACCTCGCCCACATCTTTGAGCGTCACTTTCAGGCTCAGGGCACCCGCCAGCAGTTCGCTGGCAGCGCCGGCCTGGGACTCAGCCTCGTGAAGTGGGTCGCCGAAGCCCACGACGGACACATAGAGGTAACCAGCTCGCCCAAACAAGGTACAACATTTTCGATCTTCTTACCCTTAGCCAAAACCACAACGACTTCTCACAAAACGATCAAGCAGATCGCTACCGAAAGTTAGTTCTTTGTACTTTAACTGCCGTTTCCAATCTGTAAATTACTACAGATAATCTTTTTGTCATCTCACATAATCTTCTGTTAATCATCAAACGCGCACAATAAGGATGGGTTGAGACACGGGTCTCAAATCATGCCCAGAAAGATGGTGATAGAAGGTGGCAAAGGACAGTCCAGGAAGCGGCCATCACCAGAGCTCAGGATCGGGCAGCTACTACACCTCCGGTCCCGCTGGTGACGAGAGAGCACCGGGTGGACACTTCGTCTCAACCGGTGACAAGGGCGGGCACACGACCCACCTGTACGACGCTGCTGGTCATCACGTGGACACCAGCCACAGCGGGAACGGCGGTCCCGCTCGTGACGTACCGCCCGGCGGGAAGAGTTAGCTCCCCGCTCAGACGCCTCGCCAGGGAGGGCTTCCTCCCTGGCGTACAATAATATAAAGATGAATAGTAAAACTATCCAGCGTATTATAGACCATTGGCACATTGGTTCATTATGTGGTTTTAGTTGTGACCCAGAGTTTTTTCGCGTCACAACCAGTCAAGGAGTGTTTTATCTGATTGAGATCTCACGAAAGGAGTGGCAAAGCAATTATGCTGATGACTTAGTTGAAAAATTCCTAAACGATATTCCCGATTCAGCCAGACTTGTTCGCCCTCCATTTGCACACGTCAAGGGGTATTATTACGGTGCCTTTCGATATAATAAACCACATGCACAAGGTTAAAACCAAACTTAAACATCTTACGTCGAGTATCTTTATCTTTCACCAATCTAACGATGTGTGGCGTTTACTATTTGTCCACCACAAAAAGTTTGATCGTTGGATGATCCCTGGTGGTCATGTAGAAAAACACGAGAATCCACTCGAGACAGTTTTACGAGAGGCCTACGAGGAAACATCTTTGAGACCTAAACTGATCTCATTCATTCATCGAAAATTCCCCGCCACCGATTCAAAATGGTTGTTACTACCAGAATATCTTTTCGAACAGCGTATCCCTGCCCATAAAGATCAAGATGAACACTTTCATCTCGATTGTGCGTATGTCTCAGTAGTTGAAAACGACACCACACAGCATCGCACCGACGAGTCGAACGACATACGATGGTTTACTGCTGATGAGGTGGCTAAAGATACCTCAATGTTTCTCTCAACGCAGCTTATGGCAGCAGAATTTTTTAAACGTTTAGGTATGGGTAATCTGAAAGAAATAATCACGTACCGTTAAAGACGTCCACCACCAGGTTTTGCTACACTGGTAGCGGATGCTAAAAAATCGACTGCTGCAGCTGCGTTTGGAGCAGCTGTCATACCTGGTTCGCCGCGATATTAAACGTCGTTACAAAGATACGGCTTTGGGTTTGCTATGGATCGTCATCACCCCCCTGATCCAATCGGTCGTCATCTCCTTCGTTTTTGTACGAATCATCGGCATCCAATCCTCCCAACTGCCCGCCAGTCTCTATCCATTTATCGTTTTATCTGGTCTAACTGCCTGGAACTACATCTCGCACACTGTCAGCCAGGCGATGGTAGTGTTTACCACCAACCGCGAACTGGTACAGAATCAGCCCGTACCGCTGCTGCTGCTACCGCTCACTTCGTCGTTGGTTAAGCTGTTCGACTTTATGGTCGAAACTGGGTTCTTGTTAATCCTGCTAGTTATCATCCGGCACGCCCCGGGTTGGGAGGTCCTTTTATTAATTCCCTTCACCTTCTCACTCTTCCTTTTTGTGACTGGCCTGTCGTTTATCTTCTCACTCATCTACCTTTATGTGCGTGACGTCGGTCACGTTGTCTCATTTATCCTGTCAGTCTGGTTTTGGCTCTCGCCCATCTTCTTTCCGGCTGAAATTATTCCCGACCGACTCGCCCTATTTAACGCCAATCCCATGATCCACATCCTCGCCGCTTTTCGTAACATCATGCTCTACCATACCGCTGACCCACTCAAAGACAGCAAGCTGCTTGCTTTGAGTCTGGCGGTCTTTCTGCTGGGCGGGATGATCTTTAACCGCTACGCTAAAAAAGCTTACGACACTATATGAGCACCCCCGCCCTAGAATTTGTTGGCGTGACTAAACTATACCTCGCCCCTCGTAACAGGGGCTCTGGCATTCGCGAAAAAGTATATGCCCTCGACCACATAAACCTGACGGTCAGGCCCGGTGAGCGGATTGGGATAATCGGCCGCAACGGCGCCGGCAAGACTACCTTGCTCCGCGCGATCGGTGGCACAGTCAACCTCACGTCCGGCCACATCAGACGCCGATCGTTCCCCCGCATCGTTATCGCTTTAGGCGGCAGCTTCTTAAGCGAGTTCAGTGGACACGAAAACCTTTACCTGTACGCCTCACTGCTCGGAATGCTAAAAACCGAGGTAGACCGGCTTTACGACTGGATCGTTGATTTCTCAGGACTCCAGGAGGTTATTAACGAACCGATGCGCAACTACTCCAACGGCATGCGCACCCGGCTAGCCTTCGCCATCGCCACGGCTGGCACGCCAGACATCATCTGTTTAGACGAGCTGCTATCAACTGGTGACCTGGAGTTTCAACAGCGCTCGACCAAACGTCTAGTCGAGCTTTCCCAGGCCGGCACTACCACGTTAATTACCCACCACGACCTCTTCACGCTTGGCAACTACGCCAACCGTTTAATCTGGTTAGAAAACGGCCGGGTACGCGGCGATGGTGATCCAGCACAAATCTCGGCCCTGTACAAAACTAGCTCGCCGTAAGACCGTTCTCGGTCTCTAAAATAGTCAGCTCATTGCTCCACGGTCGACGCTCTAAAATTAGCTCAACTAAGACCTCAGCCACCTCTTCGGGATGCAGAATCGGCACTCCTTTATCGTGTAGCTGACGCCGCTGTTGCAGCCGCTCGCCAAAATCGGTCAGCATCGGACCGATCTCGATAACGGTAGTAGCAACGGCCGGTGCCAGCTCAAGTGACAGGCACAACGACCAACCGCGCAGACCAAACTTACTCGCACAGTACCCGCTATACTGCACGTCTGGCTGCGTCGCCCGGGTAGATCCGATATTGATTAACTTACCCCGTGCCTGCTGTAAGTCGGCCAAAAAAGTTTTGGTTACCAAAAACGGTCCCGTAAGATTCACGTCGAGCTGACGCTGCCACATCTCTGGAGTCAGGTCGGTAAAAGCCGCGTAGCGCCCAATCCCCGCATTGTTCACTACTACCGACGGCACTTCGTTCGAACGCAGCCGCGCGCGCGCTTTTTGCAACGCTCGCTCATCTGATACATCACACAGTAAGGTGCGTATCTTACCGGTAAACTCCCGCTCGAGCTGCTCTAAGCCAACGGACACGTTATCGAGTGCGACCACAAAACAGCCCTCTCTCACCAGCACACGGGTTAAGGCCTGTCCGAGTCCCGCCGCTGCTCCAGTAACAAGTATATTCATAATTTAAGTATACCGTATTCGACCTTCGACCGTCTGCCAGTTCACTATTTTCCACCAGGCCGTCACATAGTCCGCCCGCCGGTTCTGATACTGCAGATAGTACGCGTGCTCCCACAGATCAAGCCCTAAAAGTGGCACCAGCCCATCGGTTAACGGCGTATTCTGATTAGCGGTGCTAACGATCTTTAAACCTCCTAACTTCTCTTGCACCAACCAGACCCAGCCGCTCCCAAACAGCGTGGTAGCCGCCGCGGTAAACTGTTCGTTAAACGCCGCCACACTGCCAAAAGCCCCGATTAACCGCTCTCTCAGTGCATCAGATGGCGGCTGCTCCAAAGATGATAGACTCTCCCACCAAAGGCTGTGGTTGTAGTGCCCGCCTCCGTGGTTGCGCACCGCTACAGCAATTTCGGCCGGCACCGCGTTACTCACCAATAGCTCTTCGATTGCCAGCGCCTGCAGCTCCACCTGCCCCTCAAGCGCGGCATTTAACTTATCAACATAGGTCTGGTGGTGCTTGGTGTAGTGAATCTCCATCGTGGCCGCATCAATCACCGGTTCCAGAGCGTTATAGGCATATGGCAGCTTTGGCAGCGCGTACATAAGATAAGTTTAGTAGTAAAACTACCCTTAGTATACGACAACCAACCAAAAAGACAAACTCAAATAGTACGACTATTTAGGATGCGCGCCACACTCGCCGCATCAGTCACCTGCATCAGCTGGCTGCGGATAGCACTAGCGTTGGGCATCGATTTAATATAGGCCGCCAGATGCCGACGGAAGGCCGAAAAGGCCTGGGGCGGAAACAGCTCGGCAAACAGCTGAGCGTGCTCAATGGCCACCGCCCGCCGCTCGTCCGCCGTCGGTACGTGATCGGTTAGCACCCACGGATTACCCAGCGCCGCCCGGCCGACCAGCACTCCATCCACCCCATACCGTTGCGCGTGCTCTAAGGCCTCGGGGCGTGAGCTAACATCACCGTTACCAACTACTAGGATGGTCGGATTGGCCTGCTTAATCACCCGTGCCGCCGTCGCGATCTGCTCCCAGCTAGCCTCACCCGTGTACTGCTGCTTTAAGGTGCGGCCGTGAATCGAGATCATCGCCAGCGGCTGGGTCGCGAGCCAACCAAACCACTCCTCAATCACCGGCTGGTCGTAGCCGATCCGGGTCTTTACTGACAGCGGCAGCGTGTTCCGAGTCAGATCATCAGTCACTCCGGCGGCCTGACGATAAAGCTCAATCTGCTGTTTAACCTTATCGCGCACCGGTAGATCGGCTAGACTCATCCCGTTCGCCCAGTCGTCTAAACCCAGTCGGCAGGCGGCGATAATCTCGGCCGCCAGGGGTGGATTTAAGATCAATCCAGCCCCTGCCCCCCGGTGCACCACCTTCTTCGCCGGACAGCCCATATTAATATCTAATCCGTCGAATCCCAGGGCCGCCACAATCTGGGCCAGCACCCGAAACGACGCCACCTCGGTGCCGTAAACCTGGGCGACGATCGGCCGCTCAACCGCCGTATAACGAAACGCTTCCAGCGGCCGCAACGCTCCGCGGGCCACCCCTTCTACCGTGACGAATTCGGTAAACATTAGATCAGGATGCGAAAGCCGCGCCGTGATCTGGCGAAAAGCCGCGTCGGTAACACCGTCCATCGGTGAGATGCCAACAAAGGGGTGGGGTAAGGATAGCAACTGCCGTGTTACTTAGCCGCTTTTAAGATGCCCGTTACATTCATCAGATGGGTTAGCAACGAACCGGCGGCCAGTAAGAATAAGACTACCGCTAACGTTCCCCCTAAGAACGGAATCATCGACAGCGCGGCGATCACAATTCCACCCGCCAGTACTGATGCAGCTGGACGATCCAGCTTACCGCGTCGCACCATATCACCGATATTCTGATATACCGCCGCCATACCCACCATTAACATCAACGGTAAAGCCAGGGCCACTACCAACGCCACTGGTACAAAGATAACCAGCCGCGCCAGCAGAATCAGCACTATGCCGACCAACGGCACAAACACCAGCCCCATCAACAGGGTGAGTAGATACTGCTTACGCTGCACCTCAACTAGCTTCTTCATCACCTCACCACCTCCCACCTGCATCAGCCAGCCGATCAAGATAACGCTAAATGCGCCAAACAGCAGTCCGATAACTCGCATCGTCGCCGAAGACTGCTCAACATCAGTCGCCGCCGCCGGAGCTTTATAGGTTACTCGATCGGGTGCCAGCACCTCTAACCGCTGCTGAACCTCGTTGCCGGCCGTCTGACCATAGTAGGTTACATCGCCGGCGATCGTGGCGGCATTATCAGCCGTTAAACTGTTAATTTGCAGCGTGGCCGCCCCGCTAACTGGTTTGGTAAGCTGCAGCGCATCCGCGCCCACGGCTAAGTCACCCGTGACCGGACGTCCAACATACGCTACCGCCGCCCCTAGCATTACGTCCCCAACCGTAGCCGCCGTTCCTTCATTTAGATTTACTTCAGTGGATCCAACTACTACCGACTCACCCACCGAACCGTTAAGATTTACTACCTGCGCCCCACCGCGTACTGAACCGGAAACGTCACTGTTAACCGTTAGTGACATCGCCCCAAACATTAGGTCGCCGGCTACCGCACCGTCTACCCGCACCGAACGTCCGGCCACATATAAGTCACCTGCCACATCTTCAGTTACCGCTACATCGTTGCCGGCCACAAACAGGTTTTTGCCAAGTTTAAAACTCACCGAATCAGCACCGCCGGCCGCCACAACCGAGGCGGTTAAAACGGCAACGACACCCAGGGCAGCTATGGTCGTTTTCTTCATATATCTAACCCACTAGTTTTGCTCTATCATATCACCTTAGTAAGCTGGTTTGTTATACTCTACATATGTCTTTTACCAACAAAGTTTGGAACCTAAAATCCCTCTTCTTAAGCGACACTGATCCAGCGATCGTTAAAACCGAGCGGGCGGCCCAGAAGGCGGTGGCGAACTTTGTTAAACAGTGGTCCGCGCGCCACGACTACACCGAGTCACCCGCCGTTATGGCTACCGCCCTAGCTGAATATGAACAGCTCCTTACCAACGGTGGACTACTGGCCCGCAGCTACCTGTACTGGCACCTGCGTAGCGCCCAGAACCAAAACGACGCCGCAGTTAAAGCCCGCCTCCTGCAAACCCAGGAGCTGGCCGAAAAGCTGCAAAACTCGATCCGCTTCTTTTTACACGCCATCAAAAAAATTCCACCCCGGCAGCAAAACAAATTCTTGTCTAACCCCGGCCTCCAACCCTACCGTCATCTACTAGAGCGCCAGTTCCGCCAGGGAGCGCACACCCTGTCGATTGAGGCCGAGAATATCTTAGCCCTTAAAGAGTCCACCTCGTATACCCAATGGACCCAGCTCACCGAGGAGTGTTTAGCCAAAGAGACGCGTAATTCTCATCCGCTGCCGGTTTTAATGTCGCAGCTCAACGACCACCGTCAGACCGTGCGTGACCGCGCCGCCCGGGGGGTTAACGATATTTTAGCCAGCTACGCCCCGATCGCTACCGCCGAACTCAACGCGGTTTTGGCGCACAAAAAAACGGAGGATGAGCTACGCGGCTTCACCCGACCCGACGCCTCACGCCACCTACAAGACGACATTAACTCGACCGTGGTGGACGCCCTGGTCGACGCCGTTTCCGCCCGCAACAACATCGCCCACCGGCTCTACCAGCTCAAAGCCCGCCTGTGGAACAAGAGTCAGCTGCTTTATCACGAACGCAATCTATTGCTACCCACCGTAGAGCCCGCAAAAAAATATCCCGCCGCCCTGAAAATCGTCGAGCAAACCTTCGCCCAGCTTGATCCCGAGTTTGGTCAGCTGGTCCGCCGCTTCGCTACCGAAGGACGCATCGACGTCTATCCGCGCCCCGGCAAAGACGGCGGCGCCTTCTGCTCATACTGGTCAGCTAACCTACCGGTGTATGTGATGCTTAATCACACCGACCGGCTGCGTGATACCCTGGTGATCGCCCACGAGTTAGGGCACGGCCTAAACGGCGAGTACATGCGCGCTCAGTCGGAGCTTAATTACGACAGCCCCACCTCAACCGCCGAAGTCGCCAGCACCTTCTTTGAAGACTTTGTCTTGCAGGAGCTGCTCAAATCGGCCGACGATAAAACCCGCCTCTCTTTAATGCTGCAACAGCTATCAGATGAGGTATCCACCATCCACCGCCAGATCGCCTTATACAAGTTCGAGCAAGCGCTGCATGCGGATTTTCGCCAGGCCGGCTACCTCGACACCGCCGCTATCGGCAAGCTGTTCAACAAACATATGACCGCCTACATGGGTCCGGCCGTCGAACAGTCGAAAGGCTGCGATAACTGGTGGATACACTGGTCGCACATCCGCTACTACTTTTACGTCTACTCTTATGCCAGCGGACTACTCATCTCGAAAACCCTGCAGGCGGCGGTAAAAAAGGATCCGCACTTTATCAATCAGGTAAAAACCTTCTTAAGCGCCGGCACCACCAAATCACCCCAGGAGTTATTTATGGATCTTGGCCTTGATATTAGTAAAAAAACTTTCTGGAATAGCGGGCTAAACGAAATCGAGCAGCATCTCGAAGCGGTGACCAAACTAGCCACTCAGCTAAAGATGATCTAGAATAGATTGCGCATGAACGCTATCGAGGTTACCAACCTAACCAAAGAGTATCCCCACCTAACCGCGGTCAACAACGTTTCGTTTAATGTTGCCGTGGGCGAGGTGTTTGGGATTTTGGGCGAAAATGGCGCGGGCAAAACCACCACCCTCGAAATGATCGAGGGTCTACGCCGACCGACCAGCGGCGAGGTTACCGTTTTGGGTCACAACGTGCGCACCGAACTTGGCGCCATTAAGCAAAAGATCGGCGTCCAGCTGCAGTCGTCTGCCTACTACAAATATCTCACGGTAACCGAAATTCTGCGCCTGTTTGGGGGGTTCTATGAAAAGTCCCTACCGGCCGCCCAGCTGTTAAAGATGGTCGGGCTCGAAAGTAAGGCCAAGTCCCTCATCGGTCAGCTCTCGGGTGGGCAGCAGCAGCGTTTTTCGATCGCCGCCAGCTTAGTGAATGATCCAGAGATTGTGTTTTTAGATGAGCCAACGACCGGCCTCGACCCCAACGCTCGTCGCCGCCTGTGGAAGCTGATCACCGACATTAAAGCCAAGGGCAAAACGATTATTCTCACCACCCACTACCTCGAAGAGGCCGAGCTACTAGCCGATCGGGTAGCGATTATGGATAAAGGCAAGATTATCGTTTTAGATCAGACCCACAAGCTGGTGGAACAGACGAAAGTACCGTTTGTCATCACCGCCCACCTGCCGAAGCTGGCGGAGTCGACCCAGAAAAAGCTACAGAAGCTCGGTACGCTAACTACCCGAGGCGGTAAAGACGACTGGTTCGAGCTCGGCCTAAAAACTCAAGCGAAGCTTAACACGGCTTTAATCGAGATCGCCGCCCTAAAACCCGACTCGATCACCGTCAAACGCGCCACGCTGGAAGACCTGTTTATTGAACTTACCGGTAAAAAACTCACCTCGTAATGCGTCGCCTATTTCTTGCCAACCTGTTGATGCTGCTGCGTAACCGCCAAGCCCTGTTTTGGACGCTGTTCTTCCCCTTAATGTTCATGCTGATCTTCGGCCTGTTTTTCGGACGCGAGATCGCCAGCGTTGGCACCATGGCGGTGATTAAACAGAGCGATACCGCCCTAGCCACCAGCTTCACCGACACTCTGAGTAAGGTTGAGTCGGTTAAAACCACTACCGAATACTCGACCATCGACGCCGCCAAAGAAGCGATGCGCCAGAACGAGGTGTTAGCGGTTGTGGTGATTCCCGCCGGTTTCGGGGACGTTACTCAACCCAACGCCCCCACCACCGTCACCTTAATCACCGACCCGGGCAACGCCGCCAGCAACGCCATCTTTGTGAGCATCGTTAACAGCATCCTCACTCAGTTCAACTACCAGACAACCCACACTCAGCCAATCTTCACCATCGACGCCCAGTCGGCTACCACCCACACCGTTACCTACTTTGACTTCGTGATGGTGGGCATTTTAGGGATGGCGATGATGAACTCCTCAATCATGGGTCTCGCTGTCGCCATGACCACTTACCGGGAAGATCAGATCTTAAAGCGCATGACCACCACCCCCGTTCCCAGCTGGAAGTTTATCGTCGCCGAAGTGCTGTCGCGCTTAATCCTGAACTTTGTGCAGATTAGTATTATTCTAGCGATCGGTATCTGGGTGTTTCACGGGCATATCTACGGATCGATTTGGATACTGTATATCATCGCCCTGCTGGGCGCGATAATGTTCCAGCTGATCGGCTTTTTAATCGCCGGCCTGTGCAACACTACCCGAGCCGCTGAAGGGATGGCCCAGGCGATCGCTATCCCGATGATGTTTTTAGGCGGCGTCTTCTTCCCCACTGACTCTCTACCTAAGTGGATTGCGGGCATCGTGCACTTCTTGCCCCTGGAACCCCTACTGCGCACCTTGCGCCAGGTGGGCATCGACGGACTTTCACCGTTCACCCAACCGCAAAACCTCGCCATCATCGGCGGCTGGATCGTCATCCTTTTGATTATCTCGTCACGCACCTTCAAACTGCACGAGGGCTAAGAGTACTACTTCTTCGCCCAGCTGTTATACAAGGAAGCAAACGCGTACGCCACCAACCACACCACGACCGCCATTGACACGATCCCCAGCAGCCACGAGCTGGTACTACCGTTCATCATCGACGGGGTCACCGCCACCGAATGCATCCACGACTGCGCGACCCGGAACATCCCGTCTGGCATCACTCCTACCAGGATACGACACACAATAAACACCACCGCCCCTACCGCGGAGGCAGCGTTAGCAAACGCTTTAGCGTCCAACATAAAAGCTCCTTAGTTTTAGTTCACACCCATCGTACCATGCCGGCATTTCGGACTCGCGCCCCGAGGCCCCAATGGGACCCAGAGGCGAAAGTTCCAAAATGGTGAGCTCCTTACTCACCTTTGCACCGTCTGCCGTTGCTGCTGCAGCTCCTTCTGCAGCTGGTGCTGGGTGACCACCAGCATCGTACCCACAACCACAACCGCCATGATCACCACGACGACCAGTGCTATCACCAGACCGTCGTCGAACATTCCACCGTCGCGTTGCGCGCCGTAACGCGTATCCCCTCTTCTGGAACGACGCGACATCACCGTCTCCCTTTCGATCCGGCACAGTTATACCTCGAAACCGCTCCCGTGTCAATCTATGTAGTCTATAATAAAACAAACAAATAACTACAACTATGGCCGCTGAACTTGCCCCCCTGCCGACCGAACCAGACAACCAGCCGTCCACCCCACCCAAACTAACCGTCCTCAACGGTGGATTAGATACCACCGAGCCCACCCCCGCCGAAACCGAACCAGAGATGACGGAAGAGGAGTTGGAACAGGCGCGTCACCTGTTGGCGGATGCCGGCCACGACGACCGCGTCACCGACGAACGGTTCATTAAGAACTTCGCCCGCGCCTACTTTTACACCTCAAAAGAGGCAGAAGCTAAAGATCAGTTTGCCGCCGCCCTGAAGTACGCCGAGCTCAAAACTCCCGCAGAATAAAAGAAGACCGGCGCATCTGCTGCGTCGGTCATGGTTCCTACGGTCACTATCGTGCCTAGGTTGGGAGTTCTGCGGCGCAGACAGTCCTTTCGTCCTGGCGATCCTTACCGCCTCCTCCCCTCGTAACTACCCGTGTTTGTTCCGCCTCTCACTCGAGGAGCTGATCGCGCAATCTTTGCAGCTGCGCGAGGTCCTCCTCGACCGGTTCTCCATTCATTTCCTTCTGCCAGATAATCATCTGGCAGGCCATGAGCAGAGCCAACTTACCCCGCTCGTCGGATGGCAGCTCGACCGCCGCGTTCGCGACAATCATTGCCATATCACCTTCGGCCGAAGCCGACAACTCACTCAACCACTCCTGCATCTTTACGCACTCCCTCAGGCTCGCGCCTAACCGGTATCCAACCAGTTAGACGCGGGTTCTGAGTCCCCCTTCTAAAAGAGGGTCAGTTCGAACCGAATAGTATCCGGTTCGTTGAAGCCCTTGAGGGCACGCAGCGACAGCCGCGCGTGATCCCCGAGGGAAAAGTTGGCAACCGCGCCGATACCGGCCGCGGGCTTTTGCCCGCTCACCAGCCACCAGTCGGCAGCCAGTCCGGCGTCGAACGTGGGGGTGACCTGGTACGTTGCAGCGACCCCGTCGCTGTACAGGTACCAGGGACCACCATTGAGCGGCGCGTAGGCCGCCAGCTTGCCCATCAGGCGGGTGTTGCCGGTGGTGTGCCGCCAGAGCGACCAGGGTTCGATGAACCACTGATCACTCTTGGGCCAGTAGCTGACGTACCCGCCCGCCAGCACCGAAGTGTTCTCGCCCAACTTCCAGTAGTTGGTCCGACCCACCTCGTAGAGCGGAAAGCCGGGCAGATTGACCGCCCACACTTCGAGCTCCGACGTCAGCAGCGCGACCGTCGTTCCGGGCTTGCGCCCTTCCCGCGCGTCGGTCCGTATCATCCAGGCGTCCTGCGCCTGCGCCCCCACGACCGTCAGCAGCGCCAGCAGCGTCATCAGATGCTTCTTCACGGATCTCTCCTGCACCAGTAAGCCGGTGCGCCGCTCCAAATTGTTCGTCCACATTACTGTGGTGGGGACACTCCCCAGGCTCGCATCCAACCGTCTTAACAGTTGGATGCGGGTTCTGGGATGAGAAGCTCCTACTCCTCGTGCCGCCAGGCGTGACGGCTGAACTCACGGTGGATCGCGATGCGATCCGTCCAGGTGCGGCCTTTCAAGTCGAAGTCGTGACCCTCAACCTGAGTAACCGTTCCGCACTGATCGTTCGTCAGGTACCCGACGGTGTAGTACAACACCGGGTACTGCTGAGCAAACGACTGGGTGAACTCCGGCCAGCGACCCTCTTGGACCGCGTCCAGGAACTCGATCGTGTCGATCGGCTCCAACACATTGACCCAGGTC
>Ga0265292_1001382_pt1 | contig 21629 bp, 21 predicted proteins | sample Munlanlewell296A_FD_189080 | JGI IMG/M metagenome (GOLD analysis project Ga0265292, IMG submission 189080) | Leachate microbial communities from a municipal landfill in Southern Ontario, Canada - Leachate well 296A | ecosystem: Engineered > Solid waste > Landfill > Unclassified | place: Canada... | reverse complement strand
AAGCAACAATCGCTAAAATTTCTTTTTTCGCCTCTGTCTTGGTTATGGCGCTAAGTCCCTTGGCCCAACGCACAGCCATTAGGGCAGCTGCTTCCTCACAAGCATCCTGCTGGCGCGGATCGCTCCATTCGGCAAAAGGCGCTTGCGCGGTAAAAAATATTTCAAATAAAATTATCTGCTCGCTTTTTATCGCGCTGGTGCTGGCTTTTTCAACCGGCTTATTGTTCAAAACCGAAGCCGCCTGAATCTTAATTTCTGCCGCCGCCGCCGGCTCTTTCTTTTGTTCAGACTCGGTTGAGCTGGCTATCTTAGAATGTGCCGGTTCAATTTTCGCCTGGCCACTTGGCCGGTATTCATCCCTTGGCTTCATCAATTGTCTGGCGCCAAAAAATAAAACCAAGATAACGGCAATAAAAATAATAATCTTCTTCTTATTCATAAAACCATCATGTCAAAATTGGACAAAAAAAACAACCCCGCCCTTTCCATTCACCTTTCATTTATAAATCACCTTTTGAAAGCGAAGCGACTTCGTCTTCGTTCAGATGATATAAAATTACTTAAGATGCGCAGAAAGGGCGGGGTTGTTTTTTATCTTGATAATGTAAATTACCAATTGCTGCGCTTGGCGCCGCCGCCGAAGCCGCCGGTCCGAGCCGGTCGTTCTTCCATCGGGCGAGCCTCGCTGATGCGCAGTGATCTGCCGTCAAGTTCCTTGCCGTTGAGCATGTCGACGGCGTTTTGCGCCTCGGCATCGCTCGACATCTCCACAAAGCCAAAGCCTTTGGAGCGGCCGGTCATCTTGTCCATGATGACCTTGGCAGATTCAACTGTGCCGGCCTGGGCGAAATGATCGCGCAAACCATCGTCGTTGGTGCTGTAAGCAATGCCACCGACGTATAACTTCTTTGCCATGGTTTTTTAGTCTTAAAATTTAAAGGTTGTAAGCCGACCTTTCTCTAACGGTTCCTCTTAAGACCAAAAATAGGCTCGAGAGACGCTTATAAATACCAAGCACGAAAACTTTCGAGAAAACTTACAATTAAATAAGTATAGACTAAAACTGAAAAAATGTCAAATTTCCGCTTAAATCACCCATCTGCCCTAATCAAAAGCACGGTTGATTTCCGGAATTAAGCCGAGATTTGATTGTTTGCATTTTTTTGATTTTACCTTCACTTGCTCGCCGGCACTATATTTATTTAAAGCCGTGCGCCGCGCCCGCCAGTCCGGCATGGTTTCTGAAAGCAAACTCCAAAACTTACTTGAATGATTAAACTCAGCCAGATGGCAGAGTTCATGAGCGATGATATAATCCGCGAGTGGCGTCGGCAGTTTACTGATTTTATAATTGAAGTTCAAATTGCCGCGACGCGAACAACTGCCCCAGCGGCTACGCTGATTTTTTATCTTCACCTGTTTATAGGTCAGCCGGTAATGTTCGTTTAATTGTTCGAGCTTTGATTTTACGAGCGCTCGCGCCGCTTCCCTATTTATCAAATAATCTCGCCGTCCGCGGCCTAGACTCGGTTGCCGGGGGTGGCGAAGAAAGTAGTCCAGCCTCGTAAGCACCCAATCGGCTTTGCTCGCAATAAATTTTTCAATCGCCAAAAGGTCCAGCCTTTTTGGCGCTATTACCACCAACCCGGCGGCGCAGGAAATTTCCAAACGCAAATAGCGGGCGCGAGCGCTCCGCTTCAAGGTATAGCCTATCCGCCGTTTTGTTAAATTGAGTTCTTGTTTGGTTAATATCCGCATTTATTATTTAGCCAGCTTGCCGATATAAAAATTCGGCAAAAAACTGCGCGCCTTATCAGAGTGCGGCGTGCCCGAGCCCATTGGTCTGGTATTGAAGAGAGTGGTGGCGTCCTTGCCGCAGCCCTGTAGGATCGCCGCGCCGCCCGGGTGCTTGGCCGAAGCGATAAACGGCGTAACATTATAGACCTTGCCTTCAATTGCAAGCCAACAATCGGTGGAAGTGGCATGCTCGGCAATTTGCGCTAAAGTGTAAACTGTTTTCGCCTCGGGCGTGTTCGGCGTCGAGTTTGGCTCCTGCTTTTCCCCTGTTGCACCACTATTATTAGCATAGTTTGCCGTTCCGTTACCACGATACATAAGATAGCCACCTAAAAGCGCCGCCAGCACAATTACTCCAATTAACAGATATTTGTTCATATTTTTTGACTCAACAATCAATTGTCGGTCTTCTTTATCATTCATATTGCGCACTTTCAGCTAACCATAACTCAACAAAAAAAACAACCGAATATTCTGCTGTTTTTTATCAATTTTTTAAAATCAATTAAGTCTTTTTGCCGGCTGTTTTAAAATTAATCTAGCCTGCAAAAAAAATCATTAAGATAAAAAAAGCAGCCGGGGTTTAGCCCAAAGCTGCTTGTTGCATAATTGTTTTGATCGTTTTTTCCGTGACCTCTTTTTTTACGAGATCCTCTTGGTGCAAGAGCCAAAAAGCCATCACGCCCTGATTGATTACCATCGGCACGCCGCCCAAAATTTCCAGGCCGTCCGCTTGCGCCTGCTGGAGGAGCACGGTCGAACCGTTAACCAGCACGATGTCGCTCACAATCGCGCGGCGCGGAATCAGTTTCAAAATTACCGCGGCCGCATCGCGATTTATCCGTAGATTTTCTTCGGTCGCCGGCAACTTGACCGGCGCCAAAGCCGAGTATGGTAGAAGATCGCCGGCCGAACCCTTGGTGGAAACGTTCACCACCACATCAGCGTCACGGACTTCAATACTGGTTTGTTCTTCCCCGCCGAAACGCGCTTTGGTCTTGCCGGTCAAATAATAAAAACCGTTAATCGCCCCCGCCAAATTCTGCGCTTTCTCCACCGTCCGGTTAAGAATCACCAACCTGGCGTTTTTCTCCGCCAGCGCGAATGCCACCGCGTTGCTGGTGCCGCCGGCACCGAGCACCACGATCTTCTTGCCGGCGAGCCGCTCCTGTCTTTGGCTGAAACGCTCTTCCAGGCTTTGGGCATACCCCAGTCCGTCGGTGTTGTAACCCTTGAGTTTGCCATCGGCGGTCTTCATAATAAAATTAACCGCCCCAACCGCCTTGGCCTTCGGCTCCACCTCGTCAAGATAAGGCAAGGATTTATCCTTGAAACCGACGCCGGCGCCGCCACCAAGATATTTTTCATCCCGACGGAACACCGCGAAAATCTCTTCCATCCGATTGGGATCCCCAATCAACATGATGTTACCTACCGGTAAACCGAGTTGCTGATAAACCGCGTTCCACATGATAGCCGTTTTTGCCGAATAGTCATGTTGCAATAACGGCACCGTATAAAAAGGAAAATCCAGCGTTTGCGGATTACCCGGCGGCATTACGGCAAACCGCAACACGCCACCCTCAATCAGATCTTTGACTGTTTTCATGGTTTTTTCTCCTGATGGATAAATATTCCAGTTCAATTTTGATGACCTTGGTCTCCGGGTGAAAACTGCCCGCAGGTTGATTGTAAATCAAGCCCAGGTGATAAATCAAGCCTTGCATGTCCTTAACATCGGGTGAGGAGCCGAAAAAATCAACCGGCCGCAAATCTCTCAACGAGATTTTTTTCAGAGTTTTGATCCTTAAACTGATTTCATCCTCGGTAAAAACGGGGTTTCTGTTTTCCTCTCGATTTCCCGGCTGCCTGATAATTCCGCCTTCCACCACTGAACCGGACTTGAAGAGCTGTTCGTATTTGGCCCGATCCAGCCTAAACACGGTTGTCAAAGAGCCCGAAAGAACCAAATCGCGATAAACCATTCTGAAGCCAATCGCTCCTTCTCCGTTACACATCGCCGTCTCCTTTGTTTTGTTATTATTTTTTTACATGCCTTGTCTCTCATTTTAATACTCTGGTTGCTGTCAGCTTAAAGACTAAAGTTGTAAAAAAGTATCATACAACTAAAATCCGATTTATTCAAGGGCAACCCCCAATGAACATATTTTTCTGTCCTTGACACGATACTTGGCTCATACCCTATAATATATAAAGAAGGTCTAAAAATATTACTGAAAATAAGTAAAAAACTTAAAATGCAAATCCCGAAGAGAAAGGCCGGTCAATACGCTCATCTTAAGCCGGATCCCAATCTTACCGAGAATAAATATAACGAGCTTAAAGAAAAGCTCGCGAGACTGAAAAAAATTCATCCGCAAGCCGCGTCGGAAGTGAAACGGCTGGCCGAGATGGGTGATTTTTCGGATAATGCCGCTTATTCAATCGCCAAGGGGCGGTTACGGGGCATCAACCAAAGAATACTGGAATTGGCAGACCACTTAAAACGCGCGGTGATTATCAGTCCGGAAAAAAACACCAGCGCCGTGGCACTCGGCAATCGAGTAACGCTGGAAACTGCCAGCAAACAAAAAACCTATCTGATACTCGGTTCGTCGGAAACTGATCCGCAAGCCGGCATCATCTCACACCACTCGGCTCTGGGTTCAGCCCTGATAGGGCGCCGCGTCGGCGATAAAGTAAAAATAAAAACAACCGATAAAGAAGTTGAATATACGCTGATCAAAATTAAATAGTTTTTTTCAACTACTCAACGCACCTGCCGTCACTACAACCGCCCGGACACCTTACTTTTACAAACGCCATTAAATTATTCTTGTCGCAATAATATTCGGTCAGTGTTTTGTCCAAACAGCTATCCGTATAGCTGCGTTTAATCGTATTGCCGGTGTAGTCCAGGGTGCCTTTCAATTGATAGTTGCGGCCCTTATCCGAATCAATGCATTGCGGCACCTTAAAGCTCTTGGAAAACCTGACTACTCTTTCTTCGGACCTGGCGCCATTCATTTGATCATGGGCGAAGGAAAGGTTCAGATTTTTGGAAAAATCGGCAATGAATTTTATATCGGTTGACGGACTGAAGTTATAAGTCGTCCCATTGCCCCAACGCCAGGTGCTGCGCTTCACGTTTTGTCCGCATTCAATGTGGATGTCGATGTCCTTAGTGAAAGTGCCGCCATTTGGGGTAACGGTACAATATCTCTGATTGACATCAAACGTCTTATTTAGCTTAACTGTCTTTACGATATTCTTGCCGCCTGAATTCACCTGATATTGATAGGTCAGATAAAGCGTCCGTTTTTTATCCGCTTCAAATACAGTCGCAGTCTCGCCGGAAAATTTTAATACCGGGTCCCTGTCCCACTGATAGCTTGCATTAATTACGCCCTTGCCGCAGGCGATAGTGATTTGGGTTCTTTTAAAATAAATTCCGGCATCCGGCAATACTACACATACTTCGGGGCTGGTCGGGATAACTGTGCGTACGGGAGTTTCCGTGGTTTTTGCCAAAAGTGCGACCGTCGGCCGGTTCACGGCAGAGGTGGAATTCGCGACATCAAACTCAAAGGTAGTCACGGAAAAAGGCTTAAAACTATATTCAAAATCTCCGCTGATTGCCATGGTTTTTTCTTGCGTCGTAATCTCTTCTTTATACTGATCGTCCCGATACGGGTGAGCCTCCATAGAAGAAGGCGCGATTTCCGATACAAAGACCGATGAATAATTCGGGTTTGTCCTGATGGTCGCACGCATTTCGCTGTCCTGGCTGCGGTTCACCACATTAATATAGGTCTTGCCGCCCTTTTTGCTGGAGATAACCGACAGGTATGGAATATTTACCCTGTCTGCGGACGTGAACTTGATCTTTCGCGCGTCGTAGGTCGGCACATTTTCAATTTTTGTTTCCACCAACATATCGCCGGTTTTTTCAGAGAGCAGCTTAAAAACTGAATATATCGGCCAATAAGTCTGCCCCTTCATGTCATTGGAAAAATATTTCCAGTAACCGGTGGAAAGGTCTTTCCAAATATTAGCTTGGGGAATCGCCTCTTTTATCAATGATTGGATGTGCAGCACATCAAACAGGGTTGAGCGCCAATCATACTGCTTGCCCCAATCGGGATACGCCTCCGTACCATAGCTCCAACCGTACTCGGTAATATAGATAGGCAGGTTGAGGCCGTTTTGTTTCATCAGGCTCCGTATCTCCTTGATTGAATCTTCGGTTGCGAGGTTTGAGGCCAGGAAAGAATATGTCCAAGCTTTTGAATCTACAAAATCAAGCTTGATGTTGTTTCCCTGATCATCAGTCAGGCTGGCATCGGCCACAAAAATATTCTTGTCCTGCCGGCTGATGCGGCCGTAATAATCATCAGCCAAAACGAGAGAGATAATGTGGCTGCCTTCCTGTATATCATAGGGCCTGGTGGAGTATTCAACCCAGTTCCCCCGCTCGGTATTAGTAACGTCCACATAAGAGCAGTCTTTGTCAACGCAGATTCGCACGGTCGGAATTGGGTCGCTGATTTCCGGTGCCTGGTCGCCGATTGCCCGAAAAATAAGGTTGTATTTGCCGGCTTTTAAATTCAGCTTTTTTTCATACTTGGTGTCGCTCGTATAAAGAGAATAATAATTAAAATAGCCTTCCGGTTCATAGAAATGGCTGATGAAAAAATCAAAATCTCCGGGTTTCAGTAGCGACAATAATTTGGCGTTAGTCCAACTGACTCCCTTCTCATCGCCGACAATGCCGCATTTGATGCTCGGATCCACCGCTTTCATCGCGCCGCAGTGCGCCTTGGCATCGCGGATATAGTCCGCGACATTGGTGTAGGCGAGATATTCCTCATTGCCCATTTCCCAATTGATAATATTATATTTCTTCTCAATGTTAGCATAGCGCACCCAGTCCGCGGAGTCCTGCGGACTCAGATGGATGTTGGTACAGATGGTCGGCGCGGACAGGCCGAGGAGCTTGGCGTACTCATACCACTGGTCAATGCCTTCCCAATATATTTTTTCATACGGCCGATAGCCGGTCATCGCGCCACTCTTCCAGTTATAGGTTCGACAGGTGGCGCCGCCAAACCGCAGATTGGTAAACTTGATCGCCTTCGCCACATTCAAGGTGTTTTGATCAAAGCCGGCATCCTTGTCCCAGATATTATCCAAAAACGGCAGCTCCACGCCCTCGCCGAAAATCTTATCGCTGATAACCGAGGTTTCGCGCGAAAAGTCTACGGAGATCACCGGCACCTCACCGCCGATGATTGCCTGAACCGGATGTTTAGCAGCAAAAAGCTGAACCATCGCCTCTTCAACCTGGATGATTACGCCTGCAAAAAAAATCAAGAGCCCGGCGATGAAAATAAGTTTGGCTGTCCAAGGTTTCATAAAAAAATTAGCTAAAGTTGGCAAACAATAATAAGCATAAATAACTTAGTACTATAGAATAATAGATTTACTTTGTCAATGCCTCACCGGCCCGCTTCGCCGGAGCGTTAGCGAGGCGAGCAGGCGGACACCCTTCCTAATACCCTCCCCCGAAAAAGGTGGGAAACTCCCGTTTCGGGAAATCCGTCCCCTCCGAAAAACAAAAGAAAAAATGACTTGATTATTATCCAGTCATTTTTTCTTTTTGCTCCGTGGATTATATATTTACCGAATTATATACAATATATCCGTTAGTTAAGGTGAGTATGGAAAAAATGGTAAAAATAATCAAATAAATAATTTTTTCGCCCAACCGAATAAGCTAAATTTTCCTTCTTCATTTTTAACTTCCGTTAAGACATTATTGATTTCCTCTTGAAAATTCTTTATTTGCTCCTCTAGGATTGCTTTATCTTCAAGATTAACCACTTCGCCTTTGATTTTTTTCAATTCGTTTAACCTTTTGGTTGCGTCCTGCATTTCCTTTTTTATCTCTTTAGTCGCGCCAAAATCAGTCCCGAACAAGAATTTTCTTATTTGGTTTTTATTTTTTACTTTTTCTAAATCAGAGGTTACTTTCTCCTCGGAATCATTTTGTTGTTTAGCGATTTCTCTGACTTGCTCGCCAATCCCGCCTAAAGCTTGCCGGTCAGCTACATCTAATAAACTTTGCACAAAATTTGCTACCGCGCTTCGATGTTCATTGGCGGCCTTGTTTTTGAGTTGGCCGGCGTTCTCCTTTTTATTTATTGCATCCTCACGAATAGCTTTTGATTTTTCTGTTGAGGTTGCGTTTTTTTCTTTTCCCTCTGCACCTGCTGTTGATGTTGCATTGGCGTTCCTGGTACTTCCCACACCATTTTGATTTTGTGCAAAAACGGGAACAGCTATAAATACCATAAATAAAATAATGACGGCTAATTTAATTCTCATAGTTTTTAATTAAATTTTACTTACATACTTATCATAACATTTTTATAAAAATAATTATACAATTCAATCAGAATAAAAATATACTGCTAATACTAGCAGTATTTTACTGGCTCCGGCTGTTGGACGATGTTGGAACTTATATCCAACAAAAAATCCCATAATTGTATGGAATTTTTGTAAACTCGCTATATTTACTTAACGTGTTGAAGTTTGTCGAATGCTTTATCAAATTCGTTAATCAAGTTAAGCTGGTCTTTACTTGCTTCCCTTGCAGATTTTCTGATTATTTTAGCCTGATCTTTTCTTGATAATAAAAATTTAAGTCGCCGCTTAATCCCTTGTTTATAAAAACGGCTATCTGGCGCTTTCTCCTTTATAAACGGCGATAATCTGGCTTACGGCCACCGCCGCCAGCCTGTCCGGACGGTTCGGCTGAATTACTTCGTAAACAATCTCCGGCTCTGAATTTTTAATCCTGCTTATCACTCCCAATCTGCTCATATCCCTATCCTTAAACATGATTATTTTATTTGCCCCGATGTCCGCTGCGTCAAAGCATTTGCTGAAAAAAACCAGCTGCCCGTTTTTAAAATACGGTGCCATTGCATCGCCCGCCACTCTGACCGGATAAGAGCAGGCCGAGGAAGACAGGGCGTTGTCTTTCCCTAGGATGTTGGTAATGAACCTCGCCGGCAAAAAGCGGGAAAGAACAAATAAAGAAACGAGGGTTATTATTATAATTGTTAAAATAAGCTGGGCTTTTTTCATGATATTTGTATTTAAATTAGTATGTTTTTATTTTAACAAAAAACCGCCATTTTGGCGATTTTTTGTTTCGGCTTAAAGTATTGAACGAAATCCGAACATCTTTTAAGGATATATTATATCTCTTTCGGAAATGATTTTAATTTCAACATTATCAAACAGAAATTCAGCATCGTTTTCTAAATTAACTTTGCCCGAAAGAAACGGGTCTTGGGCATCTCTGTATTTTATTAAAAGATTTCCATCCAAATAAATATTAATAACGTCTTGATAGATTCTTGCTTCTAAAGTATGCCAGCCGGTTCTGAATGAGGCGGAACTCCCCTGAAGGTCTTGATATATTCCCTTTTGCTCATTAAGGCCTTTCGCGAGGACCAGCCGACCATCTTCTTCTATTCTGATTATGTATCTATGTGTCGGCTCCTCCGGAATGAAAAAATTATTTCTGAAATTGACCTGCAGAGAACCCTTGATTCTTTTAAACTTAAATTTCAAAATATAATTGTCCCAGCCTTTTCCTGATATATCGGCAAAGTTATGACCTACGCCCCTTAAAACCGTATTGCTGCCTTCGCGGATTAAAGTCCAGGCGTCTGGATTCGGCCCGCCGTCAACGGCATTGTAGAAATCCCATCCTTCGGTGCCGGCCTCAAAATCATTAAAGAAATAATGGGTAAGAACATTTTCGCATTTTTGGGTAGTGTAGTTAAAGCTGTCGGTTGTAAGTTTGTTGTTGTCATCGCAGTTCGGACAATCTGCCGGACAATTTGAATACTTTTCAACGCCTTTGTCGCAGGTTCGGTTGCCGCAACAAGGAATGATAATTTCGTTCAGGCATTGAAATTTATGATAGTCATAACTATCTTTGGTGCACTTGTTATCGTCATCGCAATTCGGGCAGTCACGCGGGCAGCTGGCATAGGTTTCTCCGGCCTCGCAAGCGGTGTTGCCGCAACAAACAATATTTAAGTTTGGCGCGTTCACGCATTTTAAGCCATGATAATCAAAATAATCTTTGGTGCAGTTGTTGTTGTCATCGCAGTTTGGGCAGTCTGCCGGACAGGCATTATAATTTTCTGTTGCCTCGCAGGTTTTGTTGCCGCAGCAATTTTGTATATATTCCGTTTTACACTCCCCCGCTCTGCAGGTTCGGCCGCCGCAGGTGGCGGTGGCCGAGCATCCGCTTTGCGGCCCGTCAAGCGAAGTTTTTCTGCATTGATAGCCGGTTGCTGGCGAACAAGTGTTCTGTGTGCAAGGATTTCCATCATCACAAGAGGCGGGGCAGGTGTGGCTGGGGATATACCAAAACACATAACCAGCGGTTGTCGCAAGAACGATCGCTGTGCCGGCAATCACGCTAAAAAGAATTTTCTTGTTCATATTTTTAAACGGTTGCTACTGTTATTATATGAACCCCTTATGTTATATAAGGCAAGTTTTCTATTAACATTATAATTAAATTATACCACTAATAAAAAAATAACTCTAATTTTAGAGTTATTTATGTGAGCTCCGATTTTACGCTAAAATCCGAACTGAATTCTCCTCCTACGCTAAAGCTACGGAGGACAAGAAAAAAAGTTTTAAACTAATTCATTTAGGAAGCTTTTAAAAGCGACCCTGCCTCGCCGGCAGACGGGCGCCTACGCTTTTAAAAGCAGTTATTTTCTCTCTCGGGCAAAGCCCGGCTTTAGGCGATTTCAAGTTTTTCCGCGGGCGAAAGCCCGCTCCGCCCCGCATCTGCGGGGCGATTTGGCGGCAAATTTTTTATTTCATTTTTGCTGAAAATTTAATACCGACTTTTCTAGCAAAATCAAAATCATTCATCCATGGAATTTTTAAAATCATGCACACATCGGGTATTTTAATCCTATTACTGATTGTGCCTGACGGCTCTTCTTTCGTTACAACTATAGCTTTTTCTGCCACAGCAAAAGCAATAACCCAGGGATCAGCAACTGATCGTTGCTTAATATTATCTACCAATCTTCCGTGGCTAGCCATTATCTTTCTTAATTGCTCTTGAACAGGTAGGTCAATTTCTTTAAAAAAATACGGCCTGCCCTTAATCCATTTTGAAAGATTATCATCTATTTTTTCAATTTCCCTTTTGACTTCATCGGGTGAAAAAATAATCCCGCTCCTAGCTAATTCATCTAAAACATCCCAATATTCAGCACATAAATCATTAGAATAATATTTATTCCATGCTTCTATATATATGTTTGTGTCTAAACAATATTTATCCATTTAATGTAATCATGTTAATTCTAGAACTAAATATGCTATTAACTTTATCAGATAATTTTTTAAAATTGTTTATTTTTACGTTTAACAGAACAGAGGCATCGCGTCCAGTTATTTTTTCTCCTGAATATGCGCCCATAACTACTTGAGTAAATGCCAACCCGTTCCAAGTAACCATTTTTGTATAATAAGAAGGTCCTCCCTCTCTTTCCTTCAACTTTTTCTTTTCAGTTTCTTTAAGCTCTAGCCAACGTTTTTTATAAAATTCTCTTAATTTTTCATATGTTTCTTTAGATATTTTATTAAGATTAAATAAACGTCTCGCAACAGCTTCTTCACTTACCTTAAATTTATTCGACAAATTTTCTATCATTTCTTCAATTTCTTTTCGTTTATCAATTTTATCAAATATCTCAATAAATTTTTTATTAGGCATAATAGTCTCTGAAGCTATAGAATTACAAAACTCTTCTACTTTTGATTCATGGCCTGATTTAAATGTGCCTACAATTTCTAAATTTGATATGCCGCTTTCATTAATCCATAAATGCGCTAATTCGTGCGCTAAAGTAAATAATTGAGCAGCTAAAGCATCTTCAGAATTTAAATAAATAAACGGAGCGATTTTATCTGAAATTACAAACCCTCTACACTCAGAAAGTTCTATGCCTCCTTTGCGAATAATAAAAATACGATTTTCTTCAGCTTTAGTAAGCCAATACTTAAGCGCTTCATAACGCCCACTACAATTTATTTGCCGTTCAATATCTATACCAAGATTTTTACGAATATCATCAGCAATTTCATAAATATTATTATTGATTTTTGCAGCTCCTATAAAATTTAACGATTTTTCTTCTTCTCTCAATAAATAATCATGGATCCAAGTCTGTTGCTCTACGACAGTCCGAATTAATTCTATTATCTCAACGCTTAATTTTCTCTCTTCGTCTGTTCTCAGCTTACGATAATCACGTAATGTCTGAAAATCCGCTGGCGGTTCCGGCATATAAAAAACAGCTAGCGGTCTTTTGTATAACCTTGATAATTCTCTCGCTTGAGCTATCGTTGGTAAATCACTGCCAGATTCCCATGCTTGAATATCTTCCATGGATTTTTTTAGTCTATCAGCAGCCACAACTATGTTATAGCCGGCTTGTTCGCGAGCCCAAGTAATTACTTTTGGGGTTATTAGTGCTTTTACTTGCGACATTTTTATTATATTATTTTATAAAAATTTGTCTCATTTAAATTTTACTTTACGGTCTCAAAAAAATTTTCCACATTCTATCCTTAATTAATATTGTCGTATTTTCTATGAACTCAAAAATTATTTTTTGAAGATGATTTAAGAATATTATTTAATTCTTATTAAATCGCTTAAAATACACATCAATTTCACCTCTCAATTCAATTCCCACTCTTTCAAAACAATTTAACAAATCATGATATGTATTTTTACCGCCAAGAAAATCCCAAAATTCATCCGCCACAACTAATTCTTTATCAAGGTCAAGCATTCCGCGCATAGTCCAGCGATTATATTTCTCCGGCTCGTAAGGATTATATGGGATTGCAATAAGTGTATTGATTTTTGCTTTCGAGTTATTGGCAAGAAAAACAGCAACCCATTCTAGCAATGTTCTTTTGAATTCTTTAAAACCGCCCGCATTTGGTTTAGCGGTCTTAATATCAAATAAAAAATATTCGCCAGCCTTTGATTCCATCATCAGATCAACCCGTGTTGGCTTTACCTTAATCATTTTTCCTTGCTGACAAACTTTTCTGATTATTTTTATTTCTTTTTCCTTGTCGGGTTTAGTCTCGGCGGTAACAAGTCCATCAACAATTTTCTGTATGATTATTTGAGCTTCACTGCTAATATGATCTCCTACAATGGCTTGGGCTGCGGCTTTTTTAAAATTCTTTTTCGCTAAGGCAAGACCAACTGGTTCAAAAATACTTGTACCAAAATTTGTATTTAGAGAATGAATAAAAGAATATAAAGCGAGGCGGTCCTTGCCTAACAAACGTGTATGAAAAGGCATTGCTGCCGGCTCCGGTTTATAATTTTGAAACTTATTGCGTAAACTTACCTTCAGAACCGATTCAACGCTTTTAATTTGTTCGTTAGATAAAGACATGTTTTTATATATTATAAACTTTCTATTCCCTCAATTTGTGGAATTTGAGAAAAGAAATCATTTATATGGTATTCTAAAATATTTCTCTCACCGTTCCTGTAATCATAAGCGCAATCCCAAACACAGGCCGTATGATAATGCATATCTTTTTTGTCATCACCGGGCTTCTGATTACCATAGAAGCATTGACCTTTATACTTTCCGTAGTAATTTACGAATGTACATATTTTTCCACTAACAATAAAATTTGGACAATCTTCACACTTAAACCTACTCTTGCCATCTAGCGACCCCCACAACGAACTATCTGCATATTTTTTAATAATAGTATCACAGTATAAAATATTTTCACCACACTTGGGACACCGATTATGCATATGATTAGCTAAATCAACCGCAAAAGTTGGTATTGATGTCCTTAATGAAAATTCTCGACTTTGTCCTTCTTTCTCGTACCCAACCTCAATTCCAAATATTTCTCTATTTCTTTTTAAATATAAGAAATCAGGCGGAGCAATCGTTTTCCCATCACCAAATAGCCTTTGTATTAACAAAAGCGGAATTACAAGCCCTTTATTCAATCTTATTAACTCTAAAAAAACAACAAGCTCTTTTGGTAATCCTAATGTTTTGGGGAGAAGAGAATCCATAAAAGCATCGTACTTTCCCCATCCTTCTTGCCAAATTATAATATCGGACTCCTTTAGCTCCTCCGCTAAATCTTGATCTCCATCTTTCTCATACAAAATAGTAGGATCAATTTCTTGTTCCAATCGCTGAATGTAGCGTTTCCTAATTTCAGGATTTATCGTTATAGTATCAAATAATAAAAGCTGATCAACACAATAAAGTACAAGTTTTGAAAATATTTTAAAATTTTCGCTTGATTTAGCTGCATAGTAATATGCTCTTCCAGTAAAAATGTACTCAATAACATCTCCTAAAATCATTTGTCTATTAAGCCCACCCCTTGACTTACCACCCGCGTATAATTCTTTAGAAATTTCTTCAAGCTTATCGCCTAATTCTTGGGCTAGTTGGGTTTCTATTTGACTATAAAGGGGCGACTCAGCTTTAAAAATTTCATCAAGACATTGTAGATGCTTAACAGAGAGCCCTAATTTTTTTAATAGTATTTCCATGATTTATGATGCTTTAATATGAAAAATAATCTCCGAATAGGGCGACTTATCCCGCTCGGTTCTATTTAATACCGGCCGTTTAAACTGATTGACTATTTTCATACCAGATAGTTCGGCAATCGCGGGATAAAGATTATATTTGTCGTTCGCAACCAAAAAAACGTCAAAGTCATTGACTAAATATTTTTTACAATTGAGCAAAACTGTTGATATTCCTTCAATGTACGATTTTCTAGCTACAATGCCCTGACCTTTAAAAAGCGGCCCAATTTCTAATTTATCATTTCGTTCAAAACCAAAAAGGTCGTACGCGTAAGCATGCTGTTCGTGATAGTCAATTTGACCTACGTATGGCGGTGAAGTAAAAATACCTCGTATCTTTTGTTTAGATAGAATATTAAAAAACTTTTTATTTCTCTTTCCTACTTCCTTAAAGATGTCAGCCTTCATTGAATCGGCAGGAATAATGGCATAATGAGTATCCGTTTTTAATTTAGAAAAAGTTCTAAGGCGATATAGGGTATCGGTAGCATATCGATCAAACCATGTTTTTATTGAGAAAAGTGGCTTACAAATCTTTTTATGTTTCCAGCAGTAATAAGTTGTCACTTGGGGCTGTTTAAGGGTGGCCAAATCTGAATGCGTCGTTGCACGACATGATCTAATAGTACGGCTTAAAATAACCGCCAAAATTTTTTTATTTTTTATATCCTTAACCTGCTTAATTTGCTCAAATGCGAAATTAATTTCTTTGCGGATATTTTTTATATACCACTTGTCTAAAAAATTCTTGGCTGAAAAATTATTTAATTCAATTTTATATTTTTTGACGAGTTCATTATAAATTTTCAAAAACTCGCGTTCTTTTTCAACCACATATTTATTCTCATTAATTTTCCCCTGCTGGATGTTATATTTAAACTGCGGACTTGGAAAATATTTATTGTTAAAATTTGCCATTTTAACTAATAACTCATTTTCAAAGGCCAAAATTTTATTATCAGTTTCGTAATTGGTTATTGCCTGCTTTATTTTTTTTATTTCTGCTTCCAATTTTGCTAAATCATAATTAAGCAATTTTGCCTCCGTAATCATACAGTTAAATTGAGACACGTCAATGCCAATGGAATGTAAGCCCATTTCATGTGCCTGCACCAGAGTTGTTCCTGAACCGGAAAAGGGGTCAAGAATTATGTCGCCGGTTTTAAAATAAGCCTTTTTTTTAAAATTATCCGTATGACCATCAATAAAATATTGAACAAGTTGAGGTATGAATTTACCTTTGTATGGATGAAGTCTGTGAACATGTTTAGTGGTGTCTACTTCTCTAAGATGATCGAATGATAACGCCCAATTCAAATCGTTTCCCAATTTTTTCTTCCAAGTTAATTCGCGCTTACCAGTAAATGATTTATAATAGTTCATTAAATCCTTTATCATTACTTTTACAATACCGTCTCCATTAAATTTCTTAACTTTGCCATATTGAACCAAATAGGAAATATTAGAATCACTAACACTCCGATTTAAATAATCAGTTGCCCACTGGCTTGCTTCTTTAATTGTAACTAAGTGACTAGCATTCATATTTATTTTATCAATTCGTCAACGCCAATAGCCAAACCGGCAGCGATTTTTTGGACCGTTTGTATGCTCGGTTTGGTAATAACATTAGATTCGATCTTGGCAATAGTGCTATAAGGCATTTTTGCCGTTTTAGCTAAAGCGTCTTGGGTTAAATTTTTCTTCGCTCTCCACTTCTTTATTTTTTCACCGATTGTTTTCTTTTCTTCCATAGTATGATAGTATATATAAGAGGGGATAGCTCTCTTCTAATAATGAAAGTATACCACTTTTAAAATTCTATTTCAACAAAAAAAGAAAAGTTTGCTTTTGGCTTAAAATATTCAGTAGATATAATCTGCTCTCGCTCGGAAATAAAAAAATGAATTTTTTATTTCTCTCGCTCGTTTGATTATAAAGTTCTAGCCGATATTTTTTACAGGTTCTTTGGCAGTTTTTTAAAGCCGGGCTTTGCCCGCGGGGAAATTACTGCTTTTAAAAGCGTGGGCGGTCGCTTTTAAAAGCTTCTTAATGTATCCGTTTAAAACTTTTTTTTGAATTCAGTTCGGATTTCAGCGTAAAATCGGAGCTCAAATAAAAATAACGCTTATATTAGCGTTATTTTTATTTGCTCCCGGGGCCGGATTTACCCCTGCATCTGTTTCCGCTTGCAAGCAAGCGGGACTCCGGGGTATAAACTTCTCATCCGGCTTCGATAATATAATACAAAAAGACCTCGCATTAGGTGAGGTCTTTTTGTATTATGCTCCCGGGGTCGGATTCGAACCGACGACCAATTGATTAACAGTCAACTGCGCTACCGCTGCGCTACCCGGGATCAATATTTATTTTTATTTTAACTTTTCATTATATAACGAACCTCCCTGCGTCACGACCTTGCGTCGGGGCTACCCGGGAAAGTATTGCTCTGCAATAAACTAAAAGCTGCCCGGAATGAGCAGGTTTTATCATCTTAAAAAAAATATCGCATTTCGTCAACCCTGTTAAATCCAACGAAGTCGGTGCGAAGCAATTTAACAGGGTCAACCCTGTTAAATCCGACGAAGTCGGTGTGAAGCAATTTAACAGGGTCAACCTTGGTAATCTTTCAGCTTGGAGATGTGTTCGTGTTTCTGAATCCGCTCCAGGGCCTTGGCCTCAATCTGCCGGATGCGCTCGCGGGTAACGTCAAACTCGCGGCCAACCTCTTCCAGAGTGTGGGCGACGCCGTCCAGCAAGCCAAAACGCATTTCCAAAATTTTCTGCTCGCGCGGACTTAAGGTAGAAATTATCTGTTTAACATAATCCTTTAACAACTGCAAGGCGGCGACGCGATCCGGGGTGATGTTTTTTACATCTTCAATAAAATCTTCCAGGGTGGAATCTTCCTCGTCCTCGCCGATGGAAGTTTCCAAAGAAATCGTGTCCTGTGAAATCTTAATGATATGGCGCACCTTGTCTATCTCTTCGCTCATCTCGGCGGCAATTTCTTCCGGCAACGGTTCGCGCCCGAGATCCTGGATCAGCTGGCGCTGTACCTGCTGAAAACGATTAATGGTTTCAACCATATGAACCGGAATGCGGATAGTGCGCGACTGATCCGCGAGCGCGCGGGTAATCGCCTGACGAATCCACCAGGTGGCGTAGGTGGAAAATTTGTAGCCTTTGCGATATTCAAACTTTTCCACCGCGCGGAACAGGCCGATGTTGCCCTCTTGGATCAGGTCTAAGAGCGACAAACCCTTGGCGCCGGTAAACTTTTTGGCGATGGAAACCACCAGCCGCAAATTAGCCTCAATCAAGCGGCGCTCGGCTTCCTTGTCGCCCTTCTCTTTGCGTTTGGCAAGCTCAATCTCTTCTTCGCCTTTTAACAACGGCACCTTGCCGATTTCCCTCAAGTACATCTGAATTGAGTCGGCTGAAAGCTCGGAAATGTCAAACTTCTTTTTTTCTTTAGCCACCCCCAGCAGCTCGTCAGCCCGTTGTTTCTTTTTATCGTCCAACTCAAAATCCAGAAGCGAACCGCTGTCTTCCATAATCTGCACGCCTTTTTTCTGGAGCTCTTCCAAAAAAAGCTCGTATTCATATACATATTCCTCCACTGCCGGAAAAACATAAAGAATCTCGGTTTCGGTCACAAAGCCGCGCGACCGCCCCTTGGCAATCAGTTTGGCCACCTGCTCTTCGTTTGGCAGCAATGGCTCGTGCGCGACGGCTGGTTTTTTTGCTTTTTCTTCGTGCTTTCTTGCTCGCGGGGCCTCGCGCCTGAATTCTTTTTTCTTCCGCTTCGCTTGCTGTTTTCTGACAATCGGCCGAAACTTCTTAGCTTCTTTTTTCTTGCGTCTAACAGGCGCTTTTTTTGCTCCTCGCATTGCCGGCCGGTTTTTTGCCATTTTCTTCTTAGCCATTATAGATGATGATAATTAAAATGCGCCGAGTTCTTTTTGCTCCTCGGTCAGAAGCTTAAATTCTTCCAGCAAGATTTGCACTTGCTCCGTTTCACCCGATTTTTCGGCCTCGCTGATCTGCTTTTCAATCTGCTGGAGGCGGTCGGCGAGATAATAATTTTTTAAAGCCGCGACCGCCTTGATGATTTCCGCCTTGGCGGCAGTACTGTCCTGATCAAAAAAATCTTTCTCGGCAAGCAAGGCCAGCTCATCTAAAAGAATAGTTTGGTTGTTTGCCGGTTCGCTCGCACCAGCACTGTTTTTTTCATCAAAAAAACTCAAAGTCAAAGTTGGCTCGCTATTAACTTCGCTAAGCCACTTTTTGAACTCCTTATAGTCAATTTGATTAGTTACTGAATTTGACTGGGGATTATCTTCCCCAAAAGATTCGCCGGAATCGGCGCTGTTAGTCCAATTATCAGTAGCTCTATTATAAAAGACTACCAAGTTTTTGTAAAGAGCCTGATTCTCCTCGCCGGCGAGCTGCTCGGGCAGGAGGTTATTCAAGATATAAAGCAGGTGCTCCGGATATTTTATCGCCAAAGCCAGCAGCAGTTGCGACAACAATTCTTCGCGCGTCCGCTTTTGTGGCAATGGCGCAGCCTCACCGGCTTCAGTTGGAAAATTTTTGCCGGCGGCCATTTTCAATTTCTTGACCAGCTGTTCGCGCAATAGATTTTCCGGCGTGCCGGTTTCATGGCTCAAAGTTTTCAACCAATAACTTTGCTCGGTTTTGTTCGCCACTTGCGCGATCAGCGGTAAAAATTTTTCTTCCATTTTCCGCTTGTCCTCCACCTTATTCAGATCCAGCCGACTGGAAATTTTATCAAAATGATATTGCATCACCGGCTTGGCCGTTGATACGGCCGCGCGCCACTCGTCCGGATTATTTTTGATGCATTCATCCGGATCCTTGCCGCTCGTCAGCTCAATCGCTTTGACGTTCATCTCGGCGGCCAAAGCCTCGCGCGTGCCCCGCTCCACCGCCGACTCGCCGGCCGCGTCCATGTCAAAAGACAAAGCCAGATTATTGGAAAACCGTTTCAATAATTTTACCTGTTCGGACGTGAGCGCGGTGCCGGAGGCGCCTACCACATTGGCAAAGCCGGCCTGATGCGCGGTGATAACATCCGCCTGACCCTCCACGATGATGGCCTGGTCAAAATTTTTTATTTCGGCTTTCGCCTTGTCCAGGCCAAACAAAATTTTGCTTTTGTCGTATATCATGGTCTGAGGGCTGTTAATGTATTTGCCCATCACCTCGGTCGCCTCCTTCTCCGGACTGACGCGAGCGGAAAAAGCGACGGCATTGCCGGAAGCATCACTGATGGGAAACATTATCCGGCCGCGAAAGCGGTCATAAAACCCGTCCGCACCTTCGCGCTTGACGCTCATACCGGAAAGTAAAATTTCTTCGTCAGTATAACCTCGGCTTTTTAAAAAATTCAATAACGTATCCCAGCTGTCAGAACTGTAGCCGATTTGCCAACGCTTAATCGTCTCCTCGTTAAAACCGCGCTTTGATAAATACTCCAGAGCCGGTTTGCCGGCCGGGGACTCCAATAAAATTTTATGATAAAACAGCGCCGAGAGCTTGATAATGTCCAACAGCCGATTGCGCTTGCTGGCAAGCTGGCCGTCGGCCTTCACCCGGCCGAGCTCCACTCCGGCCTTGGGAGCGAGCAGTCTCAAGGTTTCCACAAAATTCAAACCCTCCATTTCCATCACGAAGCTCAACACGTCACCGCCGCGATTACACCCGAAACAATGCCAGATCTGCTTTTCCGCACTGACAATAAACGAGGGGGTTTTTTCGCGATGGAACGGACAGTTGGCGCGAAAATTAACGCCGGCTGGACGCAGGTTGACGTACTCCCTAATAACATCAACGATATCCAGGCGCGATTTGATTTCCTCGGATGGCATGTTCGGCATGGGCGTACTATTGACTATGAAGTAAGTTAAGAATAGCCTGTTTTATGCGCCGGATTTCCTCTGCTACCACCGGTCCGTCATAATCTGCGCTATGTTTATGCGACCCCTGGTAGCTGGCTTTTTTCTGGTCCAGATGCAGATTGAAAACCAGATGGCCGCGTTCCTCGGAAAGATACAAATGAAAACGCGGATAAAACTCGCCGTGAAGGCGTCGGACAAAACTTTCCTGGCCGCTTTTTGGGTCGCGAAAAAAAGCATAACTGGCCCGGCGCATAATCTCCAGGCCGGACATATTTAGCTGTTTTTTGTCAATGGCAAAGTTCATTTTCAGAAACTAAATCTTAAGTGATACTATTATAATTGATAAACTTGACTAGGTCAAAAGTTAATTTTTTGCTATAATAAAGGCAAATAAGATTATAATTTATGGCTTACATTTTTACCTTAATCAGCGTTTTAATTGTCTCCCTCTTGTCGTTTATCGGTTTTGCCTTATTACTGCTGAAACGCGACCGTCTGCAAAAATTGATGATGTTTTTAGTCAGCCTTTCCGCCGGTACTATGCTCGGCGATGCGGCCATTCATCTTTTGCCGGAGGCCGTGGCCAAAAACGGCGACGGGCTGGCGCTTTGGCTCTGGTTCTTGGGCGGAATTTTAATTTTCTTCGTTTTGGAAAAAATCGTTCATTGGCACCACTGCCATAATCCGGAGGAATGCAATCATGAAAAAACGCTCGGCGTGATGAATTTGGTCGGCGACGGCATGCATAATTTCATTGATGGGGTGGTGATTGCCGGTTCATTTTTAATCAGCTTGCCGCTCGGCCTGGCAACGACCATCGCGGTAATCGCGCATGAAATCCCGCAGGAAATCGGCGATCTTGGCGTGCTGCTTCATGCCGGCTATTCACGCGCCAGAGCTTTAACATTAAATTTTCTCTCCGCGTTGCTCGCCTTTTTGGGTGCCGGCCTGACCTTGGTTATCGGCACGCGGGTAGAAAACTTTAGCGATTATGTTTTGCCTTTCACCGCCGGCAGTTTTATTTACATCGCTACGGCGGATCTGATTCCGGAGCTAAAAAAACATCCGGCGCCGTCAAAAACCTTTGAACAGCTGCTTGGAATTTTATTGGGTATCGGCCTGATGTTGCTATTAAAAAAGCTGGGTTAATCAATTCAACACGCATAAGCCCCGCGGAACAT
>Ga0265292_1001381_pt1 | contig 21642 bp, 13 predicted proteins | sample Munlanlewell296A_FD_189080 | JGI IMG/M metagenome (GOLD analysis project Ga0265292, IMG submission 189080) | Leachate microbial communities from a municipal landfill in Southern Ontario, Canada - Leachate well 296A | ecosystem: Engineered > Solid waste > Landfill > Unclassified | place: Canada... | reverse complement strand
GGTTGCAGGAGGCATGCTTAGCAATCTGGTGGGTTGGTCAGTTACTGCTTCAATCATAGTCACTGCAGTTATTATCGGTATTTATACAACTGCCGGTGGACTGTCTGCTGTGGTAATGACCGAAGTTGTAAACCTCTCCATAATGATCATAGGAAGCATAGCTATTCTTATACTAGGATTCTGGGAGATAGGTGGCTGGCACGCGCTTACAGCAAAGGTTACCTCTTTGGGTCCGGAATATCAGAATCATTTTTCCTTAGTCCTTCCCTCTACCTCAAAATCACCTTATCCATGGCCAGGAATTCTTTTTGGATTGACATTAGTCCTTGCTCCGGCTTATTATATAGGAAATCAGACAATTGTACAACGCTGCCTGGGTGCAAGGAATGAGTGGCATGCAAAATCGGGTATGATCCTGGGAGCATTCCTGAAAGTGACAATCCCTGTTCTTGTAGTCTTTCCGGGATTAATAGCATTGGCCCTTTATCCTGGTATCAAGGACGGTGACATGGTTTTTTCAAAGCTGATAAAAGAACTGTTGCCACCCGGTTTATCAGGTCTTGTTTTTGTAGCATTGCTTGCCGCACTGATGTCCACAATGAGTTCTGTCCTGAATTCCTGCTCAACCATTTTTACCAAAGATATTTATGAAAAATATATCCGAAAAAGTTCAAGTGATAAACATTACCTGGTTGTCGGACGTATTTTTACAGTTATAATCCTGGTTTTTGGTGTGATTTCTTCCCCTTTAACCCAAAAATTCCATGGTATTTATATTTATCTTCAAACCTTGAATGCATTTATTCAAGGACCTATCCTTGCAATTTTGCTTTTAGGAATGTTTTGGCCGGGTACAACTCAATGGGGGGGATTATCCGGATTACTTGGAGGAATCAGCCTTGCTGCCCTGATGTTTATTTTCAAGTCATCTCTTTTCACAATCGAAGAGCCTTTCCTGTACATTGCCTGGTGGAGTTTCCTCGGAGCAATGATTATCACTTATACTGTAAGTATATTTACAAAACCCTTTCCAATAGAAAAGATAAGGGGATTGGTGTATCAACAAGTACTTGACGAGGAAGAAGTTCAGCAGGCTATTAAAAAACAGATTGATTCATAAACAAAGACAATATATTCTTTAAATAATTAAAAATTAAAATATCAGAGTATGTTAAATTTTAACTGGTGTAATAATGTTCCTGAAATATGGGCAAGAGTCTTCATTATTTTCGCCTTTTTCATCCCGTTTATATTTGCATTAACAATGAAAAAAGATTATATACTAAAGGGAGCCAGTGATAAAAGAAGATGGAGAGACCTTAAATTGTGGGTACTGGTTCTGGTTATTATCCAGTCATTGATTTATTCTTATTTTTAACAATGTACAATTTCATAAAAAATGAAAGAAACGATAAATAAAACACCTGATAATTCTAATAAAGGCCCATTGACAGCTATCGGGATTTTTTTAGGAGTATTTGGTATTGCGGTCCTGTCCGGAATTTTCTTTACCCAATCAAGTCATGGAAAAGTAGTCAATCTCATCTGCGGAGGAATCTTATTGATTATTGGCATCACAGCAATATATAATGACCGGTTCAAAAAATAAAGCTGATAACCTGTAAATAATAAATAATTATCAATGTTTGTCGCTTCAATAATTAACAGTTTACAAGCATATAATTTACTGTCAAAGAAGAATGTGCGATGGCTTTCAAAACGGGAAATGATTAAGGTTGAGCTTATTTTTCTGCCCATTTATTTGTTCTCTGTAAAACTGGTAGATAATAGAGGCAGAAATTTATCCGACAAAATTTCCGTTGATGGAATAAAGGGTGAATTTGCCTTTTTCAAAGAGACTGATTATGAAGCGTCTTCAACAGATTCTGTTAATAAATTTAATTGTAAATTATCAGAGACAGAGGCCAGGGATATTGCTGTTCGGGAATACCAGAGATCTTTATTCAGAAATAATATGAAAACCCGTTCTGATGCTAGAATCACAGATTTCAGCCGTGGCAGCTTTGTTTTTTATCCCTATTGGATAGGGTATTTCAAACGAAAAAGTGCATATGATTTTGAAGTAATAGATGCAGTCAGCGGAAGTAAACAGGGTATAAAAATGCGACCTGTTTTTATTGATTTGCTATTACAGCTGTCAAAAAACGCATGACAGTATTCCCGTCTGTCATATACCTCCTTCTTTAGTTTACACCCATTAAAGAGTAATAAATTATTTACAATCATAACACTCTGATTTAAATATGCCTGGTAGCCAAAACACTCTGAAAAAGACTATGTTATATATAAATTTCATGTCACTTTAAAACCAAAATTCAAATATTAAATGGTTAACATTTTGGCTTTCTATGATGAGAATAATCATGAAAGTTGCTAAAATAGCATTATAATCAGCAAATAATAGTATAACAGAATAAGGAAATTCTTCCTATATTTGTCAAGGAAAAACCACTATAGAACAGACCTTTAAAAATCTAATAATAATCTTCCTTAGCGCCCGTAAACCACACAAAAAAATCAGGGAAGTGCTGAAAGGCAGTCCTGCAGGATTTGAATATTCTCATTTAACTCATAAATGAATTTTACTAATTTAACCTATTTAACCTATGAAAAAATTCGGACTTAATTTTCCAGGCGGCGATCAATCTGCCGTATTAAGAAAAGGATTAAGGGTATTAAAGATTTCCCTGATAATTATTTTGACTTCTGCGCTAAATCTTTTTGCGACCTTACCCGACTCTTCTTCCGATCTTCAACAGGAGGTTCAGAAAAAGATTACAGGAACTGTAACAGACATGAACGGACAACCTATTCCCGGAGTAACAGTTTCAGTAAAGGGAACAACCACCGGAACTCTCTCAGATTCAAACGGTAAATTCGAAGTTAATGTAACAAGTCAGTCAAATATACTTATCTTTTCCTTTATAGGTATGAAAACCCAGGAGCTGACTGTTGGTAACACTAATATTTTCAACGTAGTGCTTGAGGACGAACTATTCGGATTGAATGAAGTTGTGGTTATTGGTTATGGTACCCAGAGAAAAGCTGATATAACAGGTGCCGTTTCGGTTGTTGCCCCGGATAAGTTACAGGGTATCAACCAATCAGTAAGTCATGCTATTCAGGGTCAATTATCCGGGGTAACAGTAATACAAAACTCCGGTGAACCGGGTGGAAGTGTTGAAATCAGGGTCAGAGGATCTGGCTCAATCAACGACAACAGCCCCTTGTATGTAGTTGATGGGATTATCGGTAGCATAAATGGTTTGAATCCTTCTGATATTGAAAGCATATCAGTATTAAAAGATGCTGCATCAGCAGCAATCTACGGATCAAGGGGTGCTAACGGAGTTGTTATTGTTACTACCAGGAAAGGAAAAAGAGGAGAAAAGACAAGTATCTCCTATAACACAAGCCAGGGAATCCAGCAGGTATGGAGGATGCCTACATCCCTTACCGCTGAGCAGAGGAACACGATTCATAAAGAAGCACTTACAAATGATGGTACTCCCAATACAGCGTCGATATGGGATTATTATAATGATCCGAATAATGCGGTGACAAGGACCGACTGGTTCAAGGAAATATTCAGATCCGGTTATGTTGCAACCCACAACCTTAGTATGGAAGGGGGAACCCAGTCATCAAACTTTTTGTTCAGCCTTGGCTATTTAGATGATAATGGTATTGTGGAAAGGTCAAATTTCAAGAGATATAATGTCAGGTTTAACAGTCAGCATGATATTATTAAGAATCTTACTTTCGGTGAAAATATTTCAATGGTTTCAACAGATCAAAAGATTATAGAAACCCGCGGAAACTATGACGGAGTATTGAGTGCAGCACTGTTTAACATGCGTAACACACCGGTTTGGGTTGATAAAGCCAATCAGATTTATGGCTCACCCAAGGGTGATTTTCCAAATCCTGTAGCCTCGCTTAACAGCCGTGATAATTTACAGAAAAACCTGTCTTTCCAGGGTAATGCCTATCTTGAGTATAAAATTCTTGATATTTTTACATTGAAGACCGATTTCGGCTTAAATATAGGTGTTGGCAAGAACAAAAATTTTGTCGCCAAAGCAAATGGCGGAGGCCGTGGATTTATCCAGAACAGTCTGGCCGAACTTTATGCAACGAGCAAGACATGGATATGGAATAATACTTTAAGTTTTAATAAAACTCTAAATGTCCATCATATTGCAGGTCTTGTGGGTATGTCAATGGAATCCGGCTTCAGTGACTGGACTAATTCCGGAACAGTAAAGGACTTCAGCAACCAGGATCCTGCATTGCGCTATTTTAACAACGGCGGTACCTTCCCCGATAAAGTGACAGGTAGTGCCGATGATTATTCCCTGATGAGTTATTTCGGACGCGTCACTTATGAATTTGCAGACAAGTACCTATTTGCAGCCAATATACGCGCAGACGGCTCTTCAAAATTTCCTCAGAATAAGCGTTGGGGTGTCTTTCCATCTGTATCAGGAGGTTGGAGAATCTCCAAAGAAGATTTTTTCAGCAATTTGACCAATGTAATCTCAGACCTGAAGATCCGCGCAAGCTGGGGACAGTTAGGTAATGATAAAATCACAAATTACCAATACTACAGCACAATTTCTTCCGTTACTTCTCCCACTTTGAATGGAAGTGCCTTCACAGCCCTGGCTCAGAACCAGATTGCCAATACCGACATAAAATGGGAGTTCACTACACAGACTGACATTGGTATTGATATGGGTTTATTAATGGACAGGATCTATTTAACAGCCGACTATTTTAACAAGGAAACATCTGACATATTGGTTCAGGTTCCACTGGTCTCTTCACTGGGAGTCAGTACTGCACCCTTCAAAAATTCAGGGGAAGTATCAAATAAAGGGTATGAACTTACCCTCACCTACAGAAACCGGGAAAAAGCATTTAAATATGAGATAACAGGCAGTATCTCACATGTAGTAAATAAACTTGTCACTCTGGGCGTTGCCGGAAAAAAGGAAATTTTTACTTCTGACTACAAGAATATACTTATCGGGAGAATAGCTGAAGGCGAACCAATTGGTCACTTCTTTGTTCTAAACGCACTTGGAATTTTCCAGACCCAGAGTGAAATTGACAGCTATGTAGGCTCAACCGGTACTAAGATTCAGCCAAACGCCAAACCAGGTGATGTAAAGTTTGAAGACCGGGACAAAGATGGTGTTATAAGCGCAAAGGATAGGTTCAACGCCGGAAACAGCTTTCCTAAACTGACATATAACCTGAACTTCAACGCTGAATACAAGGGTTTCGATTTGAGTATGCTTTTTATCGGAAGCCAGGGAAATAAAATCTTTGATGGCCTCAAATTAGGTGGCATGTTTATGCAGGGAACTGATTATAACAACGGTCCTCTTATTCTTGACAGGTGGACTCCAACCAACCCTTCGACCACAGTGCCAAGAGTAACTGTTAAAGACCTTAATAATAACAAAAATTACAGCACTCTTTATATAGAGGATGGTAGTTATGCCCGCCTTAAATATCTGACTATTGGTTATACTTTCGACAATAGGATAATTGGTCAGAATATTTCAAAATTGCGCTTGTACCTTACTCTGCAAAATCTACTAACCTTCACCAATTACTCCGGATATGATCCAGAGATTGGCGCTGAGGGAGGCTTTAGCAATAACATGTATGGCGTTGATAAAGGAGTTTATCCTCAGGCAAGATCCTTTATTTTTGGTTTAAACATTAACTTTTAATCAAATAAAATTAATACCATGAAAAAGTATATTCCAATCATACTGATATTATTTGTCTTTACCTCGTGTGAAAAAGAGTTTCTTAATAAACAACCTCATACATTTACAGGCGCTGCATTCTGGAAAACCGCAGATCAGGCTGAAACTGCACTTGCCGGTGCATATAGTCCTCTTCAGGACGAAGAAGCTCTTGGCGGGGAAGAGTGGTGCGGTATGGAAGCATTCAGTGACAATGCTTATATGAATGATTCATATTCGGATTTCATTGCAATGTCTGAATTCATTGCAACACAAAACACAGAAGGGGACCTCAGCTGGAGAAGTTACAGATCATATTACAGAACCATTAAAAGAGCAACCGATGTGCTGACAAATGTTCCGGGAATGAACATAGATGATGCCCAGAAACAAAGAATTCTTGGTGAAGCAAATTTCCTGCTGGCGTTTTCATATTTTCAAATGGCAATTCGCTATGGTGGCCTTCCTATTTATAATGCGAATGATCCGGCAGCAGCTTTGGTCAGAACAACCGAAGACTTTACGTGGAATGTCATTGAAACCAGCGCAGTTAATGCAACGGGTCAACTTTCCTGGGATCATCAGGAAGGACGCCCGGGCCTTGGTGCAGCATGGGGCTTCCTGGCAAAAGTGTATGCCTATGAGAATAAGTGGAACGAAGCAAAAGCAGCAGCTGAAAAGGTAATTACTTCCGGTAAACATGCACTCTGGACCAACTATGCAGAGGTGTTTACAATTGAAAAAGAAACCGTAAGCGAAATACTCTGGGGATTGGGAGCCCGCTCGGGAGAAAACCCGATCACACCTGTCCTGATGCTCCCAAACAATGTCTGGAACGGATTGCATCCTGAACCTGCAGGAGAAGGATGGAGACTGGTAAGCGCCACACAATATTTTTACGATTCTTATCAGGCAGGTGACAAGAGAAAAGCAGCAACAGTTGCCAAAAGAGGCGTTGATGTCGTAACTTATAACGGATCAACTGATATCCTTCAGGCACCTAACAACCAATCACCTGTTGTATGTATTAAATATATGTCACCATATGCAATAGCTTACACGAGCTGGGCAGCAGGTTTAGATGTTCCCGCACTCAGGTATTCCGATGTATTACTGATTCATGCTGAAGCAATAATGATGTTGAATGGCGGCGGACCTGCTAATAGAACTGTTGGCGTCAGTGCCGCTGCAACCTCCTTCAACCTGGTAAGACAACGCGCAGGGCTTGCACCGATTGCTTCCCCGAACTTCAATAATCTGATGTATGAACGCAGAATGGAACTGGCATTCGAGGGTGGCGACCGTCATTTTGATCTGGTACGCTGGGGACTTGCCGCGGAGGTATATAACAGCATGGCAGCAGAAGGAACTTACAAACCAGCCAGAACATTTGTACCAGCGACTAATCGTCTGTTACCGTTTCCTCAGAGAGAACTTGATAACAGTGGGGGTTCTCTGACTCAGAATCCGGGATATGGCGGCGTATAATTCCGTGAAAGAATAGCTGATTTGACTCTCCCCACCGTTCTCAATTCCGGTGGGGAGAGTATTTATTCTTAATTAAACTTCAGAGAATTATTAATCATTTTTTACTATTGGAAATGCCTGTGTGAAGAACGCAGTCCGGGCTTTGGAAATTTATAGGGTGATGAAGATATTCACTGATTCGTGAATAAGAATTTCCGGACGGCTTCTTTCCATTGCTGTCAAAAAAATACCCATGAAATGGAAATGAAGCTCCCCGCAGCAAGCTATGGGGTATCAAAAAACCAACCGCACAAGGCAAATCTCGCAGCAAGCTGCGGGGAACTAACCCCGAAAGAGATTAGATTTTAAAAGATTTGATCTTCCTGCCAAAGAACCGGAAGACCACAGCCCGGAAAAACCGGTAATAGACTTGAGCCTGATGAAAAGAGTTAATCAAAAAAGTTTTCATCCCCAAAACAAGCAAATATTTGTAAATGATCTTAAAAAAATGAACGGGATTTAATTACAATGTATTTTCCCTAATTGATTTATTGTCATAAAGTTCTTCCTTCTAAAAAAAAAATACACCTATGCTGATAAGCTTCAAAAAACAAATTGTACTTGTTATATTATTGACATTCTCACATTTACTGCTATTTTCACAAGAAGAAAATGTCTTAAAATATGTAAATCCATTTATTGGAACCACTAAAACTAAAATAACTTCCATGTGGGGTGTTGATGGTGGTACATACCCTGGCGCAGTAGCACCCAATGGCTTTGTTCAATTAACACCGGAAACGGGTGTTACGGGTCCAAACGGGTATAATTATTATGAAAGTTCAATCTTCTGCTTCAGTTGTATTAACCATTCAAGCGGTTATCCTAACGGTTCCTCCGGAAGTATTTACATTATGCCATTAGAGGAGGGACTGAATATTGTTCCCGGAAAATACAGTCGCCCATTCCTGAAACAGGACGAAAAATCAGAACCCGGGTATTACCATGTTCTGTTCCGTGATAACGGGACACTTGTCGAGGTAACAGCTTCTGAACGCACCGGGATGTTCCGTTTTACTTTTCCTCCCCGGATTAAACCAAAGATATTTCTTGGAGACATCGGTAAAACTGAAACTAAGTCAAAAAGAATTCTTCAGGGCCTTAAGCAAAATACTATTGTATGTTTTAATGAAGACTTCGTCGAAAAAACTGATATTACCGGCGGGAGCATTCTGACTTTTCCATCTTCTGATAAAAGAGAGACCGTACTGATTTTGAAAATCGGAGTATCAAATACCGGTTTTGAAAGTACCCGGATGAACTTAAAAGCTGAAGCTGACACCTGGGATTTCGATAAATATAAAGAGAAAAACCAGAAGAGATGGGCTGATGCATTATCAATTATAGAAGTAGATGATACTTCAAGAGTCAATAAAACAATATTCTATACCGCCCTGTACCACTCTTTTCTTATTCCTTGGATTATCTCAGATGTTAAGGGAAATTACAAAGGGGCCGATGGACAAATCCATAATACAAAAGGACAAAATCAGTATGGTTTGTTTTCAGCCTGGGACACCTTCCGATCTCTTCATCCACTACTGTGCCTGCTTGCTCCCGACAGACAAAATGATATGATCCTTTCAATGCTGGATCAATTTGAACAGACAGGCAGACTGCCAAAAGGACCAATGACCGGGTATCATGCTATCCCTATAATAGTTGACTCGTATATGAAAGGTATCAGGGGTTTCGACAGTACGCTGGCATATAAAGCAATGAAGGCCAGTTTAGCTCTGTCATACGGTTCATCTGAAATGTCAGCTTATTTAAAACTGGGATATGTCCCCTCTGTATTCGCTGAATCAGTAACAAAAACTGTTGAATATGCCTACGATGACTGGGCTCTGGCGCAATTTGCCGGAAATGTCATGAAAGAAAAAGATGATTACAGGCAATTCTTACAAAGAAGCTATAATTACAGGAATCTTTTCGACTCAGGGTCGTTGTTTCTGCTGCCCAGGAACGGGAATAAATTCATTCCGGAACCAGGCAATTTTGGCTATAAAGAAGGAGACAAATGGAGCTATTCATTATTTATTCCTCAGAATCCGCGGGATTTAATCAACCTGTCAGGAGGAAACAACGAATTTACATCACATCTTGATTCAGCCCTGACAAGGGAATATATAGTTTTCGATAATGAACCAGTATTGCATGTCCCCTATCTTTTTAATTATGCTCAAAATCCATATAAAACACAAAAATGGGTAAGGAATATTATGCGCACTCACTATAAGGAATCTGCCGATGGTTTGCCAGGCAATGATGATCTTGGCGCAATGTCGAGCTGGTATGTTTTCAGTGCAATAGGATTTTTTCCTGTTTGTCCGGGACGGCCTTTTTATGATATCGGTTCTCCGATTTTCAGAAAAGTTACTCTTCACCTTAAAAACGGGAAAAATTTGATTATCCAAACCAAAAATAACGGAAACGATAATTTCTATATAAAATCAATGTCAGTGAATGGAACGATATATAATAAGTCATGGATTTCACATTCAACATTGACAGGTGGAGCTGAGATTTCTTTCATCATGGATAAGGTGCCTGAGTTCTCACGGGCAATTGATACTGCCGGTATTCCACAATCTGAAACTAAACATTTTCCTGATTTTAAGATTACTGATTTCAATTTGTCACGAAATCAGGTGGAACCTGATGAGCAATGCTGGGTAAAATTTTCGCTTTCTAATAATGGCAGTTATGGAACGAAGATTGTCAGGCTTTATATTGATGGTAATGAATATGCAGCAAAAAATATTCTTGCAGGTGTAGGTTCTTTTGTGAAAGATTCTATAGAATGCCGTCTCTACCCTGTCGGAAAGAGAATGCTCAGAATTGATAATTTAAAAGAAAAAGAAGTCGAAGTCGTTAAGCCCGCAAAAGGCGCTTTGCATAAAGTAAATGTTGCAGATCTGAAAAGTTCCTTAATCTTCAAAAACAATGAAAGCAAAGACTACTATTATGTAGTTCGTAATCTTGGAGGATACAGAGACAGTTCTGTTATCAGTGTTTATGTGGATGATTCTGTTTATCAGAAAGATTTTGTTGTACTGGACCCGGGTGAGACAAAAAAGATAGTTCATCATTTGATGTTTAACAATGCGGGATTGCACAATTTAAGAGCAGGTTCAGCCATCCTGAAGCTTAAAACATATGAGACCAATAGTGATGCAAAAATAATAGACTTATCTATGCATGGAAATATCACAGGCGATACTATCCATGATAAATCAGGGCTTTCCAATCATGGTCTGATTATCAGAGAGAATGTGACAAATCCTCCCCCTTCCGGTTTCTTCAGAACAGACAAAAATTATTTTGTTGCGATGAAGAATTCCGCAAGTCTGGATAATCTGGGTGAGAAAATAACCATAATGGTCTGGGTTTATCCCACCGCCGAAAATAAGGGGCTTACAGGTATAATAACAAAGGGGGATTTTATTGCCTTGCAGGCAACAGGAAACAGAACACTTTCATTTTTTGCAGGTGGATGGGGCAGAGGAGAATGCACTGTTCAGTTACCGGGTAATTGGGAGAATAACTGGCATCATATAGCTGGTGTAAGCGATGGAAATATGCTTAAGATATATATTGACGGGAAAGAAGCAGGAAACCTTTATGTCGGAGACAAGGTAAATCTTTCATCACCGGGTAAATGGAATATTGGCCGTAATGAAGAATTTCCCAATGAGCGAATTTTTAACGGTTACATTGATCATTTTAAAGTATTCGTCGAACCATTGACCTCGTCAGAGATTGAGAAGGAAATGAAACGTAATCTCCCTGTTACAGAATAAAAATATTTCAATATTAATAACTATTTTAAGTTTGTAAAATTAAATAATTATGAAAAAAGTTTCAATTATTATCCTGTTGCTGATCAGTGCTTTATTTTCAGTTAAGGCTCAGTATTCAACACTTAATGCCCATTCTCATAATGATTACAGTAACGATATCCCTTTCTGGCTGGCCTATTATAACCACTTCGGATCGATCGAAGCAGATATATTTTTAGTTGAAAAAGAGTTATTTGTTGCGCATGATATGCCTGATATAAAACCTGATAGAACACTGGATATGCTTTATATACAGCCAATTGTGAAATTAGTTAGACATAATGAAGGAAAAGCCTGGAATGACCATACTTCATCATTTCAGTTAATGATTGAGCTGAAAACAGCCGTTAAGCCTACGCTTACCCTTTTAGTCGAAAAGCTGAGAAATTATCCTGATGTTTTTGACCAGCATGTCAATGAAAATGGAATCCGGATTGTAATAACCGGCAAACAACCGGCTCCCTCCGAGTTCAGTAATTATCCGGATTTTATCTATTTTGATGGCAATTTAAACCTGAAATACAACGAACAACAGCTAAAAAGGATTCCACTTTATAGTGCCGATCTGAAAAGATTCACTTCATGGAACGGAGAAGGAGATATTATAGAAAAAGAGAAAGTCCGCTTAAAACATCTTATCGATTCGGTTCATTCCTTAAACAAAAAAATCAGGTTCTGGAATGCCCCTGATGTTGTTAACGCATGGAAAACTTTTATGGATCTGGGAGTAGATTACATTAATACCGACCATATAAATGAACTTTCGGAATTTTTAAACGACAGGGAAAAGAAGTAATTTCCAAAACACGGCTAATTTGATTTGTACATTCCTGATTGCAAGTGCCCGAATTCGAGTAATATAAAAAGAAAAATTCAGATTTTAAATTGAACTAATGTAATATTGGGGAGGTGTTCCTTAAGCAATTGAACCATTTGTTAAATCTTAAATAAAATACTTCATGAAAAAAACTTTATTGACTATATCATTTTTGATAGTTTTTTTGGCCGCTCAATCCCAGAGCAATGACCTTCAATATCAGGTATTTTACGGGCTTGAGAAGACAGATAGCAGAAAGGAGATTAATATCCCCGGCATCCTTGGTTATCAAACGGTTAAATGCGACTTTCACATCCATACCATATTTTCTGACGGCCAGGTTCTGCCTCAGGAACGAGTCAACGAGGCTTGGCGCGAAGGGTTAGATGTAATCGCAATTACAGATCATTCAACTTCTCAGCCCAGATATATTAAAGGAGATTACAATACCTCCTACGAAATGGCTAAGTCAACTGCCCGCAACAGGGGCATCACTCTGATCAAGGCAATTGAGTACACCAGCAGTAAGCCTGTTGGACATCTTAATTTTCTTTTCATTGATGAGTCGAACCAGTATGCCGATAAGTCAATCACTCCCGGACAGGCTGTTGAACTCGCCGCCAGCAAAGGAGCATTCGTAATTTACAATCATCCCGGATGGCCTGATAAAAACAGCGATTTGTTTGATTTCCAACTCGATTTCATAAGGCAGAAGAAGATTCATGCAATGGAAGTGATAAACGGCCCGGAGTTTTATCCTGTCGTAGTTGATTATTGTAATCAGTACAACCTGGCACCATTGAGCACATCAGATATTCATACCCCGGTTCAGGTAACATACGATCTGGAGAATAAACATAGAAACATGACACTTGTATTCGCAAAGGATAAAAGTGAAGAGTCGGTAAAAGAAGCATTGTTTGCCGGGAGAACAGTCGCTTATGGCGACAACGTTCTTGTAGGAAGGGAAGAGTATCTCCTGGAACTGATTAAAAAATCATTGGTTGTATCGAATTTAAAAATTACTGATTCACAGTTTTCCTGCGACATAACCAATCGTTCCGATATTACATATTTACTTGACGGTCCCGCTCACAGCCGTATTACATTCCCTGCAAACAGGACCATTCAATTAAGGGAAGAGATTAAAAATGCTGACATCATATATCAGGTGTACAATACTTATATTTCTTCTGTTAAACATGTTGAGCTCCCATTGTATTTTATTTTGGCTGATGAAATTGAGACAGGTATGCCTTATATAAAACAAAACCTGACCTTGATTGATCCTGCAACGAAAATTGAAGTTTTCTCTCCCACACCCGGTTCAGAAATCCGTTACACCCTCGATGGGACAGAACCTACTTCCACTTCATTGTTGTACACAGCTCCTATCACACTTAATAATTCCGCAGCAATTTCTATAAGAGGTTTTAAACAGGGAATGAAACCAAGCAGGGTTTTTAAAACACAGATACTATTGAACATCCTGAATCCTGCTGAAAAACTATCCGCACCCAAAAACGGAATAAGCTTCCGTTACTTCGAAGGTATGATTACATCAGTTAACGAAATTGAAAGACAAGGAAAGTTTGTAAATGAAGGAATTGAAGGAATTCCGGACATTTCTAAGGCAAAAACTGAAGATCACTTCGGGATGATTTTTACAGGTTACATTTATGCACCCATAGATGGACTATATACCTTTTCAACACGCAGCGACGATGGATCTGTGTTCCGTATCGGAGGTCTGACAGTTGTCGATAATGACGGTTCACATTCTGAGACCACTGCATCCGGCCGGATTGCCCTGAAAAAAGGCTACCATCCTTTTGAACTTTTATACTTCGAGGATTATGAAGGGCAATATCTTTCATTAAGCTGGATAATCCCCGGAACAGCAAAAGAAGAAAAAATTAATGCCAGGTATTTTTATATTAAGTAAATATCAAATATAACAGAACATGAAATATTCTTTAAAACTATTCTTCCTGATTGCAATTCTTTTTTCAGTCAATGTTTACGGACAAAACAATCCAGGTAATAAAACGAAAAAGAATTCATTTACAAATACCGAACCTTACAAAACAGTGAAGGTAACCCCGGTAAAAGGCAAAAAGGTAAAAAACGTAATCCTGATGATCGGCGATGGAATGGGTCTCGTTCAGGTATCGGCAGCTTGGGTGGCAAATCACGGAAGTCTGAATTTAGATAACTGCACTTATACAGGATTCTCCAGAACATATTGTGCCAACCAACTTATTACTGATTCAGGGGCTGCCGGGACAGCGATGGCAACCGGAAGTAAGACCAATTATCATTACATTGCTGTGGATACGCTTGGGAATCCACTGACCTCATTAACCGATCTTGCTCATACAAGTGGCCTGAAAACAGGAATTGTGGTTACATGTAATTTGCCGGATGCAACTCCTTCCGTCTTCTGTGCCAATAACGTCGATCGTAACAAAGAAGAAGAAATTGCAGCCGATTATCTGAATTGCAATGTTGATTATATTTTGGGTGCCGGACGTGAAAAGTTCAATAAACGGGCAGATAAACGTGATCTTCTCAATGAGATGAAACAAAAAGAATATCAGGTCTGTACAACATGGGATGAAACCAGTAAAATAAAACAAGGCAAAGTATTTTCAGTTCTGTCAGAAGGTCAGTTGCCTTATGCCCGCGAACGTGGCGGTCTTTTTGAAAAAGCCTGCCTTCATGCCCTTGGTTTGCTGAATCAGAATAAAAAAGGATTTTTTGCTATGCTTGAAGGTTCACGGATTGACGATTGCGGACATTCGAATGATCTGCCCAGATTGATGGAAGAAGTTTTTGATTTTGACAAAACTATCGGTAAGGTTATGCAATGGGCTGAAAAAGACGGGCAAACTCTTGTGATTATCCTGGCAGACCACGAAACAGGCGGGTTAACCTTACTTGATGGGAATCTGAAAACCGGCAACGTTTCCGGAAATTTTTCTACAACGGGCCATTCCGGCATACTGGTTCCTGTTTACGCCTATGGCCCCGGAGCTGAAAAATTTACTGGTATTTATGAGAATACAGATATCTTCTACAAGATTGTAAGTCTGCTAAATCTTAAAAAATAATTTATGATGAAGAACAACTTATCCAAAAAGACCCTGTTTCTATTTCTTTTCGCAATAGCGGTTAATTCTTTCATGACACTTACAGCACAAACCAATATACAATTTGAATTCAGGAAAGACCATACTTTTAAAATTGCACAGTTTACAGATCTTCATTGGGATAATAAATCGCCGAAATGTGCACTGACCGCCGAAACGATTAAGCACGTACTGGCAGTTGAAAAACCTGATCTGGCTATTCTTACAGGCGACATCGTAACTGATGTCCCGGCAAAGGAAGGATGGCTGGCCGTATCAAAAATATTTGCCGATGCTATGATTCCATGGGCTGTAACACTAGGGAACCATGACGCTGAATCTGAAATTACACGCGATCAGATTTTCGGGCTGCTCCAGCCTCTGCCCTATTTTGCCGGAAGCAAAGGCCCCGAATTATATGGCTGCGGAAATTATAATCTTCCCGTTAAAGCTTCTGATGGAAAATCTATAGTTGCAGTTATCTATTGCTTTGATTCAAATGATTATCCGAGAGATAAAAAAATCGGGAATTATGACTGGATCCATTTCGATCAGATTGACTGGTATCGCAAAACCAGCGATAAGTATACAGGCTTGAATAATAAATCGCCAGTTCCATCGCTGGCCTTCTTTCATATTCCTTTAGTTGAATTCAAAGAGATCTCGGGAAAAGAATCGACTGTTGGCATAAACAAAGGAGGTGTTGGCTCATCTATAATCAACGCAGGCTTATTTGCTTCGATGTTTGAGAAAAAGGATATTATGGGAGTGTTTGTCGGACATGACCATAGCAACAATTATATCGGTGTTTCACATGATATCTGTCTTGCATATGGACAGGTAACCGGTGCTGATGCATCCGGTGCTATCGAATGCGGATCGCGTATCATTGATCTTCATGAAGGTGAATTCCGTTTTGATTCATGGATAAGAACAAAGGCAGGTATAAAGTACAAATACAATTATCCTCCCGGATTTTCAATCGATGACGCGAAGGTGGAGTATCTACCTGCAACTCAGATAAATGATCTGAAACCCGGTGTTAGCTACAACTATTTTGAAGGGAGCTTTAAATCAACAGCAGAACTGGCATCGGCAAAGATTAAAAAAAACGGGATCCTTAAAAATATTTCTATTGAAACAGCTGCCGTACTCGATTCGTTTGCATTCGAATTTAAGGCATGGCTGAAGATTCCGAAAAAAGGTGTATATAGTTTTTATACCTATTCCGATGATGGTTCAAAGCTGTTTATTGACGGGAAAGAGGTTGTAAACAATGACGGTTCGCACGGTGCCAGACGCAGAGATGGTAAGATAGCACTTGATGAAGGATTCCATGAATTCAGGTTGTTATATTTTGAAGATTATATGGGTAATCTGTTAGAGGCTGGATTTTCAAGTATCTCTATCCGTGAGTGTAAAATTCCGGATAATTACTTCTATACAAATATCTTCTGAATAAGAATATTTGCAATAATTTTGATCAGTACAGATTATCAATGACTTCAAATTACCGGTTCCAGATAAATCAGGAATTAAGAATGTATGGATTACTATCAGGATAACGTGATCATAACAGGTACTTCACTTGACTCATGTATGAATTAATATTCTAATGATATCAGTACAAGTTTTACATGACACATTAAAATTACTGCAATGAAAAAATATTATCTTCTGACTGCGTTGATTTGCTTAATCATCCTTTCGCAGTGTAGCCAACAGGTTCAGATCCCGCGTTCAAAAAATGTAATACTGATCGGATTGGATGGAATGGGCGCCTATGGTTTTCAGGAAGCCGTAACTCCATATATGAATGAGATGGCGAAAGACGGAGCCTTATCAATTAAGGCCCGATCTGTTTTGGTATCTGACAGCAGTCCTAACTGGACTTCAATGCTAACAGGGGCAATACCAATTCAACATGGAGTTACTTCTAACGATTGGAGCCCCGATAATTATAATGTCGAGCCTTCACTTAAAAATAAAATTGGTCTTTTCCCTTCAATTTTTGATGACATTAAAACCCAGAAACCAGATTATAAAGTTTATGCGTTCCGTCAGGGACAGGGCCTCGGAAAAATGTTTGATCCGTCAGTTCCTGATAAAGTAATAAATAACAGGGACGGAAAACAACTTATTAATGATGCAATTGAGACCTTTATAACCGATAAACCCGAATTTCTTTTTATCTCTATTAATGAAACTGATCATGTCGGACATGTATCTGGTCATAAATCACAGGAGTTCTTCAATTCCATAACCAAGTATGATTCTCTCATTGGCAAATTTGTGGAAAGGTTAAAAGAGGAAATGATGCTCGACAATACAATTATGATCATCACGGCAGACCATGGCGGAATTGGATTAGGACATGGAGGGGAAACTCCTGATGAAATGGAGATACCGATCCTGCTCTATGGTGGAAGTGTCACAAAAGGGAAAATTATTGAGGGAGTAAATATCATTTCAGATGTTGCATCGACAGTAGCCGGATTATTAGGTGTTTCGATGCCCCGTGAGTGCGTTGGAAAGTTTATCTATGAAGCTTTTGAACCAAAAACCAATGTTCAGTATGCTCCAATACCGGTTATCAAACCTCAATCGGGTTTTTATAAAAAACCTGTTGAAGTCATTTTAAGTGCAGATTCACCCAATGCAAAAATCTTCTACTCTTTAGATAGCAATGAACCTACATCTGAATCTCAACTATATGAAAAACCTTTTATTATGAATAGGACAGCAACAATCAAAGCAGTTGCAATGGTTGGAAGGACGCTGAGTAAAAGAGAGCAATCATTCATTAGGATTGCTGATGATAATATCAAGCCGGCCATAAGTTTTAAATACTTTGAAAACTATAATCAGATACAGGTCCCTGATTTTAAGACATTTGGAAAACCTGTTCAGCGCGGATTGGTTTATGAATTTTCACTTGCAGAACTGAACCTGAAAAATAAAGATCATTTTGCAATCGAGTTTTTTTCCACTATAAAGATTGATAATACAGAAGAATATTCATTTTCAGTTACCTCAGATGATGGAGCTAAATTGTTCGTTGATGGCAAGCTCATTGTTGACAATGACGGAAGTCACACGAGAATAACTAAAACCGGCAAAGCAATATTAGAAGAAGGAAATCATGTAATCCGGGTTGATTATTTTGATGATTATGGTTCCGAGTTCCTTGAAGTGACTTATGAATCCGGAACTGTACCAAGACAGATCATTCCTTTTAACAAGTTACATTAAAATCCGAAGCATATCAGTTTTAAAAGCAATGCCTATTCCATTGAATGCGCATTGCTTTTTTCTTGGTACGGAAGTCATATACTGCTTTGGTTCATGACCTCTCCTACTCTCAGTTGTGGTAGGTTAATATCAGGGCTCCTTTCCCTAAAAAGAGGTAAAACCCTATATTGCAATTACTTATGCTACTGTTACCTGTATTCATTCTTGTTTTGTATTCTCGTTTTTCTGACTATCAGTATTATGACCTGGTAAATGAAAGTCAAAATACTTTATAAAATCTTGTACTTATTACTTTTAATAAAGCCTCTTTACTTCTACTCTGACATTTTTAAAAAGCAATCAAGGTAGAATAATGACCAGCTCTAAAGTATTCTCAACGAGATCGTAATTAAATCACGAATTTTTACCCAATTGTTAATCCAAGAAAAAAATAAGTGATTACGACTATGAATAAGGTAAGATTCTTTAACCTGAGTTCTAGTCATTTCTGGCAATAATACCGACTTTCGAATACTGTTTAAGATTTTCTTGATTAAGGTTGTATCCCCTCAAATATTCTGTCGGACTTAAATTGAAGATTCGTTTAAACAACTTGTTAAAATGAGCTAAATTATTAAAACCACTCTCTGAACAGGCCGTAGAAACTAGTAGTTTTTCTTCAACCATCAGCTTACACGCATATCCAATCCTGATTTCATTAAGAAAGGAAATAAACGTCCTGCCCGTATGTTGCTTAAAGTACCTGCAAAATGCAGTGGGACAAATATTTGCCTGTTCAGCAATATCCTGAAGCTTTATTGGTTTGGTAAAGTTCCGTAAAATATATTCGTGAATTATATTGAAACGAAAGAAATCATAGGAATTTATGATCTTTGAATATCCGATACTTGAATGGTATCTATATTCATCAGTTTTAGTCATCATATCCAATAGAAGTATCATTTCAGTAATTCTTTTTATCCCTTTTTTAAATTGTATTATAAGCGCCTTCATTCATTCCATTTTTGCATTCAGTATCCAGGTATTTACACGCTCTTCCACCAATGAGGAACATTATCACCGATTATACTTATTTCACCTTCAGTAAACCCGTTTATTCCATCGCCTATATATGAAATCCCTGAACTTTTAACAACATAAAGAATTTCTATTTCAGGGTGAAAGTGCCAAGGTACAGTAAAATGGGGCTTTTCCTCATTATAAAAAATTATGAGTGTCGGGAATGAAGAATAAATGATTATATTATAAGAAAATATTTGCCATGAATCTAATCTCTTTCGGGGTTAGTTCCCCGCAGCTTGCTGCGGGGAGCTTCATTCAAATTTATTGAGTCATTTCCGGATGAAACCTCATGCAGGATCAAATTTAAGGAATTTAGAGATGCACAAGGAGTCATTTGCAGAAAATGTGGTAACACTGATCATTATTGGTTAAAGACGGTTGAGAAGTACCAATGTAAGAAATGTAAAACAAGGACCTCATTACGAAGCGGAACAGTTATGCAAGAAAGCAATCTTCCATTCAGACATTGGTTTATAGCTATTCATCTATTAACAGGTACTAAAAAGACCTTTTCTGCTTTGGAAATGCAAAGACAAATTGGTCATAAATTTTACGAACCAATATGGTATATGATGCAGAAGCTCAGGAGAACGATGGGATCCAGGGACAGTCAATACAAATTGGATAAAATTGTCGAGTTAGACGAAGGTTTTTTTGAAAGTGTTGATACAGAAAGAGATAAAGAAGAAAAGGCTACACCCAAGAAGCGTGGACGTGGTAGTCAGAAACAAACCACAGTAATGGTAATGGCTTCAATTGTTCACGATTTCGGGAATTTGAAGAAGTACAACAAGCCAACAAAATTCAGATATGTAAAGATGCTCGTCGTTGATAATCTTAAAGGAAAAACCGTTGGCGAAAAAGTCTCGGAAAACATTCAATATGATACTGTTATAAAAACGGATAATTATAGAAGTTACTCAAAGATAAAAGAACAGGTTTGGTGTCATATACCACAGAATGTAAGTCCTAAAGAGGCTGGAAAAGTATTGCCTTGGGTTCATACGATGATAAGTAATGCTAAGAGAACCTTGCTTGGTGTGCATCACATGATATCTACAAAGTATGCTCAAAATTACCTGGATGAGTTTTGCTACAAAGTTAACCGGAGAAATTACGGTGACCAGCTGTTTGACAGATTGTTAATAGCATGTGTGACCGCTTCAAATAAAAATGTTATTACTCAATACCGATAGTCATATAAAAAATTACTGATTGTGTGGGTGATGCAACAAGCTTTTGGTAAATTGGTTTCATAGAGTTATAATTATTGCAGTATTTGCAGATTTGATCGAATTTTTGGCTAAAATAGTTAAAATAGCATTATTAATAGATAATATTAAAGCATATCTAAAAATAATTTCTGATTACATTTATCTTTTCTGGCAGTATTTATTTCGGTTCTTAATAATTTGTTTGGGTTTTACTTCAGAATAATTATAGTTTGTCAAAAATTGAATACTTCAATATTATGTCTCCTTCCTTTAAGAACCGTTTTATACCAGTGTCCCTTGCCCTATTAAGGATTTTAATAGGCTGGCATTTTTTGTATGAAGGATTAATAAAACTATTGAATCCTTTATGGTCAGCAAGATATTTTCTTGAGGGCTCCAGATGGATATTTGGTGATTTGTTCCGTTGGATGGCTTCGGGTGATACCGGGATGCGGATCATTGATGCAGCAAATGCCTATGGCCTGACCTTGATAGGACTTGCCCTGATATTTGGACTTTTTACAAGGTTTGCCGCTTGTGGTGGAGTTACCCTCTTATTGATGTATTATTTGGCATATCCTCCCTTTGGTGGCTATAATTTTGGTGCTCCGTCTGAAGGCAGCTACCTGATAGTTAATAAGAATCTTATTGAGCTATTCGCTCTTATAGTACTGGCTGTAACTGAATCAGGTCAGTTTTTTGGAGTAGATATGCTGCGGAAAAAGAAAAAAAATATTCTTAAGGAAAAACCAGACCCGCTAACTCTACCTGACAATCAAAGTATTAACCGCCGGAGGGAATTATTGAAAGGACTCGCTGGAATACCCTTCCTGACTATTTTTACCGGAACATTTATAAGAAATTTGTCTGAAACACGTACTGATACTATTTCCGGTGCTACGGTTAAAGTTGATTATAAGAAAATCGATGATCTCCAGGGTAAATTACCGTCAGGGAAACTTGGCAATCTAACAATAAGCAGAATGATAATGGGTTGTAATCTTATTGGTG
>Ga0265292_1001380_pt1 | contig 21648 bp, 18 predicted proteins | sample Munlanlewell296A_FD_189080 | JGI IMG/M metagenome (GOLD analysis project Ga0265292, IMG submission 189080) | Leachate microbial communities from a municipal landfill in Southern Ontario, Canada - Leachate well 296A | ecosystem: Engineered > Solid waste > Landfill > Unclassified | place: Canada... | reverse complement strand
GGGCTTGGCGTCGGCGTGGGTGTCGGTGTCGGTGTCGGTGTCGGTGTCGGTGTGGGTGTCGGTGTGGGTGTCGGTGTGGGCGTCGGGCTTGGCGTCGGTGTGGGCTTAGGCATCGGTAACGTCGTCGCACTGGTCGTAGGCGACGACGTTACCGACGGGCAGGCCTTGCCCACTTTGGTTGACGCGCCTTCACCGCAGGGCCCTCCGGTTCGGCGCAGCTTGAGCTTGGCGTTCGGGCGGATGAAGTCGTGAGGCGGCGTCGATGCCAGCGCGCGACTCGTGAACTCGCGCCAAATGGCGGCTCCAATCGTGCCGCCGTATACCTGCTGGCCGCGCAGATAATGCATCGGTCTCGGGTGCCGGTATCCAACCCAGACGGCGGTTACCAGGTCCGGCGTGTAGCCGACCAGCCACACGTCTTTGCGTTCCTGTGTTGTGCCGGTCTTGGCGGCCATGGGGCGGCCGAATTGGGCGCGACGTGCCGTCCCGCAGCATGCGACTTCCTTTAGCACGCTGGTCACCGTGTAGGCCACCATGGGGTCGAGAACCTGCTCGCCTTTGAGATTGGTGTCGCTGAACACGACCTTGCCGGAGGCATCCTTGACCGATGCGATGGAGTGTGGTGTGAAGTGCTTTCCGTTGGAGGCGAAGGTCGCAAAGGCGGAGGCCATTTCCAGCGGTGTTACGCCGTGGGTGAGGCCTCCCAGAGCGATCGACGGGTAGGCATCAAGTTGCGACGTGATGCCGGCTCGGTGTGCGACGTCGGCAACATCATCGGCTCCGACGTCCATGACCAGTCGAGCGAAGACCCCGTTGATCGAACTCCTCATCCCTTCGCGCAGGGTTACGATTCCGTGTCCCGCGCCGTCGTAGTTGTCAACGTCCCACGTCTGACCGTTGGTCAATCGCAGCTTGACCGGCGTTGAGTTATAGCGAGCGTTGGGAGAGATCCCTTCCTCCAAGGCTGCTGCCAATACGAAGGGCTTGAATGAGCTTCCCGGTTGGCGCTGACCTTGTGATGCGATGTTGTACTGGTCGGCGAAGAAGTCGCGACCGCCGACCATGGCTTTGATTCGACCGTTCTTCGGATCGATGGCTACCAGGGCGGCCTCAGGGTCCGTAGAGGAGTACAGGACCTTCGCGACGGCCTCCTCGGCGTAGGTTTGCCATTTAGGGTTGATCGTTGACTGGACGGCGAGTCCGCCCGCATACAACTGGTCGGCGCGCGCTTCTTCGCTGGTTCCGAATCTGGAACTGGTGAGAAACTCGTTCTCGACGTGCTGGACGATGTACGGGAAACGGTAGTTGGCGAACCGATTCGAGAATCGTTTCCGCAATCGCAGCGGTTCGACTGTCGCAGCCTTCGCCTGTGCGGCAGTGATCATTCGTTCCTGCAGCATCCGGCGCACGACGTAGGCTCGCCTAACCTTCGCTCCCCTCGGGTTCGTGAAAGGGTTGAGACTTGTGGGGGCCTGGATCAATCCCGCCAGCATGGACGCTTCCCCTACCGTCAGCTTGGCGAGCCGCTTGTCGAAATAGGTTTCTGCCGCCGCGGCGATTCCGTAAGCACGAGCCCCGAAATACGCTCGGTTCAGATACATCGCAAGAATCTGCTCCTTGGTGTACTCGCGTTCCAAGTTCATCGCAAGGCGCGCTTCGCGCACCTTCGTTTGAAGGCCCCTGGTGCTGTTTGGTTTGGTGTACATGAGCTTCGCGAGCTGCTGCGTGATCGTGCTGCCGCCCTGAGCCGTACGACCCGCCTCAAGATTCGCGACGAGCGCGCGCACGATGGCGCGGGTGTCGACGGCTCCGTGCTCGAAGAACCGGGCGTCTTCTACCGCGACCACCGCGTTCTTCACGACGTCGGGGATGTCGGCGCCGTTTACGACGACGCGGTTCTCTTCGAACAGGTTCGCGATGACCGCGCCGTCGGCGCTCAGAACCGCTGAGCGCAGGGCAAGCGGCAGGGCTTGCTGGGTTGCGAGCGGCGCCATGGAGCACGCCGTGCCGAAGATGCCGAGAACGGCCACGGCCACGAATCCGCGACGTCGTGCCCCCGCTGCGGTTGGTGGTGTCCGCTGCTTAAGCTTGATCCGAGACCTCTTTCTTAGAGCCGTTGGAGCAAACGCGCACCCAAGTGAGCGCGCACCTAAGTATTTCACGCCGTCAGGTGGGCGGAGAGAAGGCGCGTGCAGCCTATTTCATACCGGGAACGTGTCAGAGGTAGCCCAGGGCCTTGAGCGTCTCCGCGTACATCGTCATTTCGTCGGCGATCGAGCGCTCGCTGCCGCCTACGCAGATCTGAACCGTGAAGTTCTCGACGATCTGCTGTGCCTCGGCCGTCAATCGACGGGTGGACTCCTCCATCTGCAGCTTCAGCAACTCCTCGGTCTCGCCTTCGACGATCTGCATCCCGCCCCACTTGCTTGCGTTCCCCGTGAGGCTGAAGTACTCGCGATGGCTGTGGATTCGGCCCTGCTTGGCAAGGTCATCGTAGTGCGCCAACACCTTGCCGAAGACCTCGAGCGCCTTCGCCTCGCGGCCCCTCACCGGGGTCCCCCACGTCGCGATGATCGCTCCGTTCATGCGGCATCCCCTCCCGTGGTTGGGTGCGGGCTCGTCCGGCCCGGCGCGCGCCCGCACGGTCACGTCATGGACGCTAGGAGTGCGGCGGGGACGAAGCAAGGGCCCTACCGAGCTATCTTGCACCTAGTCCGGCCGGATCGATGCCGGTCATCCCGCCCAGCGAGTCGGCACGTGTGAGAGTGCGACCGGGCGAGGGAGTTGTGCTCGTACGGCTTCGAACACTTCGGCCATCATCGTCAGCGAGCGTTCCCATTCTGCCGGGACTGCCCCGGTTTCGGACAGGCCGACGAGTGTTTGGATGCGCGGTTCGGTCCATGCGACGAGTTCGACGAGCCGCCGGGTCAGGGGAAGGCGCAGGCGGACGAAACGATCCCCAGCCGCCAAGGCTTCGCTTGCCTGGGCGCGCACCCTGCCGACGAGGTCGGCGACGAGGTGATCGAACTCGTCTGGTCGCGTGACTTGTGATGCGGGGAGTTGACCGGCGTCGCGCATTCCGCGGAGCTGGCGGTCCAGGTCGTCGAGGAACGCTACGAACTCGATGAGTTCGCAGGGGGTGCGTTCGGGAAGATGGACTTCGAGTGTCTGAGTTGTTCGGGGTGCGTGCGCCGGCTCCGCGAGTGAAACGTTCGGGCGTCGTGTCCCGATTGACGGTCGTCCGAGGTAATTCCCTTGGGCGTAGCCTACCCCCAGCGCGCGCAGGGTCTTCATCGAGGCCGGGTCTTCGACGCACTCTGCAATCGTTTCGAGCCCAAGCGTCCGGGCGAGATCGGTCATTGCTCGGACCATCGCCTGGTTGACGGGATCGGTGTGGAAGTTGCGCAGAAAAGCACCGTCGATCTTGAGCGCGTCCACCGGCAGGTAGCGCAGATACGTAAAGGAGGAGAGGCCTTTGCCGAAGTCGTCGAGTGCGAAGCGGCATCCCATGTCGCGCAGGGTCTGCATCGAACGCCGTGCTTGCGACAGATTCGCGATCGCCGCGGTCTCGGTGATTTCGAACGTGAGCGCCGACGGATCGACCCCCGAGGTCGCGATTGCTTTCGTGATGTGCTCGATCGTGGACGTGTCGCACAGGGACAGGCCGGAGAGGTTGATGGAGTACCCGGCGCGCGCGCCGGTTGCGTGTGCGCGCGCGAGGCAGACGAGTGCCGCGTCCACGACGAGTCGGTCCAGGCGTGAAACAAGTCCGCAGCGTTCGGCCGTCGGAATGAACTCCGCGGCGTCGATCAGCGTGCCGTCGTCGGCGACCATGCGCGCCAGGACTTCGTAGTGCGCCACTGCTCCCGTACGCACCGAGACGATCGGCTGGAACGCTAGGGTGATCGAGCCTCGGCGGATCGCCTTGCGGATTCGCGGGGCCCAGGAGGCGTCGGCGTCGGCGATCGACTGTTCGGTGAGCGTGAGGCGTGCGGCGCCCTTGCTCGCGCGCAGGAAGGCCCCGAGGAATCCGACGGACAACAGCACCGATGTCGCCGTCACAACCCACGCATCTGCTCCCATGTCTCAATAGAACGTCATGCGGGCGTGCTGGAGGTTGGCCCGATCGACCCATCTTGGGCAGGTAATTGAAGGGTGTTTGTGATGGGTATGGCGGGGGCGTGGAGTCTCTACCGCTCGAATCACACGTGTGTGATTCTCCGCTACGCGGCGCGTCTTTGCCTCGTTTCGAGGTGGTCGGTCTCGCGAATACGGACTGCGACCTCGCCTGCCTCACTCAGTGCGCCGAGGAGTAGCAAGACGACGCCTAGGCCGATGGCGCTCCATGCGATCCATGCGTACCGGATGCCCGCGGCTGTTTGGAAGTCCGCCAAGGATCCCCGCAGGGACTTGGTGATCGAGCTGAGGCGCACGAGCGCGCCGGGGAATTCGTCAAGGGCTGCGGCGACGCTGGGGGACGAGGTTCTAAGGGCCGACAGCAATTGCGCGTCAGTGCGGCCGGTTTGCGCCGCCAAGGCAGGAAGCATTCGTGTTCGAATCTCGACGTCCAAGGACCGCGCCAGACTCAGGTCGGCCTCGGCTCGCTCGAGCGTCTCTCGGGTCATTATTGCGCCCAGATTGCGGTGCATCTCGTCTGCGGTCGACGCCTTCGACGGAAGTTGAGTCGCGAGCGGCGCGAGAATAACCATAGCCCCGGCGAGCATCGCGACAGCCGCCCCCGTGCGTGACGGCGCCGGCATTCCGATGCCGGCCATCGACGCGACGATCCCCACGATCAGCATGAACCAGGGCACGAATGCGGTTGACCGATCTTTCGTCGGGATGGAGTCGGCTTGCGCAAATCGACCGCTTTCTTCGCCGAGTGCCTCAATCCGCGTTCTGAGTCGGTCGCCGACGGAAGGGAGTTGCCCGAGACCCCTTTCTACTCTCGGGTATTGGGTTAGGAAGTCCTCGAACTGTGCCCGAGTGAAGCCAAGCCGTGTTGCGACCACGGGGAGATAGGAGGGGAACTGCCGAGCCAACGTCGTGACCACTTCCGCATCTTGTTCGAGGGCGGAGATCGCTCCGGCCTCGAACATGGGTCGCATGTCGGAACTAACCCGCTCAAAGGCGTTTGCCCGTTCGAACAGTCGGGTCCCGAGAACGAGTCCGATGAGCGCGATTCCGACAAGGAGCACCAGCCCTGCGCAAGAGCGGCGCGTCATGGCCGTCTCCTCTCCGTTGGGAACCCCCACCGGCGCGGGAGGGGCCTGATGTAAGAGCACCGCGAAGAGAGGGCATCGGTCAATAACCAACTGCAAGATGGTTATTCCTGGGCAGCCCGCGATTCTGTCGCCCGAAGGTGTGCCCGCAGAGGCGTGGCGGGATCGAATTGGGGCGAGCGAGCCGACCGCACTATGACGGCCGGCCCGCTCTGGGGGTCTAACGGCCTGAGGCCGACTTGCCGTAGTTTGTGACAACTTGGAGCAGGATGCAAGCGTCTAGGCCTTGGCGATTCGCGGAATTGGCGCACGCGGGAGTTGGGGAGACGGGAAGATCCGCTGGAGAGGTGGCACGGTGTGTCCGGATTCGTCCGGTCTATACTGTGGGTTCCACAAGAGCCGCGCGACGTTGGGGGCACCCGTGTCCGGACCGAGAGCTAGAAAGCGCCCCGCGAGAGCCGATGCAGCGAAACTCGAGGGCGGCGCGGTGGCGCGCGCGCTGGGGGAGATCCTGGACGAACTTGAGCGAGACATCGATGTGCTCGCCGATCGCATGCTTGAGAGGTACTTGGTTGCGATCCCCGCCTACCGCTCGCTCCCCGACGAGACCTTGCGACAGATTCGCGACGTGAATCTGAAGAACCTCGAGGGGTTCGTGGGGTCGTTGCGTGCCGGAGCATTTCCGAGCGGAGAACAACTCCAGTGGATCGGTGAGAGCGCGTCGCGGCGCGCGCGCGAAGGGGTGCCGCTGTCGGCCCTGCTCGCCGCGTATCGCACGGGGGCCCATGTCGCGTGGGTCGAGTCGATGCGCAAGATCGGGGACGACCCCAACCGTTTGCGTGCAGGGCTCGAGTTGGCGACCGGCGTCATGCAGTGGACCGACGCAGCAAGCGGCGCTGCTGCACAGGCCTACCTCGCGGAATATGAACGGCTCACAAGCGATCGCGAGTCCGCGCGCCGCGATTTCCTCGACGGTGCGCTTTCCGGAACCCTGACGGCCGACGAGGTGCTGGCGCGCGCGGAGGCTTTGGGCCTTGACGTTGCCGTTCCGCATGCGGTTTTGGCGATCGGTGTTTCCGCCCCCGACAGGCAAGCCGACTTCCGCGCTGCGTGGCATCGGTTGAAGGCCATGATGTCGGAGTTGCCCGATGCCGACGCTTCTGTCGTCATCCCTCACGGCGGTGATCTTGCAGTTGTGTTTCCCGCAGACGGCAGCCGTTCCGAGGCTATGCACGCAAGCTTGAGCGCGCTCGTCGAGCGAGCGTCGTCGGTGCTGGAAGTCGACCTTCGCGCGGGGATCGGGCGCGCGCGTGAAACCGTGGCGGAACTTGTCGGCTCGCATCGAGAGGCGTGGATCGCTCTGGCAGCGGCGCGCGCCGGATCCGGACGGCATGTGGTCGCCTACGGCGAAGTCATGGTCGAGGAACTTCTTCTTCGCGAGCGAGGCGTGGCTCGCCGGTTGGCGCAGGCGGTTCTCGACCCGCTCGAAGGGCATCCGGATCTTCGCCGAACGCTCGTTGAGTTCATTGCGAGAGGTCCTTCTTTGCCCGCCGTCGCGCGCGCACTCTTCTTGCATCCCAACACCGTTGCGTACCGGCTCGCCCGCGTTAAGGAACTCACGGGGCGGGATCCGAAGTCGCCGGCCGGGATGGCCGAGCTGTACCTGGCTCTGCGCGCGGCGGAACTCCTGGGACGCGACGCGGGCTGAATGCCGCAGCGTTGAGAGTCGCTGCGACGCTTTGTGCGATCACCAACAGAGCCGTGTTCTAGGCGTCGGCGCGCATCGCTCGAATGAAGGCGTTGTAGGCGCGTTCGTCAAACAGCACGAAGCGGACCAGCGTCACCTGAGTGTTCGCGTTTCGGACCGCTCCTAACGCAATCGGCGCAGCCTCGTCGAGCGGATACCCATATGCGCCGGTCGAGATCGCGGGGAAGGCGACGGATCGCGCGCCCAGTTCGTCTGCGATCCTGAGAGCTTCGATGTGACATGAGCGCAGCAGGTCGGAGCGGTCCTGTGTCCGAGCAAAGACCGGGCCGACCGTGTGAATTACCCAACGCGCCGCGAGGTCCCCGCCCGTCGTCGCCACCGCGCGCCCTGTTGGGAGGCCGTCGATGTACATTCGTTCGCGGATGATTCTGCATTCGGCAAGAATGCTGGGACCACCGCGCCGGTGGATCGCACCGTCGACGCCACCCCCTCCAAGAAGAGTGGAATTGGCAGCGTTCACTACCGCGTCCACCCTTTCGTGGGTGATGTCACCGAGCGCAATCTCGATCGTAGGCACATTCTGTATGGTACTTCGGCGCGAACGGTGAATGATGTGTCAATCGCGTCGCATAGGCGGCCGCGCGGAGTGCGCGCGCGTTACCGGCCGACGATCTGTGGTGGGGTGGGCCCGTGGCCATTCGGGGTTGGGAAGAAAATGTTTGCGCTGGGGCTCCCGCAGTCGATTTCGTGTTGATACGATTGCCGACTGCAATCGCGTCATTCCCGACGGGAGGGAGCATCATGGCCGCAACCAAGAAGACAACGTCGAAGAAGCCGACCTCCAAGAAGCCGGCCGCGAAGAAGCCGGTTCGCGCGCGAAGGATTAAGGGGTTTCCTTGCGCCGACTGTGACTTCGTCGCGAAGCACGCGATGGGGCTTGGGCGGCATCGATCCACCAGGCACGGTGCGGTTTCCCAGAGGCAGTCGCGTCGGGTGGCGACAGGAAACTGGCTGACGCGGCAAGAGGCCTCGAAGCGAGCGGGTGTCCACTACAACACGGTTCGCCAGTGGGAACAGGCCGGGCTCTTGCGCAAGACGAAGCGGCCGCACGTACGTGGGGCGCTTGTAAGCGCGGACGATCTCGCTCGCATCCTCGCCGACCGGGCGAGTCACACCGGAACTCCGTTGCCTGCGGCATTTCGTGGAGACACCGCGGCCATTGAAGCCAAGTACCAGAACCTCGTCGAAGGACTTGAGCGACTGCTGGCCGTCGCGCGCGTGGCGACGCCTGTTCGCGGCTCTGCGAAGAAGGCCTCCGCTGCGCGCGGCACTGGGCGGCCGGCCACGCGCCGAAAGGCGCCGGCGAAGACACGCGCGCCTCGCGCCAAGGCCGGTCGCGCTTCGCGCTGATCGATCCTGGGTCGGCGCGCGCGGGGGAGGTTGAGAAGGTGTCGGCAATAGCGAGACGTTTTCTGACTGTGCTGGAACCGTTGGTTTCGTCGATCTATTTCGCGCCTGAGGCGACGCAGGAGTACCAACAGATCGGGCTCGATCCGGTGTCGGGGTATTTCGTGTCGCGCTCTGCCGCTTTGGGGCGAGTCTCGCCGGACGCCGTCGCTGCTCTGTTCTACAGCTTCAATCCGGTGTTGTTGAGGGGCGTCACGTGGGGTGTCGCGGATCCCCAGGACGTTCTCGACGCCCGGTCGCGGGCGGTGCGACGTGCGTTCGCGCGGTTGCTCGACGACGCGGACATTGATGAGGGGCGTCTTGTGGAAGCGGGGGAACTGCTTCGCGAGGCGGCGGCTGGGTGTCGGCCGGAAGGGCGCGCGCTCTTTGCTGCGCACGCCGCTTTGCAGTGGCCTGAGGATCCGCGTTCGGTCGTATGGCACGGGGCCAACTTGCTTCGCGAGTACCGGGGCGACGGTCACATTGCGGTGTTGCTCTCGCACGGGATGCGCGCGGTGGATGCCGTCGCGATCCACGCCGCGATCCGGCCTCAGGGCAGGGACTTCCTGTTGAACTCGCGGATGTGGGGCGAGGACGCCTACGCGCAGGCGCGCGCGCGCCTGGCGACACGGGGATTCCTCGACCAGGCGGGAGAGGTTACCGACGGCGGCAGGAAGTTCCGGGAAATGATCGAGGTCGAGACCGATCGTCTGGCCTCGGCACCGTTCGAGGCCCTCGGGGTATCGCTGTCTGAGCGCCTGCTCGGCATCCTCGAGCCGCTGGCCGCGCACGTCTTGAAGCTCGGCGGCATCTCCGATGCGACGGTGGCCACCGGCGTGGGACCGACGTCCTGAGATCGACCGACCGGCCATAGGCGACGAAACCGCTCCTGCACGTCGGGATGTTTCGAAACGCGTCTCTAGGGCCTTCTTCCTGGGGAAATGTGTCTCGAATCGGGCATGAGACATCCCGCGCCGCTTGACATTGAAGCGAAGTGCCCCCCATTCTTCGGCCCGTGCCAAAGCCACTTGTCATCGTCGAGTCCCCCGCCAAGGCTAAGACCATCGGGGGCATCCTTGGGCGCGACTTCCTCGTGGAGTCGTCGTTCGGCCACGTTCGCGATCTCCCGCGCAACGCCTCGGAGGTGCCGGCGGCGCACAAGGGTGAGCCGTGGAGCAACCTCGGCGTGAATGTAGAGGGCGGCTTCAAGCCCATCTATATCGTCACCCCCGACAAGAAGAAGCAAGTCACCAAGCTCAAACAACTTCTGAAAGACGCGTCGGAGCTATACCTCGCAACCGACGAGGACCGCGAAGGTGAGTCGATCGCCTGGCACCTACTCGAGGTCCTCGGGCCGCGCGTTCCCGTCAAGCGGATGGTGTTCCACGAGATCACGCGTTCGGCTATCCAGGAGGCGGTGCAGAGTCCGCGCGAACTCGACCGACGGCTGGTGGATGCGCAGGAGGCGCGCCGGGTGCTCGACCGCTTGTACGGCTATGAGGTCTCTCCCGTCTTGTGGAAGAAAGTGATGCCCGGACTGTCGGCTGGGCGCGTTCAGTCGGTGGCGACGCGGATTCTGGTCGACCGAGAACGCGCGCGAATCCGGTTCACGCCGGCCGGCTACTGGGACATCGAGGGGACATTCCGTTCCCAGGGTGGAGCCGTGGTTGCGCAGTTGGTGTCGGTGGACGGCGCGCGCCTCGCGACCGGCAAGGACTTCGACGAGAACGGGGAACTCAAGCCGCGCGCGGTGGCGCGTCTGGACGAGGCGTCGGCCCGCGAGTTGGCTGCGGCGTTGCTTCCCGCGACGTTCGCGGTCCGCACGGTGGAGGAGAAGCCGTGGCGGCGCTCGCCGGCTGCGCCGTTCATGACGTCCACGCTGCAGCAGGAGGCCGGGCGCAAACTTCGCTTCACGGCGCATCGCACTATGCAGGTGGCCCAGAGGCTTTACGAGAACGGCTACATCACCTACATGCGAACCGACTCGGTGACGCTGTCCGAGACCGCGGTAGCGGCGGCGCGCGCCCAGGCGACTGCGATGTACGGAGCTGAGTCGGTGCCGGCTGAGCCGCGCCGCTACCAGAGCCGGGTCAAGAACGCGCAGGAAGCCCACGAGGCCATTCGTCCAGCCGGCGAGACGTTCCGCACGCCCGATCAGGTCGAGTCCGAACTGAACTCGGACGAGTTTCGTCTTTACGACCTGGTGTGGAAGCGAACAATCGCCAGCCAGATGGTCGATGCGCGCGGGCAGTCCGTTCAGGTTCGCCTCGGCGCGCGGTCTGCCGACGGCAGAGATGCCGAGTTTGCGGCGAGCGGGCGCGTGATCACTTTCCCGGGGTTCCTCCGCGCCTACGTCGAGGGCGCCGACGATCCCGAGGCGGAACTTGAGAATCGCGAAGTCGTGCTGCCGCCGATGCGGTCCGGCGACGCGCTGGATGTCGTGGCGTTGGAGCCGAAGGGGCACGAGACCCAGCCGCCGGCTCGCTACACCGAGGCAACGCTGATCAAGGCTCTTGAAGAGATGGGGATCGGCCGCCCTTCAACGTATGCGAGCATCATCAGCACGATCGAGAACCGCGGCTACGTCTTCAAGAAGGGTTCGGCGCTGGTTCCCTCGTTCGTCGCTTTCGCGGTTGTCGCGCTGCTGGAGCGGCACTTCGCGCACCTGGTCGACTACGAGTTCACCGCGCGCATGGAGGACGACCTCGACGAGATCGCAGATGGTCGCCAGCAGGCCACGCCTTGGCTGACGCGGTTCTATTTCGGCAACGGTAATCCGGGGTTGAAGCAGATGGTTACCGAGCAGCTTGGTGAGATCGACGCGCGCGAGGTGAACTCGATCGTCATTGGAGTCGATCCGTCGGGCGACGAGATCGTGGTGCGCGCCGGTCGCTACGGCCCTTACATCCAGCGGGGCGACTCGCGCGCGAGTGTTCCCGAGGATTTGCCGCCGGATGAGCTGACGGTGGAAAAGGCTATGGAGTTGCTGGAGCAGCCGAGCCAGGATCGCGTTCTGGGAACCGACCCTGAGTCGAATCTGCCCGTGATTGCGCGGGCCGGCCGCTACGGTCCCTACGTGCAACTCGGTGAGAACGGTGACGCGAAGAAGGACAAGCCGCGAACGTCGAGCTTGTTCAAGACGATGTCCGCGGAGACGGTCACGCTCGAGCAAGCTCTCGAACTTCTGCGGCTACCGCGTGTCGTCGGCACGGATCCGGCCGACGGACAGGAGATCTCCGCGCTGAACGGGCGCTACGGTCCATACATCAAGAAGGGGACCGACAGCCGCAGCCTGGAGTCGGAAGAGAAGTTGCTGACGATCACCTTGGAAGAGGCACTCGCGGTGTTCGCGCAGCCCAAGACGTACGGGCGCCGAGGTGCGGCGGTCGCGCCATTGCGTGAGTTCGGTGCCGATCCCGTGAGCGCTGGTCCGGTCCTGCTGAAGGAAGGGCGCTTCGGTCCATACGTCACCGACGGGACGACCAATGCGAGCCTTCGCCGGGACGACGACGCGGCAACGATCACGCCGGAGCGCGCTTTCGAGTTGCTGGCCGACCGGCGCGCGCGCGGGCCGGCGACACCTCGAAAGAAGCCGGGCGCGCGCAAACCCGCCGCCAAGGCGAAGGCGAAGCCGGCGACACGTTCCAAGCGCCCCCCGAAGAGCTGAGCTTTCCTCCCCACACGCGAGCCGGCTCGCGGGGGAGGGCGAGCCGGCTCTTGGTGTGCGCGGTTACCGGGTGGCGCGAGTAAGTTCTGTGAACCAGTCCGGGCGGTCCAGAAGGATGATCGCGTCGAGCACGTCGTCCACCGTAAGCGGGGGTCCGGTGTGCTCTTCGCGCATCTCGGCGGGCAGATGCCAGAACGCAGGACGAATTCCCTCGGCGATCAGCAGTTCGACGATGCGGTCGGTTGCGTGCTTCTGCAGGTTCGCCCCGCAGCGTGGGCAGACAAACGAGTAGAAAGATGCCGAGGTGTCGTCGCAGACCCAAAGTCCGAAGTCCACGGATCGACACTCAACGGCCTCACATGATGGGCAAACCGCCTCGATCCAACTCATGATCCCCTCCGGCGCAGCCTTTGAGAGGATTGTCGCCCCCATCCCCGGTGTGTGGATATGGCAAACACGGGCGGTTTTCTCTAGTCGGCCCGGGCCATCCGGTTGATGGTCCTAGGGCGCCGTATCTCGTGACGTCCTAGGTCAGTGGACCGCGATGTGTTCGTGGTCGTGGTGTGTCGGGGCTCCGTGTGGGATGAAGGCAAATGCGACCAGCGCGGCCGCCGCCAGCACGATCGAGCCCACGAGCAGCGCGAGTTGGAACCCGTCGAGAAACGCGTTGCCGAAAGATTGGGTGACCAGCCCGATTTGCTGCGGCGCCATTCCGCGGAACAGGCTGGGATCGATGCGTCCATGCCCGGCCCCTTCGACGATGCTCGCGTACTGTGCCGCCGGCAGGTGTGCGGCCGCAAGCGCAGTTCCCAGCGAACTCTTGAGTCGCGTAGTGAGCAGGGATCCGAGCAGCGCCACCCCGAAGACGCCGCCGACTTCACGCGAAGTGTTCGTAGTTGCCGAGCCCAGTCCGGCTCGTTCGGCTCCGACGGCGTTCATCACTGCTGCCGTCATCGGCGCCATCGTCATTCCCATTCCGACACCCATGATCATGAGCAATGGAGTGATCAGCGCGAATGGAGTGTCGGCACTGATCCGGCTGATGAGGAACTGCCCGGTCGCAGCCAGGAGCATTCCGATCGTGATCGGCAGACGCGACCCGAGTCGCGAAGCGAACCGACCGGCCAGCGGCGCCGCGACGATGATCATTCCCGTCATCGGCAAGAATCGGATGCCGGATTCGACGGGGGAGTAGCCGCGAATCATCTGCATGTACAAACTCATGAAGAAGAAGGCCCCGAACATGCCGAACGAAATCGCGAACGCAACAGTGTTGCCGGCGGAGAACGCTCGGATGCGGAACATTGCCAGCGGCATCATCGCGTCGGGGCTGTGCCGCTCCCACAAGAAGAAGGCGACGAGCAGCCCTGCGCCTGCGACGAGCGTGCCGACCGTGATTGGGTGCGTCCAACCGCGCTGGTTCGAGCCGATCAGTCCGTAGGTGATCGAGAACAGCGCGCTGGTGCCGATCGCGAGTCCGGGGACATCGAGCCGGCGCGCGTGTGGCGCCCTGGACTCGGTGATTACGCGGGCGGCGACGGCGAGCCCGATCACTCCGATGGGGACGTTGAGGAAGAACACCGATTCCCAGCCGACGTGTTCGATCATGTAGCCGCCCAGCGTCGGGCCGAGCGCCAGTGCCACTCCCGACACGCCGGCCCAGATTCCCAGAGCTTGCGCGCGCTCGCTTGGGGGGAAAGTCACGGTCAGGATCGATAGCGTTCCCGGGATCAGCAGTGCGCCGCCGATGCCTTGGAGCGCGCGGAAGATGATGAGCATTTGGGTTGTGTCCGACAGCCCGCACATCAACGACGAGATCGTGAAGATGACAAGTCCCGCCATGAATGCACGTTTGCGGCCGTAGCGGTCGCCGAGGATGCCGCCGGTCAGCAGCAGGCTCGCGAAGGCAAGCACGTAGCCGTCGACGATCCACTGCAAGTCGCTGACACCTGCGCCGAGGTCTCGCGACAGCGTCGGGAGGGCGACGTTGACGACCGTGTTGTCGAGCATCGCCATGAACAGCGCGAAGCACATGGTGAGCAGTGCGAGGATCTTCTGACGCTTGTTCTCTCCGCCGAACATAACTATTTCTCGGTCCTTTCGTCGATGATCCTGCGCGCGATGTCGACAATGTGCGCGCGCCGGCGTGCAAGTGCCTTGGGCGTGTACGGGTCTTCTCCGCCGAGCAGTCGCGCGATTTGAGGGAACGCGAACCAGGCGGAGATCGTGCTGATCAGTGTGATGAGCGTGTGGCGCGCGTCGAGCGATGGGTCCACGGTTCCGGCGCGCTGCGCCTCTTCCACGCGCGCCACGTGCTCGGCAAATCGCGCCGCTCGTTCCTCTTCACCGGGCACGCGCCCGATGCCGATGTCGAGGGCTTCCCACATCATCAGCCGCATGAGGTCGGGGTTCGCTGCGTAGAAGTCGAACAGTTCTCCGGCGATCTCCGCCGCGCGCGCCGGGTCCAGGTCGATGGACGTGAGTCGATGCATCTTGCACTCCAGTACGTGCTGAAACAGAGACTCCTTGTCGGCGAAGTAGTGGTACAGCAAGGCCTTGTTGACTCCCGCGCGCGCAGCGATGGACTCGACCCGGGCGCCGGCAAGGCCGCAGGCGGTGAACTCCGCCGCCGCCGCCTCGAGGATGGTTGCGCGGGTCGCCTGCGCGTCACGGGGTCTGGACATGGCGGGAAAGGTAACTAACCGTTTGGTGAATTGTCAACAGGCTTGGTCGGACGGGGTGACGCGGGGTCGCGGGTCTTCCTGAGATACCGCTAGCATCGGGCGGTTTCCGGCTCAAGGGAGGTCCGCCATGGAAGTTCTTCGAACGCCCGATGATCGGTTCGCGGATCTGCCCGGTTATCCCTTCGAACCCAACTACGTCGAGGTGGAAGGCCTGCGGATCCACTACGTGGACGCCGGCCCTCGCGACGCGGCCCCGATCCTGTTGATGCACGGCGAGCCGACGTGGAGCTACTTGTACCGCACGATGATTCCGGTGCTGTCCGCGGCCGGGCATCGCTGCATCGCGCCGGACCTCGTCGGGTTCGGCCGCAGCGACAAGCCGGTGGCGCGCGCCGACTACACCTTTCAGCGGCACGTGGACTGGATGCGCGGGGTGATCGAGGCCCTGGACCTTCGTGACGTCACCCTGTTCGGGCAGGACTGGGGCGGACTGATCGGACTCCGCGTGGCTGCGGAGAACGAGGACCGCTTCGCGCGCATCGTCGCCGCAAACACGTTCTTGCCGACCGGTGACATTCCTCCGTCGCCTGCGTTTCTCGCGTGGCAGAAGTACTCGCAGGAGGCGCCGCGGTTTCACGTCGGAGGCATCGTCAAGGGTGGTTGCGTGAATGATCCTTCCGCGGATGTCATCGCGGCCTACGACGCGCCGTTTCCTGAGGATGCTTACACGGCGGGCGCGCGCCGGTTCCCGATGATCGTGCCGACGAGTCCGGACGATCCCGCCTCGATTCCGAACCGGGCCGCGTGGAAGGTGCTCGAGCAGTGGAGCAAGCCGTTCCTGTGCATGTTCAGCGATTCAGATCCGATCACGCGCGGCGGCGATCGCTACTTCCAGAAGGTCGTGCCGGGGACCGCGGGGCAGCCGCACGTGACGATCGAAGGAGCCGGTCACTTCTTGCAGGAAGACAAAGGCGCAGAGATCGCCGGTCACCTCGTCCGGTGGATGGCGTAGTTCGGCGCGCGTGAAGCGACTCTCTTCGGTCCTGGTTGTTCTGGCGCTCGCAGTCGGCGCGTGTTCGAGTCGCGCGCCCGATCGCCCTGAGGTTTCGCCGACTCCACGGGTAACTAGATCCGAGTCTGCCACTCCGTCACCATCCTCTCCGGCCGGGGTGCAGGATCCCGATCTCGTCGTCGCGGTCAAGGGGGACTGGGGTGCGGGCACGCCGGCGCAGCGCGCGATCACGACTCGCATGTGCGCGGTGCGCGAACTCGTGCGCTTCCGATACGTGCTTACGACCGGAGACAACTTCTACGATCCCGATGGGGTTGCCACCGACGGTAACTACCGCGCGCCGGAGCGTTGCCTGTATTCGGCACCCGGCCACCGGTGGCGCGCGACGTGGGGGAATCACGACTTCGGTCGGTCCTCGACGGGCGAGGTGCTGGGGGCCCGGCGCTGGTATGCGTGGTCGGCCGTCGGAGTGGACTTCTTCGCTCTTGACTCCAATCAACCCGACAACTCGACGCAGCGCGCATGGCTCGAGCGCTCGCTGCGCGCGTCGCGCGCTCGGGTGAAGATCGCGTACTTCCATCACCCGCCGTTCACCGTCGGCGGAGGACACAAGGCGAACGAAGCCGTCCAGCGCAATTGGGTTCCCCTGTTTGAGCGCTACGGCGTTTCTCTGGTGCTGTCAGGTCACGAGCACGTCTATGAGCATCACAGAGTGCGCGGCATCGACTACGTCGTGACCGGCGGGGGCGGCGCGGGGACCTACGGGTGCATCCGGCAGGCCTCGTACAAGATCAAGTGCGTATCGGCGCACCACTTCTTGCTCCTGGCGGTTCGGGGGGATGAAATCACTGTGACGGCAATCAGGCCGACCGGTGAAGTGCTGGATCGGTTCGTCATCCCGGCGCGCGCGTAGGTCGGCGGGTACTCGGGTGGGATGCTCGCGCGGGGGCGATTCGGCGGCTATCGGGCGGGCAGGACGATTGAGAACTCGGATCCACCCTCCGGGGCATCGCCGATCTCGAGGCGCCCTCCGTGGTGCTCTGCGACGCGCCTGCAGATGGCAAGACCGAGTCCGCTGCCCGGGTGTCCGGCTGCGGCAGCACCCCGGGCGAACGGCTCGAGGATTCGCTCCCGCTCGACGGACGGCACGCCGGGTCCATTGTCGGACACCCTGAGTGTGACCGTGTCGTCGGCGCGCACGGTGTCGATCCGCAGCCGAGGCGGGACGCCGTCGCGAACGTAGGTGAGCGCGTTGACGACGAGATTCTGGATCGCTTGACGTAACAGCGTCCGGTCCCCGTCCGCGGCTCCAAGGCTGCCGCATTCGACGTGCGCGTTGCGCTCGGCGATCAGGTGATGAAGTTCAGTCAGTACTGACGACATCACTTCGTCGAGGTTCACTGTGTCGGTGGTCAATTCGCTCGAGCCGGCCTGAGCGAAGGCCAGCAGCTTGTCGACCAGCGCGACGAGTCGCGCGCTGGTACGGCCGATCGCGTCGACGGCGATGCCCACCCTTCCTTCGCTGTCGCCCAACTCCCTTGTCAGCAACTCCGCGAATCCGGTCAGGGTCGCCAGCGGATTGCGGAGGTCGTGGGCAGCGATTGCGGCAAACTGGCGGAGGTCGGCGTTGGCGGACGCCAACTGGGCGGTTCGTATCGCCACTCGATCCTCGAGTTCGGTGAGTATCCGGACGTTTTCGAGGGCCACCGCCGTGCTGTCTGCGAGCGCTTGAAGCAACCGCGTTTCCGTTGGGGTCGCCTCGTGGAGCGTGGCCCAGTACGTCCCGATGGCGCCGATGGGGTCGGCGGTACGGATTGGAGTCATGGCCAGGCTCTTGACAAAAGTTGGTCGGTAGGCGTCCTGGGGGATGCGGTCATCGACGTAGATGTCCGGGATGACCACAGACTCCTTGTGCAGCATCGCCCACCCGCTGATGCATGCTTCCATTGGAAAGCGCAGTCCGCGCCACAGTGGTGCGATCGCATCCTCGTCGACGTAGAAGCACTTCTCGCTCTCGCGAAGTACGAATGTGGCACCGTCGGCATCGGCCAACTCGCGGGCGGCATGCCGCACGACCTCGACGACCTCATCGAGATCGTGCGCTGAAGCCAGGTCCCGGATGGCTTGGGTGAGTCTCTCCATCCCGGACTCGTAGGTCACGTCGTGCTGATCCATCCGGGTCGGGAGATCCGATCCGTGAATGGCGGCCATCCAGCCATAGTCCGGGCCCCCGTCGGCGCTGTCAATGGGCGGGTTCTCTGCGGAGAGTTAATAAGTCCGAAACACACCCGAAAAAGGGGGGTAACTTAAGCGTCATAGCGTCAGTACATGTTCATGATGGGCGCCGACGCCGCTCCGGTGCAGATCGGACACCTAACGGTCGATCTAGCGTCCTATCGCGCGACGTTCGAAGGCCGAGACCTCCAAGTGTCTACGACCGAACTGGAGCTTCTCGCGATGCTTGCCGCGAACTCCCGTCGCGTGCTGTCGCGAGTCGAGCTTGCCGCGGCGCTTCGCCTGACGCGCGCCCGCTCTGTCGACGTGATGCTGACGCGCCTTCGCCACGAACTCGGCCGCGAGTTCCTGCGAAACGTGCGTGGACGCGGATGGATTTTGGACCCCGCGGCGCTCGGAGGGTAGGTAACCGTGGACACGGGCGTCGTGCCGCTCTGTCCGCACCCCGCATCGGAAGGTTGGGACTGCGTCGCGCGCGCACTCCCGCGAAAGAGAACAAGGTTGTGATCCGCTCGTAACGTTGCGGCAATCGTTGGGAAATCCTCGCGTGGCAGCATCAATGTGCCTACACAAAGGAGGATGAGATGCGAGCCGGAAAGCGTTTGTGGATCATCGCCGCGATTGCCGTCGGGCTCTTCGTTGCGGCGGCCCCGGCCTTTGCTGCCGATCCGACGGGAGCGACACTCGGGAAGGACGCCGCCGAGCACACGGCGATCGGGCTGAACATGCTGTGGCTCGTTCTCGGCGCGATCCTGGTGATCTTCATGCAGGCCGGTTTCGCACTTGTCGAGACCGGGTTCTGTAGAGCGAAGCACGCCGCGCACGTCGTCATGACGAACTTCGCGATCTTCGGTCTGGGGCTCATCGGGTACTTCGCGCTCGGCTACGCGTTCATGTTCGGCGCGACGTCGGTGCCCTCGATCGGATTCTTGAAGCCGCTTGGGACGATGCTCGGGTTCGGGTCGCACGGCGGCGTCATTGCGCACACCGGATTCTTCCTCGGCGGAGGCGCGTACGACGTTGGGGTACTCGGGTTCTTCCTGTACCAGGTGGCGTTCATGGACACGACGGCCACAATCCCAACCGGGTCGATGGCCGAGCGCTGGAAGTTCAAGTCATTCGTGATCTGGGGCCTGTTCTGTGGAGCGCTCTACTACCCGCTGTACGGCGCGTGGGTGTGGGGCGGCGGCTGGCTCTCGCAGCTCGGCGCGGGTTCGCTCAAGCTCGGACACGGAGTGGTGGACTTCGCCGGCTCGGGTGTCGTGCACGCGATGGGCGGCGTGGCTGCGCTCGCCGGCGCGATGATCCTCGGCCCGCGCATCGGCAAGTTCGCTAAGGATGGCACGCCGCGCGCAATGCCGGGGCACCACATCCCGATGGCAATGCTCGGCACATTGATCCTTCTGTTTGGTTGGTTCGGGTTCAACGCTGCTTCCACATTCGCGGCAACGGATCTGCGGTTTGCGGTCGTCGCGGTCAACACCGCGATCGCCGGCGCGTTCGGTGCCACCGTAGCGATGTTCTGGGTGTGGAAGCGCGTCGGAAAACCCGACCCGTCGATGGCCGCGAACGGAATGCTCGCCGGTCTGGTTGCCATCACCGCGCCGTGCGCGTTTGTGCAGCCTTGGGCTGCTGCGGTGATCGGAAGCATAGCCGCCGTCGCGGTCGTCGAGTCGGTCTGGTTTGTCGAGCGCAAGCTCAAGATCGACGATCCGGTCGGCGCGATTTCGGTCCACGGGGTGTGCGGATTGTTTGGAGTGCTTGCCGTGGGGATCTTCTCCGACGGCGCGTACGGAGATGGACTGAACGGAGTGGCCGGAGGGGTGCGCGGCGCGCTCTACGGCGACTGGGGCCAGCTCGGCGCGCAGGCGGTCGCGGTTCTGGTGTTGTGCACGGCGATGTTCGGGCTCGCATGGACGTTCTTCAAGATCACGGACAAGGTCGTCGGCCTTCGTTCGGACGCTGATGATGAGTTGGAAGGACTCGACCGCCCCGAGATGGGAGTGCTCGCCTACCCCGAGTTCGTGCCCGGCGAGTTGGTCGCGGCGACGAACGGAGGATCGCACCGCACGGTCGTCATGGTGGACTGAGTCCGCAGATTGAGCGACGGGGGCCCCACGCGAGGCCCCCGTTCGCGTGTCGCGGCACATTCGGCCACCTCGATGCGCCCGACCCGATGATCTTTGCGCGCGTCTTGAACTGGGCCCGGCGTCTACAGCCCCCTGGACCGCCTATCGGCGGAAATCCCGCCCTCCGCTGGATCACGCTATCCCGACCCACGGGTCGGGATAGCAAACACCCACCCACCCCAATGAGTCCATCAAACACCCTCCGACCAGGGACTGCGCGCAGTACCGAAAACCAGCCGGCGCGCGCTATCCTGTCCGAGCGGAGCGCTATCAAGGTCCGCACAAATAGGAGTTGTGCGGATGTCGTTGGGCCCACCGTGCAGCCTGCGTAGGCCATGATCGTGCTCGTTCGACATGGTCCGCCAACGGTGCTTCCGGGCGTACCCCCATGTGACTGGCCCTTGGCCGACACAGCCACCTGTGCTGCGTTGGGACGCGTCCTTCCGGATCTTCCCGTGGTGAGCAGTGACGAGACAAAGGCTCAGGAATCGGCTGTCGCCCTCGGGCGTGGTTTCACGCTCGATGAGCGGCTTCGTGAAGTGACGCGTCCGTGGTCCGCCAATGAGGCCGACTTCCGGTTGCAGGCGCAGGCCTATCTCGCGGGGGAGCCCGTTCCCAGATGGGAGTCGCAGGCAGCGGCCGTTGACCGGTTCTCGAGAGCTGCCCGCGGGATAGTCGTTTCGCACGGCACAGTCATGAGCCTGTTCGTCGCATCCGTGGTGGGTGCCGATCCGCTTCGCTTTTGGGCGAACCTGAGGATGCCGGACGCGTGGGTTCTCGAGGAGGGTAGGCTGATGCGGCTGGAAGGGGTGGACCTTGCCGAGACTGAGTTGCGGTGATGCAGCACCGCACAACTTGTGGCTGGAACCGACGCTCGCCTTCGGCTCGCGCGGTTCAGCCACAGGACGTTAGCCATACGGTGAATTCGGGATGACGGTCACTGGCAGGGGAAGATGGGCCCCACGAAGGCGCGGGCGGCAGCAGCGGCTCATCGACGCGGTGCTTGCCGGAGTCCGTGATCAGTTCCAGGGCGAAGAACAACCCGTGGTGGTCTTGGTGGCGTTCCAGGACTTCAGCTGGCTCACGGCGTTCCTGTTGCTCAACCTAGCGTACGTGGGGGCCCTGCTCGCACCGACCTATGGAGTGAGGAAGAGGCGAGTCGTGATTCTGACGAGTCAGCGTCTCCTCTTGCTGTCGGCGCCTGTCCTTCGTCCTACGAAGGGCCATATACAGGAGTCCTTGCCGCGGGAGGAGATTAGCGTTCGGCACTTCGACCCCCGGATGATGGCGACGCCAGAACTCCATCTCCTCGTGGCTGATCGGAAGCTTCGCTTGAACGCTATCGACCGGTTCTGGGCTCCTGAGTTGGTGGAGCTCCATCGTCAGTTAGACGCGGGTCATCCAAGGGCAAAGTCGATGGAGCACTCCGATGGCTACGGATGAAAGTCAACTGATTGGACGGATTCCCTCCTCCTTGGTTGAATCACCTGGGGTGCGGGTGACCCCGTAGCGAAGCGCAGGTTTGGGGCTGATGCCTGCCGCGCC
>Ga0265292_1001379_pt1 | contig 21678 bp, 22 predicted proteins | sample Munlanlewell296A_FD_189080 | JGI IMG/M metagenome (GOLD analysis project Ga0265292, IMG submission 189080) | Leachate microbial communities from a municipal landfill in Southern Ontario, Canada - Leachate well 296A | ecosystem: Engineered > Solid waste > Landfill > Unclassified | place: Canada... | reverse complement strand
CGTCTACTTCAAGGAGCCGGGCAAGGCAAACACCAGGGAGGCGCTGCTCATGGCGAAGAAGAGGGCGGACGAGCTGGGCCTCAGGGACGTCGTCGTCGCCTCCTACACGGGGGAGACGGGCGCCCTCGCGGCGGAGACATTCAGGGGGTACAACCTCGTAGTCGTCGCCGGTATGGTCGGGTACCTGGAGCCGAACCAGGACCGGATGAATCCCGAGTACAAGAAGGCCATAGAGGAGAACGGTGGCAAGATCCTGCGCGCCTGCCACTCCTTCGGGGCCCTCGGGCGCGCCGTGAACAAGAAGTTCAACGCCATACAGGTTGACGAGATCATAGCCCACACGCTCCGCCTCTTCGGCGCGGGCGTCAAGGTGGCCTGCGAGTGCGCCTGCATGGCGGCCGACGCCGGCCTCATCAGGACGGACAGGGAGGTTGTCTCCATCGGTGGGAGCGGCGGAGGGGCCGACACAGCCGTGGTCCTGCTGCCTAGCAACACCCACAGGTTCTTCGACACGCGGATAAGGGAGATTGTCTGCAAGCCTAGGGTCTGGGACAGGCCCCAGTAGCCTACGCGTTGCGTTGCTCGGCGTGCGTTTCCTCTATCGAGTTTATTTTACTCGTCATCCTCAGCCAGATCCGCCTCCTCAGCTGGGACTCGAGGTTCTGTCGGGTGGCTTGGATTTCCCTCTCCTCGGCCTTCAGCTTCTCGATCCGCTCCCGGAGGATTTCTTCCTCCTCGTCTTGATCGCCCAAAACCTCGATGAATACTCGTGTCGGGGGTTGAAATAGAGGGTGTGACCGCCTCGGCCCTCGTTTTTCACATGAGATAGGGTATGGGAGAGTTTATCCCCACGGGAAAGCTGATGCTAAGGGGGTATCCACTGTGAGCGAGGAATGGTTCTACGGGAGCCGCCCGAGGCGCTCTTCAGGCTGGCTGCCGCTTCTGGTCGCCGTCCTGATAGTCGCCAACGTCGGGGTCATCGCCTACTCGACACTCAACACGAGCGAGCAGATGGACTCGCTCAAGACCCAGATCGGCGGCTTGACGGTCTCGGTGCAGACCCTTAACACCGAGCTGAACGGCGCCAACGCTGAGATCGCAGCCCTAAGGGAGGCCATCCAGAGCGGGGGAGGGAACGTTACCATCCCTCCCGCCTCGGACCTGATCCAGCTCTACAACAGGACGAGGGACAGCGTCGTCCTTATACGGGTCACGTTGTCCACCGGTACGGCCCAGGGCAGCGGCTTCATCTACGACGCCGGTGGCCGGATCGTCATCATCACGAACTACCACGTCATCGAGAACGCGATAGCCGGCTCGATAACCGTGACGTTCATCGACGGGACGATCGTGAAGGCGGAGCCCGTGGGGAGCGACCCGTACTCCGACGTCGCCGTGATAAGCGTGAGCGCACCAATCGGCCTCCTGAAGCCCCTCAAGTTGGGTAGCTCCTCTAGGCTGAAGGTGGGGGAGAACGTCATCACCATAGGCAACCCCTATGGGCTCGCCAACACCCTGACCTCTGGCATTGTTAGCGCAGTCGGGAGGCAGATGGACTCCACGGGTAACTACCCCATAGTCGACGTGATCCAGACCGACGCCGCCATCAACCCGGGCAACAGCGGAGGACCGCTCCTCAACATGAACGGCGAGGTCGTGGGCATCAACACCGCCATACCCACGGAGACCTCGCGTGGCATCGGCTTCGCGGTGCCCAGTGACACAATCGCGCGGGAGCTGCCGAGCCTCATATCGAAGGGCAGCTACGACCACCCCTACCTCGGCATAACCGGGCAGGACGTCACCCCCGGGATAATCGACGCCATGGGGCTCCCCGCCGGCACACACGGGACCCTCATAGTTGAGGTCTTCACGCCCGGTCCCTCGGCGAGCGCCGGTCTGAGGGGCGGCACCCGGACGGCTACCGTCGACGGTGCATCGATCCGCATCGGCGGCGACGTGATAACCTCAGCCGACGGGATCGCCATGAAGAACTTCTACGACCTGATCGTCTACCTCCAGCGCAACAAGAGGCCGGGGGACACGGTGACCCTGAGCATCCTCAGGAACAACGCGCCCATGAGCATCGGCGTGACCCTGGGGACGAGGCCACCTCCCTAGAACCTCGGCCTCCTGACAGCTCCTCGATCGTCCCCTCGTCGTAGCTCAGGAGCCGGTCGAGCCCCCTCGCCACCTCCTCCTCGACGTCGGGCTGCCTCCCACGCCGACCGTGTCCCTAAGTATGTACACGTTCGTTCGTTAGGAGGGAGATGTTGTACTCCCCTGATACTTTTTCACCCATCACTTCGTCAACCCTATCGGTGCGTATCCATCGTCGTAGTGCCACTTCTTCTCCTCGCCCCATGAGTGGCGCATCATGGCGTAGAGGATGACGCTGTATGTGCCGAGGGTGAGGACGACCCAGATGGCGAGGCTCGTGTAGCTGTCGACCTGGAATATGTCGCTGTTGTAGAGGCCGTGGGCGACCATCGCCATGATGAGCCCCGGCCTCAAGTCGCCTATGGTCACGTAGCCCTTCTTCACCTTCGCCCTGCCCAACCACCAGCCCGTGTAGGCGGTGTAGATGCCGTGGCCGAGGCTGAATATGAAGACCCTGAGCAGCGCCCAGGTTAGGTCGCCCTCGTAGACGAGGACTATGTAGAAGAAGTTCTCGGCCCACGCGAACCCCATCCCCGAGGCGAAGCCGTACACCACTCCGTCCATCGAGTTGTTGAACTCGGGGTTCCTCGCCATGAGGTAGACGCCGATCGCCTTCATCGACTCCTCGACGAGGGGGGCCCCAAGCCAGGCTGCACCGAGGCCTATCTCGTCGAAGATGCTGTTGCCGATCAGGCTGAGGAAGGCGGCGAACATCCCCCAGCCGAGGATTAGGAAGACGAAGTAGATTGGTTCCCTCTCGAACTTGTCCGATCTCCACATCCAGAAGAGGTAGATGGCGGGGCCCACGAGGCTGAAGGCGAGTAGGTACCACTGGTCGATCCAGACGCTCTCGAAGCCCTCGCCGATGAGGCCCCATGTGAACCATAGGCTGACCCCAACGATCACCAGCGCGGCGACCAGGTAGCCGGTGGCGTCGTGTAGGTGGAGCTGTGGCGGGTCGGCGTAGATGACGGCGTTCTTTGTGTCGCTGTACGTGGGCTCGGATGGCTGGGGTGTGGGGGCGTTCGCGTCGATCGGGGCGGGGCGTTTCGACGTTAACCCGTCCTGCATCTTCGCGAGTTCGGCGCTGTACTCCGCCCTCTGCTGCTCGTACCTCTCCTTTGGGAGGTACCCCGCCTGGAAGGCGCGCTCGATCTGACTCAGCGTGAGTGATAGCTTCTCGCTCTTCTCTAAGTTCTTGAGGCCGAGCCTCGTCGGGGCCCCGCAGTTGCCGCAGAAGTAGGAGCCCTCGGGGATCTGTGATTGGCACCTCGGGCAACTGTTGCGGGCCATAGAAAAGAATGGTTATTGATGGTGTTAAAAAAGGAATATCCTAGCAAGCACGGTTCCCGGACTAAGAGGCAATTACTTTCTTCGTATCGTCTACCTATAGTGAATGGAGAGACGACTTCCTTCTCCCATCCCTCTTACTCATGGGAATGGCGCAGGTCATGAATCTAATGAGAATGCGCCCTCTTCAGCATCTCATCGATGCCGACCCGCGTGTTCCTCCTTCCCCTGAAGGTGCTCATGTGGGTGAACCCAGCCGCCTTCAGCTGCCGTGCGGCGTCCTCCAGGTGGTAGCCTAGGGTGCCGGCGGTGTGGCTGTCGCTCCCCACGGTGACCGCCTTGACCCCCGCCTCGTGTGCGGCCACGAGAAACTCCTGCAGGGGATAGTAGTGGCCGGTACCGGCGCGCTCCCCCGCGGTGTTCACCTCTATGCCGACGCCGTGCTCCGCGGCCGCGTCGAGGGCGTCGAAGACGACCTGGCCGAAGTCACCCCAAGCAGCGTTCTTGCCGTAGAAGTGGAGGTACTTCCTCCAGTAGTCGGGGTGGGCCATCACGTCGAAGAGCCCCGTCTCTATCGCCCTCTTCCAGACCCGGTAGTATTCATCCGCGGCCTCGCGTATCGGGCGGTTGGCGAAGAAGCCCCCGGCCTGTGTCTGGGCGCCTATGTCGACGCCGTTGATGTAGTGGGTGCTGCCGAGGATGAAGTCGAAGTCGTTGCCCCCGAGGATGGTTTCGAGGTGGCGCTCCTCGCCGGGGAAGTAGTCGACCTCCAGGCCGGCGAGCAGCCGTACCCTGGTCCCCTCCTGCGCCGCCCTAATCTCCCCGATGTACTCGGATATCTCCTCCTCGCATATGCTGATGTCGACGTCTGGGCCGACGGTTATCATGTGGGTGGTGAAGGCGATCTCGGATACCCCGCGGGCCTCCGCGGCCACAATGTACTCGGGTATCTTCGCCGTCGCGGCGTCCCTAGAATGCCTCTCGTGGATGTGGTAGTCGATCAAGCTCATGCCCAGCCCGTACCCCGAGATATGCGCCTCGGGGATATTTAGGGGATGCCCACCCGGCTAAGCCTCGACGGGTAGGCGGATGATGGTCCTCCACTTTTCGGGTGGCGTCCTCCGCGGGTCGCTCATGTAGACCTCGTGGTGGCGCCCACGAAGCTTGAGACCGCGCTCGGCCATGAAACCGTGTAGGAGCTTCACGCTCCGCGGCTCGTCGCTGTACGGGCCCACGTGGAGGATCTGGGCACAGAGTCCCTCGTGGATCCGTTCCAGCCTAACCTTCTCAACGGCCTTCCCCTTCTTCTTGATCAGATCGGGTTTGACCTCCTCCAGCATCTCGGCCGTGACGAAGTCAGGGACAACGATCATCGACGTCCAGTTCCACGGCTGCTTCGGCGGGGCGTCCGCGAGGTTCACGATGCTTGGGTCGTCCCACCACCAGAGCCCCTCGAGGGTCATCACGGTGAAGTCCCTCCCCCTCTTCTTCGAGGCGAACTTCAGGGTGTAGACCGACGAGTAGAGGGCGTTGAGGGCCTCGGTGTAGGCGGCCCCGCCGGGCTCCCCCCTGCCCGTGTAGGTCAGGTAGCTCAGCTCGGGGACGTCGACGAGCTCCGGCCTCTCCTTGGGCGAGTAGAGCCTCTTCAGCTCCTTCCTGAGGTCGCTCTTCTCCATGGGTTCCCGTGTTTATTTCTGGTATATCTGGGTTGGGAGGATGGGTGGAGGGGCGATACACTTAACATTCATCATGCATCTTTTCCGGGTGATGAACCTCAAGGTCCTGAAGCTCTGCGGGTTCTTCGGCATGGTCACGCCCCTCTTCGGTCTCTTCATAGTGGCGGCGAGCATCTGGGCTGCCCCCTGGTTCAGCTGGACCGCCAACGCCCTGAGCGACCTCGGTGCAGAGGGGTTCGAGTCGGTCCTCTTCAACTCCGGGTTGCCCATGACGGCGGCCCTCATGATGATGTTCAGTGCGGGGCTCTTCGAGATGACGAAGGGGGACCTGATCGGGCAGGCGGGGAGCGCCCTCCACCTGGCGGCGAGCGTCCTCCTGATAGGGATAGGGGTGGCGAACATCAACGTGGAGCCGTGGCACTACTACGTGAGTGTGGGGTTCTTCGTGACGCTACCGCTGGCTGTGGCTGCGATCGGGCTCTTCTGCTTCAGGAAGAGGATGAGGTTCTACGCCCTCCTCGCGTGGGGGACCGCCATTCTCGCTGCGGGCGTCTGGCTCCTGCCGTGGCCCTCCGTGGCCATCCCGGAGGCGTTGTCTGTCTCGTTCATCTCGATCTGGCAGATACTCCTCGCTTACTGGATGTATACCCGTAAGGAAGTCAAGCTAGGGGAGTAGACGGTTGCCCCCGGCCGGGTTGAACGGGGAGGCGTTCACCGCGCGTATATCTATTGTACGCCGAGCTTGCGCATCGTGATCAGGGCGACCGCCTTGGCGCACTCGACTAGCTCGTCGATGCTGGCGTTCTCGTCCTGACCGTGCCCGTTGCTGTAGGGGCCGCCCACGCCGAAGTTGACGCACGGCATGTGCCCGTCGACGACCTGATAGTTCATGTCGGTGCTGGCGAGGGTGCCCGTGAATGGGAGCTTCTTGCCGACAGCTTCCTGTATGAGGGCCTGGCACTCGATGGCGTAGGGGTCCGTGGCGGGGACGACGTAGCCCTCGCGGAAGTTGATGGTCTCGAGCTCGTACTGGAGGTCAGCGTCCGTGGCCTTTACGCCGTCGAGGACGGCCCTGAACTCGGCCTGCGTCCCCTCGTAGGTCTCCCCGGGTATCATGCCGCGCAGAACCTCCTCCTCGCATAGGTCCGGGACGGTGGCCCCCTGCACGCCGCCCCTGATGGTGCCTATGTTGAGCATCCCGGTGGGGCACTCTATTCCCTTCTCCCTGAGCCCCTCGCCGAAGTCGATGCACGTTGTGAGGTACTTGCGCCTGAGGAGGACGTTCCTCCAGTAGTCGTCGAGGGCGACGTTGAGTTTGCTCATCTTCTCGATGGCGTTGACGCCCATTATTGGTATCTGTCCGTGGTAGCTCTTGCCTTTGGTGCGTATGAGGAAGCGGGTCCTCCCCATGGCGCTCAGGCCGATGCCGGTCATGGAGCCGTCGAGCTGGATGCCGAGGTCCGCCTTGACTATCCCCTCCCTTATGAGGTAGCCGAGCCCCGCGACTCCGCCTATCTCCTCGTCGCAGTTCGCGGTGACTATGAGGTCGCCCTTGAGCTTGACGCCTACTTCCTTGATGGCTTCGAGGGCGAGCAGGAGCGCCGCCGTCTCCCCCTTGTCGTCGCCGACGCCGCGCCCCCAGATGTAGCCGCCGCCGCTGTCGAAGGCGCTCTTCCCGTACTTGCTCGTCTTCGTGACCTCGCCGCCGAGTGGGTCGACGCTCCAGCCCTGTTTCTGGATGGCCGCGGTGTCGGTGTGGGCGCTTATGTGGAGTGTTGGTCCGCCGCCCTTGCCCTTGAGGCGGGCGACGAGGTTCGTCCTCGGCCCTTCGAGGCCGATGTGCCTCGCCCCGCTGAGCCTCATGTACTTCTCAGTCGCCTCGTGGAGCGACGTGGCGTACCCGAGGTGGTTGTACCTCTCCTCGAGGACGCCGCAGACCTTGTCGTAGTCGTGGCCCGGCGGCACCTGTGTGTCTATCCTGAGGAGCTTCTGCAGGAGCTTGACCGTCCTGTCCCTACCCGATTCGATGGCTCCGAACACGCGGGTCTCGAGCTTGTCCATGCCTCACACTTCACCGCCTTGGGTATGTAATATTTTGGCGCGTCCACCCCTTGGTGTTCTAGGTTTTATCTACTCGCTGCCAAATGTTGGAGGGGGACGGCCGTGAACGGGAAATTATCCATCAACCTGACGAGACTCACCGACTCCATCGCCGAGATGGGCAGGATAGGGAGGAGGCCCGGCCTCAGGGGCGTGACGAGGCTAGCCCTGAGCGAGGAGGACGGCGAGGCACGCGACCTCCTCGTCCACTGGATGAAGAACGAAGGGCTCAGGGTCAGCATCGACAGCATAGGGAACGTCTTCGGCGTCAGGGAGGGCTCCGACCCCGGCCTGAGGCCGGTAATCATGGGCTCCCACATCGACACGGTGATAGACGCCGGCGTCTACGACGGCGCATACGGCGTCCTCTCCGCCCTCGAGGTCGTGAGGCGCCTCAAAGAGGAGGGAGTCGAGACGAGGCACCCGATCGGTGTTGGCTGCTTCACGAACGAGGAGGGTGTCCGCTTCCAGCCGGACATGATGGGGAGCCTCGTGAAGACGGGCGGCTACCCCCTGGACAAGGTGTACACGCATAAGGACGACGAAGGCGTCACCGTCAGGGAGGCGCTGGAGGGGATAGGCTACCTCGGGTCCGCAGGCGTCGACCCCGAGGCCTACTTCGAGCTCCACGTCGAGCAGGGCCCCGTCCTCCACAGGCGCGGCGTCCAGATTGGCGTCGTCGAGGGGGTACAGGGCATAGCCTGGTGGAGGATGCGCCTTCACGGCGAGGCGAACCACGCTGGCACCACGCCCCTCGACATGAGGAGGGACGCCATGGCGGGGGCGGCGGAGCTCTACACCCGCCTGCTGGGGTCGGTGACGCGGCGCGGAAACGCCGTGTGCACCATGGGTAAGCTTCGGCTCGAACCGGGCGCCATAAACGTCGTCCCAAGGCTCGCCGACTTCACCGTAGATTACCGCTCATACGACGACGCCACCTTCAGGGAGGGAAAGGCGGATGTGGAGCGGACGGCCGGGGAGGTCGCGGAGCGCCGAGGGCTCAGACTGGAGAAGGAGATGACGGCTAACTTCCAGCCCGTCCACTTCAGGCCCGAGATGGTCGACGTTGTGGAGGGCGAGGCGAGGGGGCGGGGATACTCGACACTCAGGCTCCCAAGCGGGGCGGGGCACGACGCCCAGTTCATGCACACGGCCTGCCCGACCGCCATGATATTCGTCCCCTCCGTGAACGGCGTCAGCCACAGCCCAGATGAGTACAGCGAATCCGAGGACCTGGAGAGGGGCGCGAACGTCCTCCTCGGCTGCGCCCTGGCCAGGGCGGGCGTCTAAAAGACTTTTATTGTATAGAAACCATCGCCGCAAGGGGCCTCCCCGTGGAGGCGCTCGCATAAGAACGGTCTATATACCGCAATTTCTTTGGTACCTCCAATTGTGACCCGACGATGAAGAATGCCGCTTTACTCGTCTCGATTATGCTTCTAGCAAGTCTGCTCGCCCCCTCCCTGGTCGCCGCGTCCATCTCGGCAAACCAGACGACTCCGGAACCGGAAATTTTGGAGCCGGTCGCATTAACAAACTCGACGGACACCCAGGTGGACGACCTTGCGCGCCCCGGGGCTGATGGCGTTCTCCGAGGGGTTCAGGTTCAGGCACCTGTTCCTCCTCCAGTCGTCGTGCTCCTCCGCGAGCGCCTTGACCCTCGCGGCGATGGCGCGAGGCTCTTTGCAGGTGTACTCCTCCTCGACTCCCTCGAGGTACTCGAGGCTCTTATCGGGCATCCACCCCTTGAACGCGGGCATGCGTATCGCTACTAACTCCCCGATCCACGGTTAACACCTTTCCCGACGCCGCCGGATCGAAATTCGAAAGGTATGAAAGGGACCTCTGAGAGGATTGGGTGAAATGACAATGAACGGAAAATGCCTAGTCGTTTACTACTCGAAGGGTGGTAACACGAAGACGGTCGCCGAGAAGGTCGCCAAGAGGATGGGCGGTGAACTCTGCGAGGTCAACGAGCAGGGCGTCGCGCAGCCCGGCTTCGACCCCTCGGCCTACGGCCTAGTCGTGATCGGGACACCCGTCAACGGCTTCTCGACCTCCCTCCCCATACAGGGCTACCTCACCCAGAACAAGGGGAAGCTGCCCGCCGTCGCCTTCTACGCGACCTACAGCCTCCACCCCATGGGGACACTCGGCGGCATGGAGAAGCTCGCCGGGAAGAAGCCGGTAGCCACCGAGAAGTTCAAGTCGAGCGACATAAAGCTCGGCAAGATCGACGCCAAGGTAGACGGCTTCGTAGCCGCCCTTAAGAAATGAGTCCCCTCTTCGGGGCTTTTTTTTAAAAAATAGCTGTTTTTACGGGTAGACCCTGCGCATGTCCCTGGGGAAGGGGATGGTGTCCCTGATGTGCTCAAGCTTTAGCATCCACGTCAGGACGCGCTCGACACCGAGGCCGAAGCCGCTGTGCGGCACCGTCCCCCACTTGCGCAGCTCCATATACCACTGATAGTCCTCCGGGTTGAGGTTGTCGTCCAGCACGCGCTGGAGGAGCTGGTTGTAGTCGTGTACGCGCTGGCCGCCTCCGATGATCTCGCCGTAGCCCTCGGGGGCGAGCAGGTCGCCCGACTTCGTCGTGTCCGGGCGGGCGGGGTCGGGGAGGTGGTAGAAGGGCTTGATCCCCGTGGGGAAGCCGGTGACCCAGAAGGGCAGGTCGAAGTGCTTCGTCAGCGGCGCCTCCTGCTGCCAGCCGAAGTCGTCCCCCCAGAGCATCTCGACGCCGTCCTTCTGCAGTATCTCCACGGCCTCGTCGTACTTGATCCTCGGGAAGGGGGTCTCTATCTTGAGCAGGTCCTTGGGGTCCCTGCCGCAGGTCTGTATCTCCTTGGGCATCGTCTCCGCGAGGTGGTGGGCGATGTGTGTGACGAGGGCGTCCCCGACCTTCATGATGCCGTCGTGGTCGGTCCACGGCTCCTCGACCTCCATGTGCCAGAACTCGGTGACGTGGCGGCGGGTCCTGCTGGGCTCGGCCCTGAAGCTCGGCGCGATCGTGTAGATCTTGCCGAGGCTGCTTATCATCGCCTCCGCGTAGAGCTGCCAGCTCTGGCTCAGGTAGACGTTCTTCTTGTCGAAGTACTTGACCTCGAAGAGGGTGGAGCCTCCCTCGCATGCGGCGCTTGTGAAGCTGGGGCTCTGCGTCTCCGTGTAGCCGTTCTCGGCGAACCACGCCCTCGCCGCCTTGAGGAACTCGGCCTTTATCTTGAAGATGCTCTGCAGCCTCGGGTCACGAACCTGCAGGTGCCTGTTGTCCAGTAGGAACTCTAGACCGTGCTCCTTCTTCGTGATAGGGAAGTCGGGCTGTGCCTCGTAGACCGTGCCGAGGTTATTGACGGAGAGCTCGTAGCCACCCGGGGCGCGCTGGTCCACGCGGGCCTTCCCCCCCAGCTCGAGGGTGGACTCCATCGTGAGCCTCTCGAGGTTATTGAAGGTGGCTTCGTCGACGTTCTTCTTGTTCACGGTGCACTGGAGTACACCCGTGCCGTCGCGTATGTGGAGGAACACGAGGCCCCCGCTGCTCCGGCTGTTGTAGAGCCAGCCGCGGATCTGGACCTGCTCCTCGTCGTGCTTCCCGCCAAGTATCTTGGCTATGTCCACGAAACCGGTCATATCGACCGAAAACACAGGGAGGGGATGGGATATAACCCCTTCGTTCGGGCTTGGGGGCGGGGAACGGGTGGAACGGAGGGTTGGTACGGGTGTTCCACGCCCACCGCGCCGTTCGTGCATATCGAACGCTCGTTCGGAAATGTGGGTTAATCCGACCGATCGGCGTGCTCTGCAGGCATGACCACAGCCGATCTCCGCCGCCCCTCGAGGCGTGGGGGACTCTTCCCCGATCTGACGATAGACAGGTACAATGAGACCATCTCGGGCCAGCTCGAAAAGAAGACGTGGAGGACCGGGTCCCTCTGCGCCCTCACCGCGGCGATGACGCTCCTCTCCTCGGAGGGTATGAGGATCGCGGACTCGCTGGACCTGGTCTCAAACGTCTTGAAGGCCAATTGGCTCATCCCCCTGCCATACTTCGTGATCCAGATCGTAGGCTTCCAGAGGGGGCTGACGGCGGGGCTCCTCGTCGACGTCGACTCGATCAGGGAGCGAGGCGATGACTTGGAGGGGGTCAGGATCATCTACACCGTGACAACGAAGGGGGAGAACCTCGCCACCCTCCGGGACACCGTCGAATCCACCCTGTACTGGACGGGGGAGGTGAAGAGGCGGCACGGCCTCCGCTTCGCCTCCGAGGTCTGGGTCGTCACCGAGGAGGGGAACTACGCCGAGAACCCCGAGTTCTACGCCGACCTGGAGGAGATGGGCGCCATAGTGGTCGCCACCCCGAGTAAGTACGAGACTCCCCTCGGCAGCCGATTCAAGACGCGTGCACTCCAGTACGCCGCCGACCTCAGGAGGGACAGGGGCATCGACGGAGACCATGACTGGGTCTACCACCAGGATACGGAGACGATGATCGGCGAGGACACCGTCCTGGGGAACCTCGACTTCGTCCTCAACGCGGACAGCGGCACCGTGGCGGGCTCGGGGATAATCCTCTACCCGCAGGGGTGGGGGGACGGGTACACGAACCTGCAGGAGACGACCCGCTCATTCGCGGACCTGAGCGCCGCCGGGCAGGCGAACCTCTGGGGCTGGGTCCCATTCGGCTACCACGGCTCCCACATCCTCATCAGGGCGGACGCCGAGGCGGCCGTCGGCTGGGACTATGGGAGGGTGCGCTCCGAGGACCTTCTCTTCAGCGTCCGGCTGAGGGAGAGGTTCGGGCGATGCATAGGCGCGATGAAGGGCTTCGCGTACGAGAAGCCCCCCTTCACAGTGAGGGACCACTTAAAGCAGAGGCGCCGCTGGATACTCGGCAGCTTCGAGGTGCTCAGGAAGAAGGACGTGGGGCTGAGGAAGAAGGCCCCCATCATCTACAGCGCGGTCTCCTGGCTCTCCGCCCTCCCAAGCCTCGCGGCGACCATCTTCACGCTCATCCACCCGAGCGGCGGCTTCATCCCCTATCTGAGCGGCGCCTTCACGGGTCTGGTCTGGTGGTCCCTATTCAACAGCTACATGGTCGGCTACGAGCTCCACAGGGGCTACACCGGCACCAGGAAAGGGATGGTCGGTTTCCTGAGGGACACGCTGGTGGGGATGGCGGCGGACGCCACCGCACCCTGGTACGCCCTACTCTCGAACACGAGGGGTTACGAGGAGATCAGCAAGGACACTCCGCCCGTGGACGACGCCCTCGATGACGAATCCGGTTACGAGGGTGTCGAGCAAGGCGGCGAGGGGGCCGAAATCCCCCCCGTGAAGGATAGTGATAAAGGGGCAAGCGGCTAGAGTTGGCTCAATGAAAGTACTCGCGTTGATCGGGAGCCCCCGCGTGAGGGGGAACACTGACCTGCTCGTCGACGCAGCCCTCGCCGAGGCCGCGAAGCACGGGCACACGGGGGAGAAGCTCTACCTCTACGACTACGAGATCAAGCCATGCGTCGACTGCCGCGCCTGCAAGAAGGGGGAGCTCGTCTGTGTCCAGAAGGACGACATGCCCACGATATACAAGGCGATTGATGCAGCCGACGCCCTCATCCTCGGCACACCCATCTACTGGTACGGACCCACGGCCAAGATGAAGCTCCTCATCGACCGACTCCGCCCATACGTAGCCAACCGACGCCTCGAGGGTAAGAAGGCGTACCTCATAGCCCCCTCCGAGGAGGGGCCCAGCGCCTGCGGGCCGCTCGTCGACAGCCTGAAGATGAGCTACAAGTACCTCGGGCTGGTCTACGCCGGGGAGGCGCTGGTCACCGCCAACGAGAAGGGCGAGGTGGCGAAGAAGCCGGAGGAGATGGAGAAGGCGCGCCGCCTCCTCGACAATCTTTAGCGGGTGAAGAATGCGCCGAGCCCCGTCTGGCGCGGGCGCCCGACTAACTCGTCGAAGCTCATGTCGAGGGCGTCTAGAACCTGCTCGAATGTGCCCTCGAGATACTCCTCCATCTTGTTGATGTCGACGTCCTTCTTCCCCGCTATCTGGACGGGCTTGACGCCGTCCTTGGTGACGACGTAGCTGATTATGTCCCCCTCCTTCAGCTCGTAGCCCTGCTCCTCCAGCATCCTGCCCGCCTTTACGTGCTGGGGATTTGTGTCGTAGCCGGCGAGTCCCTTGCCGAGCATCATGCTGAAGGCGACCTCCTCTATGGCGAACTCCCTGTTCTTGAGGCGGTGGTTTACGGTGGTGACGAGGTTCTTTATCTCCTCCTTGGCGTGGGGGAACTCCTCGGGCTTTTCGACGTTGCTGAGGATGGTGGTGAGCTTGACGAAGGCGTCCTTGAGGATCGGTGGGATGTGGCGCTTCTTGCCCGTCAGCCCCTTTATGTCGAGCTTCCCATCGGGGTAGACGCCTAGGTAGTTCTTCTTCCTGCTGCTGAATATGGCGTAGCGGTACTGCTTGTCGACGTCGAGGTCGATGCTGAGTTCGGCGTCGGCCCAGGCGACGAGGCCGTCTATCTGCTCCTTCGTAGGCTTCTCGAGGAAGACCGAGTCTGTGTCGCCGTAGATGACCTCTATGCCTAGTTGCTGGCTCTTGTCGACGGCCTTGTTCATGGCGTATCGGCCGACGGCCGCGGTGCTCTCCGCGAGTGGCGGGCAGTAGAGGGGGAAGCTCTCGGAGCCGAAGACCCCGTAGCTGGCGTTTAGGAAGACCTTGAGGGCCTGCGTGACGACGTCGTAGTACTGGCGCTCCTCGACGCTCAACGTCTTGTCCCTGCTGAGGGGCTTGTACCACTGGACGCGCAGGTCGCGCAGGCTTCCGATTATGAGGCTGGCCATGCCGCGGTTCTTGGTGCAGACCCAGTGGGGTGTGCCGGGGACGAGGTTGTCCCTGCACTCGGGGTGGTTGCAGAGTATGGTGTCGTAGCTTAGGTTCCAGTTGCGTATGGCGCTGGGGTAGAGGCTGGCGAAGTCGCAGACGACTACGCCGAAGTGGACGCCGGGCTTGGGGTCGCGGACGATTGCGCCCTGGTACTTCTTGCCCTTGATTACGCTGGTGGTACTCGTCTGCCCCTTGACGTCGAGGATGTCCTGCGTGTTCGGGATGAGCCAACCCCGCCTGCGGTGCTCCCACTCCATGAGTGCGAGTATCCACCTGCTGACGCCGTTCCGGGTGACGTCCTCCATTATCATCTTGCTGATCCGGGTGAGGAGGACCATGAGGTTCATGGCGAGATCGTGGTTGAAGGCAGTGAGCTGGTAGGTGAGGTCGGCGTCGTTGAGGCAGTACTGTGCTAGGTCCTGCATGTTGGCCGCCGTGATGTCGCCGATCTGGAGCTTCTCCTGGTTTAGGAGGGTCTTGGATATCTCGTTGAGTGTGTTCTCCCTGTATCGGTTGCCGAAGGCGTAGCCCTGTATGCTCCTGTTCATGAAGAACTTGTAGAGGTCGAGGTGGACGCCGTTGCGTAGGAAGGCGAATCTGCGCCCCATTACTATTGGGTTCTCGGAGTCTGGGACGCCGAGGTTCCTCGCCCTGTTGCGGAGGAATCGGAAGTCGAAGTCGTCGCCGTTGAAGGTGAGGACGACCGGGTACTCGTCGAGTATCCTGAATGTGTCTCTGATTATGTCGCGTTCGTCGGTGTAGACCTTGACCTCGGCGCCGAGGACGACGGGGGTGGGGACTTCGTGGCCGGTGTCGTTGAGGACGATTATTCGGCGCATGCCGTCGCTTGCCGAGAAGCCGACGGCGGTGATGGGCTCCTGTGCCTCGTCGGCGTTGGGTAGCCTGTTCTGGACACTTGGGCGGACCTCGATGTCGACGGCGACGCGGCGGAGCTTGGGGACGGGGCACTGTAGTAGGCGGGTCCACTCCTTCATGTTGCCCCTGAACTCGGGCTCGATCTTCTCCAGGATGGCGTCTATCTTCGCCTCGGTCTCCGCGTCGAGGGTGTAGCCGGCGTCGACTAGGTTGCCGTTCTCCACCCTGTAGGGCATCCCCGTGATGAGTTGCCTGTCGTAGATGTAGCACTGGTAGTACCTGATGCGGCTCTCCCAAGAGTCGCCGATGATGCTCCTTATGGGCTGGCCCCTGCCTCCGCCGATGCTTAGGGGGTCCTTGGCGACGACCTTCGTGACCATGATCTCCGCGTCGGCGAGCGGGTCGTGCTTCTTGACCTCCTCCATGAAGAAGTAGCCCTCGTGGCGGAGTAGGCGCTGGTTCTTCTCCAGCTCCCTGGTGGGCTCCCTGCTTATGCAGTAGGGGAGGTGGCTCGTGTTGTCGTACCAGAGGTAGACCTGCTGGCTGGTCGGCTCGTAGAGGCGGAGGTACGCCTTCTGCTCCGCGCCGTCGTAGCCGGCGCTGAGGAGGTAGCTTGTGGGCAGGTTCTCGGGGGCCAGTCGCCCCTTCGGCCTGATCTCCTCCTCGCCCTCGTCGGTTATGTAGTCGGGAGCAGCCATCGCGTAGACTTCGACTCGCTGGGATATATGGGCTATGAGGACGCCCCGCGGCGCGCCTTCTCGGCGAGATAGAGGCTCTCTAACACGATGTAGGCGGCCTGGATCGCGGTCAGACCCGAGTCGTAGCTTGGCGAGACCTCGTTAAGGTCGAAGCCGACGAGGCGCTTGTCGACGACCCCGGTGATTAAATCGAGAAGCTGGGTCACCGTTATGCCCTCGGGGCTTGGGTTGCCGACGGCTGGTGCCTCGGCGGGGTCTACGGCATCCATGTCGACGCTCACGTAGACTGACTCGACGCCTTCGAGGGTGTCCCTGATCAGTTCGAGGACTGGTTCGACGCCGAAGCGTTTCACGTCCTGAGCCGTGACGACGGTGACCCCCTTCTCCTCAGCGTACTTCACCTCCTCGCCGGAGAGGGCACGCGCCGCGACGACAACGAGCTTGAAGCCCAGCTCCTCGTGTGCCCTGCGAAGGTAGGTGGCGTGGCAGAGCTTCTCGTCGAATAAGGTGTCCCTGAGGTCGAGGTGGGCGTCGAAGACGACGACCGCGGCGGGGCGGAGGGCCCTGAGGGCGCCGAGGGTTATGGTGTGCTCGCCCCCGAGCATGACGGGGAGCTTGCCCATCGCCTTGATCTCCTCGACGACGCGGCGGATGTTCTCCACGGCGGGCCCCACCTCCTCCACGTCCGCGACGTCGCCCACGTCGACGAGCCTCAGGTCGTCCCAGTCGAGGCCGGTCCTGACGCTGTAGCTCTCCATGTATTGGCTCGCCTCGCGTATGGCGTTGGGGGCGAACCTGCTCCCGCTCCGGTAGCTCGCCGTCCTGTCGAGGGGCGCCCCGAAGAGCAGGTAATCCGCGTCCTCGGGCTCTCCCGACTTCTCGAAGAACAGCTCGGGGACCGGCCTCAGCAGCTCGTCGAGCTTCATCGCTGCACTTCCTTCCATCGGTAGCACTTGGTCAGGTGGTCGTTGACGAGACCCGCGGCCTGCATGTAGGCGTAGCAGATGGTGGGGCCGACGAACGTGAAGCCCCGCTTCTTCAAGTCCTTGCTCATGGCGCGGCTCTCCTCGGTCTCGGCTGGCATCTCCTTGAAGCTCGCGTAGGCGTTGAGCCTAGGTTTGCCGCCGACAAAGCCCCAGATGTACTTGTCGAATGATCCGAACTCCTTCTGGACGGCGAGGAAGGCGCGTGCGTTCTTGACGGCGGCCTCTATCTTCCTGCGGTTGCGGATTATCCCCGGGTGGGCCATGATCCTCTCCGTGTCGGCGTCCGTGTACTTGGCGACCTTCGCGGGGTCGAAGTTGTCGTACGCCTTGCGATAGGCATCGCGCCTGTGGAGGACTGTGCGCCAGCTCAGCCCCGCCTGGACTCCCTCAAGTACTATGAACTCGAAGTGGAGGCGGTCGTCGTGTACGGGCACTCCCCACTCGCCGTCGTGATAGGCCTCCATGAGCGGGTCGCCGGTGCCCCAGCCGCAGGTCTCCCTCATGGGTTGACCCGACGTGGGTGGTCTCAAAAGGTTTACGAATAACTCACATCAATATTCTTAAATATGTTGCTGTGATAAGCCTCTCAGACCATAATGGCGAGCGCGAAGGAGATCAAGGAAGCTGTAAAGAAGAGGTACACGGCGGTAGCCGAGTCGAGCAACTGCGGATGCGGCTGTGGCAGCGATAGCGACGGCGGGAGCTGCTGCGGTGGGGGAGACCCCAAACAGGCCGCGGAGTTGATAGGGTACAACGTCGAGGAGCTTGACGACATACCGCAGGAGGCCATACTCGGCCTCGGCTGCGGCTCACCGGTGGCCTACGTGGGGCTGAAGTCGGGGGAGACCGTCCTCGACCTCGGCTCCGGCGGCGGCATAGACATCTTCCTGGCCGCCAAGAAGGTGGGCGCCAAGGGCAAGGCCATCGGCGTCGACATGAACGAGTCGATGATAAAGAGGGCGAGGGAGGCCGCTGAGGAGTACGGCTTCAAGAACGTCGAGTTCCGCCTCGGCGAGATCGAGGAGATGCCCGTCGAGGACGGGACAGTGGACGCCATAATCAGCAACTGCGTCATCAACCTCAGCCCCGACAAACCCAGGGTCTTCCGCGAGGCTTACAGGGTGCTCAAGCCCGGTGGCAGGATCACCGTCAGCGACATAGTCACCGAGGGGAAGATCCCGCCAGAGATCAGGAAGGACATGGACGCGTGGGCGAGCTGCGTCGCGGGCGCCCTACCCCAGGAGGAGTACCTCAAGGACATCGAGGCGGCAGGCTTCGCCAAGCCGAGGATACTCACTGAGTCCTACTACGACACCGAGGCCTACGGCGTAAACTTCAAGGTCAAGAGCGTGACCGTCGAGGCCATAAAAACTAAGTAGAGTCGATCGTATGTGCACAAGCATGACCAGCAAAGATGCCAAGCTGGGCATCCTCGAGAAGTATCTGACCGTCTGGATCGTCCTCTGCATCGCGGCCGGCCTGCTGCTGGGCAGGTTCGTGCCGGAGTTCGGGCGGTACCTCGAATCACTAAAGTTCGCGCAGATATCGATCCCCATCGGCATACTCCTCTTCTTCATGATGTACCCGACCATCCTCGGCATCGCCTTCAGCGACGTAAAGAAGGCCGCCAAGGAGCCAAGACCGATTATGCTGGCCGTCTTCGCGAACTGGGTGGTCGCACCGGCGTTGATGACGTTGCTCGCCAACGTCCTCCTCGCGGGGCGCCCCGACTACATAGCGGGTGTCATCCTCCTCGGGCTGTCGCCGTGCACGGCGATGGTCATGTGGTGGATGCTCCTCGCCAAGGGGGACATGGCGCAGGGGCTGATCAACACCGCCGTCAACGCGACGCTGATGATCCTACTCTACGCTCCCATGGCCGCCCTGTACCTCGGCGTCAGCGGGATACCCGTGCCCTGGGACCTGATCGCGATAAGCGTCCTCTTCTTCATCCTACTGCCCGTGGCGGCGGGTGCGGCCACGAGGAGGCTGCTGATACCCCGTAAGGGGATCGACTGGTTCAACGGCGTCTACAGGGAGCGAGTCGGCAAGGTGAGCTTCGTCGCCCTCCTCGCCACACTCATCGTCCTATTCAGCTTCCAGGGGAATATCATCCTCAGCGACCCGCTGCTCGTCCTAGTCATAGCCCTGCCCCTGCTGATCCACTACGGCGTCATGATAGCGTGGACATACCTCGCAGGTTGGTACCTAGGGTGGAGGTATGAGTCGGCCATCGACGTGACGCTGATCGGCTCCAGCAGCCACTTCGAGGTAGCCATCGCCGTGGCGACTACCCTCTACGGGATAGGCAGCGGCGCCGCATTGGCCACGGTGATAGGGCCGCTCTTCGAGGTGCCGCTCATGCTCAGCCTCGTCCGACTCGGCCTCCTGACGCGCGGACGCTTCCCGAGGAGAAAAAAGAAGGAGACGTAGAAGTTGGCGGAGTACACGTATCCAGCCGACAAGTTCGTCTTCAAGGCAAGGAAAGGCCTCCTATACTCAGGGGACGAGGTCTGGGTCAAGCCTGAGGAAGGCGCCGTGCGGGTCGGCGTCACCGACTTCGCGCAGCGGAGGGGAGGTGACATAGTCTTCGCCGAGGTCCAGTCCGTCGGCACGAAGGTCTCCCGCGGCGGGCTGCTCGGCAGCTACGAGACTGTGAAGTTGGTTCAGGACGTTCTCAGCCCCGTCGATGGGGAGATAGTTGAGACCAACCCAGCCATCGAATCGAGGCCTGAAGTCATCAACGCGGACCCGTACGGCGAGGGGTGGCTCGCGGTCGTCAAGCCGGCTAAGCATGTCGAGGGGCTCCAGTCGGCCGAGGAGTACTTCGAGGGGATGAAGGCGAAGGTGGCCGAAGAGATGAGGAAGATAAAGGGGATGTAGCTTGGGTAAACCGGTTCTGGTCATACCGTGCAGCGGCATAGGGAAGCCCTTCGGCTCCATAGCAAGGGACGCGACGTTCCGAGTCTGCGACGACCTCCGCCCCGAGAAGGCGGACACGCTCTGCCTCTCGCTCATCGTCATGGGCGACGAGGAGGCGCGCGAGAAGGTGGCGTCCAGCAGGTGCATAACCGTGGACGGGTGCCCGCTGGCGTGCTCCCACAACAACGTGGCGCGCAGCGGGGGCAACATCGCCGCCGAGTTCAGGGTCATGGACCTCCTCAGGGAGAACCGCGGGCTCAGGCCACGCGCCGTGACGTTCCTCGACGAGGACGGAGAGAAGCTCTCGAAGATGCTGGGGGACAGGATAGCCGCCAAGGTCGACGAGCTCTCGGAGGGGTCGCGATGAACCTGAAGCCAAAGGTCGGCGTCGTCTCCTGCAGCGGCGAGTGCTGCGCCCTCGGCACGCTGAGCAGGGTCGCCACCCGGCTCGTGCTGGAGGAGCTCCGCCCATACCAGACCGTCACCCTCTGCCTGCCCCTGTTTCTCGCGGGGGAGGAGGGGGAGCACACCTTCGCAAAGGAGTACCCGACGATAGCCGTCGACGGCTGCGGGAAGCTATGCGCGAGGAAGGCAATAGCTAGGTTTAGCAAGGAGCCCGTCGACGGCGTCGACGTAGAGGCCCTGCTGAAGGAGTGGCGGGTGAAGCCTCCCAAGGACAGGCGCGTACTCAACGATGATGGGATCGAGCTGGCGAGGAGGCTCGCAAAGCTGCTGGCTGAGAAGGTCGACGCCGTGCAGGGGGCGGCGTAGCTGACCTCATACAAGACAGTTGCAGAGTGGAGGGGCGGTCACCTCGGGGAGGTGCGGCTGAGCAACGGTCCCGTCCTCCCATTCTCGGCACCCGTGGACGCTCACGGTGTGGAGGGCGTGCTGACACCGGAGGACGCCTTCGTCGCCTCCCTAAACACCTGCTACATGCTCATGTTCATCTGGAGCGTCGAGCGGCTCAAGATCGACCTCGTCAGCTACGCCTGCGAGGCGGAGGGACACGTCGAGGAGTTCCTCGACAGGACATCCACCTTCGACAAGGTGACTCTCCGGCCGAGGATAGTGGCCCGCGGCTGTGGCGAGGAGAGGGTTCGCCGCGCCCTCGAGCTGGCGGAGAAGTACAGCCTCGTCCGGCAGTCGATAAAGGCCGAGATAGTTCTCGAACCGAGCATAACCATCAAACAGTAGCGCGAAAATTTTTTTTCGTTATCTACTGCCACGCAAGTTAGCCGGAGTAGTAGTAGCGACCGGATTCTTTCTGCTCCTTGTCGAGTCTGCTCCCCGGCTTGTTTACCCTCGGCCTCTTCGTGTCGGCGTCTCGGCGGAAGGTTACCCCCATCTGCTCCAGGAAGGTGTTCATGCCGTCCTCGAGGCTGAGTGGCTGCCCCGCGTGGCCGCTTATCCCCGCCTCGCCGGTGAAGACCATGAGCTTGTCCGCGATGAAGTCCTGGGTGACTATGTCGTGCTCGACGACGAAGGCGGTGACCCCCCTCATCTTCGTGATGCGGCGGATCGCACGCGCCACGGCGAGGCGCTCCTCTACGTCGAGGTAGGCGCTCGGCTCGTCGAGGAGGTAGATGTCGCTGTCCCTGCTCAGGCACTCGGCGATGGCGACGCGCTGCAGCTCGCCGCCCGAGAGGACCTTGACGTCCCTCTCCAGCATCCTGCGGACGTGGAGGGGCTCGACGACCTCGGCGGTGAACCACTGCTCCCCGTACTTCTCCCCCGCCGCCTTCCTGAGCACCTGCTCGACGGTGCCCGGGACGCTGCTGCCGCTAATGTACTGGGGCTTGTAGCTCACCTTGAGCGTCGGGTTGTTCACGGCGCCCTCGTCTGGCTGCTCGACCCCCGCGAGCATCTTGATGAACGTCGTCTTACCGATGCCGTTCATGCCGAGTATACCGACGACCTCGCCGACGCCGATCTTCCCAGCCTCGACGTCGAGGCTGAAGCCGCCGTACCTCTTCTTCAGCTCAGTCCACTGGAGGAGTGAGCGTGCCCTCGTCCTATCGATGTTCGGGGGCTTGTCGTGGAAGACGATGGGGGTCTCCCTGAAGCGGATGTTCTCG
>Ga0265292_1001378_pt1 | contig 21687 bp, 29 predicted proteins | sample Munlanlewell296A_FD_189080 | JGI IMG/M metagenome (GOLD analysis project Ga0265292, IMG submission 189080) | Leachate microbial communities from a municipal landfill in Southern Ontario, Canada - Leachate well 296A | ecosystem: Engineered > Solid waste > Landfill > Unclassified | place: Canada... | reverse complement strand
CTATCTTATTCCCTCTTATCTCTGCGACTCCAAATCTCTCAGGATCATCAACTTCTTTTAAAAAAAGCATAGCTCCTAATTTTGATTTTTCAAATTTTTTAACAGCAGCTGAAAAATCATCTTCAAATATGTTATCTCCAAGAATAACTGTAACCTTCCCACCTTCTAAGGAATCTTTTGCACAAGCAATTGCTTGAGAAATTCCACCAGCTTCCAGTTGACTGTAGTATGAGAAATTAATATTTTTATGTATTTGTCCTAAATATTTTGATATTTGTTCTAGATGTTCCCCTCCTGTAACAACACTTATTTTAGATACTCCAGAATTTCTTAGTGTATATAGTGGATATTCAATCATAGGGATATCTCCAACAGGAATTAGATTTTTGTTTGTTACTGCTGTTAATGGCCACGGTCTTGTTCCTTTCCCACCTGCTAAAATTACTCCTCTCATATTTTCATATTCTTTTTGTATTTAATTAAACATTTTTGAACAGCTTCATGAATTTCTGGGAGTTCGTATTCAAACCCCTTTAAAACCCCATCTAATTTTTTAGTATTTAGATAGCAATTAGATCTTTTCCCAACTGTAATTTCATCCAATTCTTCTATAGACATAATCTGGAATTCATGTTTTCTAACTAGTCTATTATATAAGCCCATTATTTCAGCAGCAGATATTGTTCTAGGATTTGTAAAATTATATACTCCATTCGTTCTTTTTCCTATCAAGAATTTTAAAGCAGAAATCATTTCAGGAACAGTTGTCATTGAATTTGGAGCATCAATAACTTTTTGATAACCCAGAAGTTTATCAATTAAATTTCTTTGATGTGGTCTATCATCAATAGGCATTCTTATTCTTAGGATAAGCCCAGGCAAGTTTTTTAGAGTTCTCTCTGCATCAATTTTTGTTTTAGCATAAAATTGGGGTCCATAAAAATTTGGTTCATCATCTTCTGTAAATCCTCTTCCATTATTATCCCCTTGATAGATACATCCGCTTCCTAAATGAACAAAGTGGATTCCTCTTTTAGAACATGCAGTAGAAAGATTGATTGCTCCAACAACATTAGATTCTATTGTTTCTTCTTTATGACCTTCACACCAATCTATACTATTTTCTCCATTTCCATGAGTTTTCCCTACAGCATTAATAACGACAGCAGGTTTTTCTCTATCTAAAAATGAGCTTAACAATTTATAATTTAAAACATCAACTTCATTTCTTCCAATAACTGCATATCTTAATTTTTCTCCAATTCTATTTCCTAAAAATCCAGTTCCAAAAATTATACCACTCATTTTTTTAATGGCCTCCACCAATCTTGATTTTCTTTATACCATCTAATTGTTTTTTCTAACTCCTTAGTTAGGTCTAGGTGTTTATATTCAAAGCCTAAATTTTTTAATTTGTCTCCTGATATAGAATATCTAAAATCATGTCCTTTTCTATGTTCTACAAATTTAATCATCTCTTTTCCGAATCCAAATTCATCTAAAAGTGATTTAGTTATTTCCATATTTGTTCTTTCATTATCCCCCGGAATATTATAAATTTCTCCTTCTTTTCCGTTTTGGGCAACAGACCAAATAGCTCTGCAATTATCTTTTACATTTAGCCAATCTCTTACATTTAATCCGGGATTTTCTTGACTATACATTAATGGAACCTTTTTCCCATCTATAAGATTTGTAATAGATAAAGGCAAAAACTTTTCAGGAAATTGATATGGCCCATAATTATTTGCACTTCTAGTTATTATAACAGGAAATTTATGTGTTTTAAAATAAGATAATGCAATCAAATCAGCACCTGCTTTACTTGCAGAATATGGGCTTGAAGGGTTTAAACTTGAATCTTCGCTAAAACTTTCCTTTTCTTTACTTCCATAAACTTCATCTGTAGATACTTGTACAAATTTTTTAACACCCGATTTTCTAGCAGCATCATATAAAGTTGTAGCCCCAACAACATTACTCATGATAAAATCTTCAGCACCAGAAATGCTTCTATCTACATGACTTTCTGCAGCAAAATTAAGTACAATATCAAATTTTTCTTTTTTAAATAATCTTTCAACAAGTCCTCTATCTGAAATATTTCCCCTATCAAATTTATATCTTGGATGTCTACCTAAATTCATATGTTGGATATTTCTTCCTCTGCCAGCATATGTTTGCGCATCTAAATTTACTATCCTTACATCCTTTTCAGTAAGCAGATATTCTATAAAATTGCTTCCTATAAAACCACAACCGCCTGTTACTAAGACTTTCATCTTTTTCTTTATCTATTTTCATTTATAAGGATTGTTGTTAACCAAGATATACTTAGTATTCTATAGCATATAAAAACTTAAAAACATAAAATTTCTAACCTTATTATGGAATTAAAATATAATCCTAATGAGTGGACGCCTTGCCCTAAAGATTGTGCTTATTGTCATGATTCTTTCTATGGTCATCCAAAACCCCATCCAGATCAAAAAAAGATTAATGATGGAAAGTTACCTATTCAGATTAAGGATTCTAAACTAAAAAAAATATTAACTGAAAAATAAAAATGGAATTAATTGCTTTATTATCATCAGGACAAGGAACCTGGGGTCAAGTAGCTGGACTAATTAATAGGGCAGAATGGGATAATATTATTCTGATTGGTTCAAGTTTTGCAGAAAAATTTGCTTGTGATAAACAACATGAATTTGTTAAAGTAAATACAAATCAAGGTATAGTTGAATTAAAACAAGAAATACTTGAAAAATTAAAAAACAAATTACAAGGAACAGAAGTTGCCTTGTCTGTTGCATCAGGAGACGGAAAAGAGCATATGGCTTTAATTTCTGCTTTGTTAAGTATTCCTGTTGGAGTAAGATTTGTTGTTCTAACTCAAGATGGGATTGTTTGGTTGTAAGGAAAATGGTAGAAATAGATTTAAGTCCTTTAGATATTCCTGAAGAAGGACTAAGAAAGAAGTTAAGAGAGTTTTATAATATGGGATTTAGCTGGATTAATTTTGGAGCATCAGGAGATTACTATCAATTCTTTGGTCCTAATTTTAGTGCTTATGAGAAAGATATTATCCATTTTTTTACAAGTTTAAAATTCTTAGAAGTAGGAAATAAAGAACAATTAGAAGTATTAAAATGTTTAGAGTTATTAAGAACATTAAAAACAGTTCAACACAAGAAGATGGGTTCTATTTATTTAGATTCAGGTTATCTTATGGATTAAATTTCGTTCGATTTGATTTTCATATCTTTTTTATCTTTTCCTATTAAAACTATTCTTGATTCAATTTTCTCATCGAGAATTTTATATCCTGAAGATTTTAATTCTTTTGCGAGTAATTTAGAAAATTCTCTTATTTCTTTATGAAATGGCATTGTTTCATATCCTAATCTTTGTCTTGCATATCCTACAGACATATATCCTTTAGCTTCTACAAACATCGGAGAAGCTTTTTTTATCAATTTTGCATATTCTTTCACATGTTCTTTTTTCATATTCAAATTTTTAACAAGTGTCATCCTCAATACTGTTCTTTTTTTCTTTTTTGCTAATTTTTTAATAATTTCTAAACTCTGATTATATTTTTTCCAAGCATTTTTTTCAAGTGAGTTATGCCATTCATCATACATTTTTTTATTAGGAGTATTAAAAGAAATATATAGTTGGGTTGGAAGAGCATCTTCTTTTTCTAATTTCAATAAAACCCTAGGATTTAACCCATTTGTTACAAGAAAAGTTGTTTTTTTCTGTTTTCTTAATTCTCTTATTAACTCAGAGAGATATGGATAAATTGTAGGCTCTCCTGAAAGAGAAATCGCGAAATGTTTTGGAACCTGGGCTGCAATCCATTTACCCATATTTATTTTTTTATTTCCCTTAAAACCGCTTAATAATTTTTTCTGAGCTTGAATACATTCTTTTATTATTTTTTCTGGTTTGTCAACTTGATTTTTATTTAATTTTTTACCTAAATTATATTCTATTGCTCTCCAACAATGTTTGCATCTATTATGGCACCACATTACACAAGGAGACATTTGACAGCATTCATAGGATTTTATTCCATAAAATTTTTCTTTATAGCAACAACCACTATCAAGAAGCGATTTTTTATTCCATCTGCATATTTGTACAGCCGACGTGTTCCCACATAGAGCATAATGCTGTCTTTTTAGCGTTTCTATGACTTTTTTAGGTATTTTCATAAAATAAAGATAAAGAAATAGAATATAAACTTAACCCCCCATTAAAGATAAAAGTAAAAATAAAATAAAAAATTAAAAAAATTATTGGTTATTATTTCTTTTTCTTTTTTGCTTTTGCCATTTTATCACCCTCTTGTATTATTTTTTTCTATTAGATTAAATGTTTTTTTCTTTAAATACTTTTCTATTTTTTTCATTTTTTAAAAAATTTTAAAAAAAACCCCAAATTCCCCCGTCGGGAAAATTTTCATAAAAATTCTACTTTGTCAAAAAAAATTAAAAGCCCAGATTAAAGTGATGAAAAGAAGAACTGCAACAATTAGATAACTCATGAACTTGTAGGCTTTTTCAGCAATTTTTTTGGATTTAGTCATGCTTAAAACTGTAACATAAAAAAATCGCCCACCATCAAAGACAGAAGAAGGAATCATATTAAAAAATGCCATTCCTAGATTTATTAAAATTATCCAATAGAATAAATCTCTTATAAACACAACTAAATTAGAAGCAAATCTCGGCTTATAATCATCCAAGAAAAGAATTTTATTTAGTACTCTTCCTAAAAATCCAAGTTTATAGCTCGCAACTCCAATATATGATTTTGTACTATTATCTGGCCTTGCTATTAAAGTGATGTTATACTCTTCTATTGAATCATTAAAAGAAGTTTTTATGGTCACATTATCCCCTGGTTTGTAATTTAATAATAGATTAGAGAGCTGTTTATTATTTTTTATAGAGATATTATTAAATTCTATTATTGCTCCCTGCAATTTATTTCTTAATGCAGGCGTGTCTTCAAAAGCATAGACTATGGAAGAATTTTTCTTTGCTTGTAGTAAACTACTGTCGTCTAAGAAATAACTTGTATTATTTATTTTAATTTCTGTAAGATTTGTTCCATCTAAACTTATTGTATTATTTGTTATTTTGTCTATAGATGAAGAATTTATAGGTGAAAACATATAAACATTAAACGTTGCACCAGCTGAGACAAATGTTAAACTTATAAACAATAAGGAAATTAAAGCAAAGAAAACTCCAACAGCAAAATTTGCAAAGGTTCCAGCAGCCATTGCAGCAAGCTGTTTGTGGTTTTTTATTTTTTTAATATTTTTTTCTTCTGGCTCAACAAAAGCTGCTAAGAAAGGTCCTAGAAAAGCAAATCCTGTTGATTTTATCTTTATTCCCTCTCTTTTAAAAAATATTCCATGAAAAAATTCATGAGATATAGAAGCTATTGCTATTATTATTATCCAGTATGTAAAATAAAAAGGAGGAAGTATATCTACATTAAATATATTAGTAAAATAAGGAATTAATGGAAATATAGGTGGTGCTTTTATAACATCCATATATCTCTCAGGTGTCAATACCATTATTTTTACAATAAGATAAATCATAAATAATCCGGTAATCATAAAAATATATCCAAAAGCAATTACTACTTTTTCAAGAGAATTAAGTAATCTTTTTTTCTTTGCTATTTTTTCTATTAATTCAATTCCAAATTTGGTCCTATACAATATAAATGGCTTTTCAACCTTTATGTTTTTCCTTTTTTTATATAAAAAAATAGTAACAAATAAAATAAAAATAGCACAAAAAATTATATCATATACAAAAAAATTCATTGTTTCACCTTAATTCCTATTTTTATTTTTTTCTTATAGTTCTAAATTGTTTTTTTCCACACTTTCTACATTTAACCTTTCCATCTAATATTTTTTTTGGATCGGTTCTCATTTTGCTAGAACAATTTTTACATATAAAAATATTCTTAAAAAGTCTATTTTGAGCTGCTATTATTTTTGTTGCCATTTTATTTAGATTACCCTCTTTATTATTTTTCTTCCACCCTCTACATCCCAATATTCGACATTATCATTCTCTTTGATTTCATTTCGTATTTCTACATCAATAGGAGCTTCAAATGTTTCAAATGTTTCTAAATCCATTATACTTGCTTTATCTCCTGAAACAGAAAGAACCTGTGCTCTCGTTTTTTTAATCATAGGAACTTCATATCTTTCATGACTTGATGCAGCAATAACTTTTTTCTTTCCGTCAAATATACTTGTTGCTTCTATTCTTGCTTTTGCAGCTCCATGTTTTCCTGTTTTGCTTATATCAATACTTCTTACAGAACAAGGCTCCCCATCTACAACTATGACGGTTCCTACTTTTGCATCTGTTGCGCTAATTAATTTAAGTGGCATATTACTTGTTGAAAAAATAAGTTTATAAAGGTTGCGAGAATAATTTTTAAAATGGCAATAAAACAAGGGGATTTTATCGAAATAGAGTTTGTAGGAAAAACTCAAGATAATGAAATCTTTGACACAAATATAAAAGAAGAAGCTGAAAAAATAGGAAGAAAATCACAAGAAGCGAGCATAGATAACGAACAGGATAGCTATGCGAGAAAAACAATTATTTGCATAGGCGAAGGAATGTTATTAAAAGCAATAGATGAATTTTTAATAGGAAAAGAATTAGGTAAACATAACTTATCATTATCACCTGAAAAAGCATTTGGATTAAGAAAAAAAGAACTTATCAAAATAATGCCTATGTCTGTTTTTAAAAATTCACAATACAAGCCCCAAGTAGGGATGTTGTTTACCTTTGATAATTTAATAGGAAAGATAAATGCTATGTCTGGTGGGAGAGTTGTTGTTGATTTTAATAATCCCATGGCTGGAAAAAATGTTTTTTATGAATTAAATACAAAATCTGAGATAAAAGATGAAAACGAAAAAGTAAAAGCCCTGATGAGGTACTTTTTAAGAAAAGAATTTGAATTTAAAATTGAAAATAACAAATTAATCATAGAAGCAGAAAAAGATTATGCTGGATTTATTCCATTATTTAAAGACACTTTTAAGAAAATTCTTAATCTAGAACTGGAAATTAAGGAAAAACCATAATTACAAAATAGTATATAAAAATTTATAAACTGAAATACCCCATTTAAACCATGGCAGAGGTGCATCAGTTAAATAATGAGCTTTCTGAGATAGATAGAGAGTTAGAAGAAATATTAAAGAATCAGATTTCTAGGATAAAAGTTTTCGGTATTGGTGGTGGTGGCGGTAATACTATCACAAGAATGCGAGAAGTAGGCATAAAGGGATGTGAAATGGTAGCTGTGAATACAGATGCTCAAGATTTGCTTTATACTAATGCAGATCATAAAATATTAATAGGAAAAGAACTGACCAGAGGATTAGGAGCAGGAAGCAATCCAAAGGTAGGTGAAGAAGCAGCAAGGGAATCAGAACACGAAATAAAGAAAAAACTAGTAAATACAGATATGGTATTTATTACATGCGGATTAGGAGGAGGAACAGGAACAGGAGCAGCACCTGTAATCGCTGAAATGTCAAAAAAACAAGGTGCTTTAGTAATTGGTGTTATAACTTTTCCATTTTCAATTGAAGGAAGAAAAAGAATAGAAAATGCAAATTATGGTTTAGAAAGAATGGAAGAAAATGTAGATACTTTAATAGTCATCCCAAATGATAAACTTCTTGAATTAGCTCCTGAACTTCCATTACAAACAGCATTTAAGGTTGCAGATGAAATTTTAACAAATGCTGTAAAAGGAATAACAGAGCTTGTAACAAAAGCAGGCCTTGTTAACTTAGATTTTGCAGATGTAAGGGCTATAATGGTTAATGGAGGGGTTTCACTAATAGGTATGGGCGAAAGTGATTCACAACAAAGAGCAGAAGAAGCTGTTGAAAAAGCACTTGAAAATCCATTACTTGATGTAGATGTAACCAATGCAACAGGTGCTTTAGTAAATATAATCGGTGGGCCTGATTTGAGTTTAGAAGAAGCAAAAGTAATTATAAAAAGAATAGGAGAAAAATTAGACCCAGAAGCAAAATTAATTTGGGGCGCTCAGTTATCAGAAGATATGGATAAATCAATAAGAGTTATGGTAGTAATAACAGGCGTTAAATCTTCTCAGATAACAGGAAGAGATTCTTCTTCTATGAAGAAAGAATTAGAAAGTATGGAAGATGAATTTGGAATTGAATTCTTTGAAGAGAAATAAACAGATTTAAAAATCTCTTTTCTATCTATAGATATGAGTTTTCAAGCAAATGCAAAAAGTTTTATTGTAAAATGTAGCCGAGTCTGGAAGATTATGAGAAAGCCAACCTCAGAAGAGTATAAGGTCATAAGTAAGGTTTCTATTCTTGGATTATTAGTAATCGGGCTATTAGGATTTGCAATATCTCTAGTTGTTCAGGCATTGATAAGATAAATTTATAAATACAGAAAACAAACTTTTTATATTAATTTCTTTTATCCTTTAAGTTTTCGCTTACTGGGAAGAAAAGAAAAGGAAAAAATGTTATTTATAATAAAAGTCACAACAAATAAAGAAGAATCTGTTATGAACAGAATTAGAGAAAGGTCTGAAAAAAAGCAGCTGCAAGTATATTCTTTAGCAAGACCTCATGGATTAAGAGGTTATATTATTCTAGAAGCAGCAGACAAAGATTCAGCAGAAGAAGCTGTTTTTAATTCTCCATATGTTAAAGGAATTTTAAGAAAAACAGTTACCTATGAAGAAATAAAAGGAATGATTCAACCAAATGTAGAAGAAATGAATATTGAGAAAAATGATATTGTAGAAATAATATCAGAACCTTTCAAAAAAGAAAAGGCAAAGGTTATAAGGGTTGATAAACAGAAAGGAGAAGCAATAGTTACTTTGCTGCAAGCAGCAATTCCTATTCCAGTAACAATTAAATTAGATAATTTAAAAGTTATAAGAAGAGAAGAATTAGATAAAGAACAAGGAGAAAAAATATGAAAATAAATTTTCAATTTTCAAATTTGAAACAAATTTAAAATGATAATAAAACTATTAGTTGATGGTGGAAGCATGAAGCCAGGCCCAACCATAAGCCAGAAATTAGGCCCTTTAGGGATAAACATAGGAAAAGTTATTTCTGATATCAATGAAGCAACTAAAAATTTTGATGGATTAAAAGTTCCTGTTGAATTAGATGTAAACGTAAAAGCAAAAAGCTTCAAAGTTCATGTTCTTTCTCCTCCGATATCAGAATTATTAAAAAAAGAACTAACAATAGAAAAAGCATCAGGAGCAATGAAAAAAATAAAAGTAGGAAACCTATCAATAGAACAAATAATAAAAGTAACAAAAGTAAAATACCCAAACATGCTGGCTAAAAGTATGAAAGCTGCTGTAAAAACAGTTTTAGGAAGTTGTGTTTCTCTGGGAATTTTAGTAGAAAGTAAAGAAGCAAAAGAAATAATCACAGAAATTAATAATGGAACTTATGATAATGAAATAAAGAATGAAATAACAGAAACTTCAAAAGAAAAATTAAAAAGTTTAAAAGATAATTTTACAAGCGTAAAAACAAAACAAGATGAGATATTAAAGAAAGAAGAAGAAGAAAAAGCAGCTGCAGAAGCAGAAAAACAATCAGCAGCAACATCAACTACAGGTGTTGGAGCAGTAGCAGCACCAACCGCAACAAAACCAGAAGAAGAAAAGAAGCCTGTAAAGAAATAATTGTTAATGTCAGAGATGAATATCTCTGAGCATTTAGAAGTCAAAATAATAATTAAATAACTTCTAAATGTTTATAAATATCCCCTCCTCTCAATTATATATTGGGGCTGTGGGGTAGTCTGGTAGCCTTCGAGCCTTGGGAGTTCGCGACCCCAGTTCAAATCTGGGCAGCCCCATTTTTATAAATAATAAACAGAAGAGAAAACAAAATGACAAAAACAAAAAAAATAAAATCTGCAGGAAGATTTGGAGTAAAATACGGAACAAAAGTAAGAGCTGCAGTAAGAAAAATAGAAAATTTCCAAAGAAAAAAGCAAAAATGTCCTTTTTGTAAGAAAAATCAAGTAAAGAGAGTAGCCTCGGGAATATGGAAATGCAAAAAATGTGATAAGAAATTTGCATCACATGCTTATCATTTGAGCAATTAAATTTATAAGGTAAAAAAACAAATAAAAATATGGCAAACTACAAATGTTTTAAATGCGGAAAAAAACTTTCTTCTAAGACACTTGAAAAAAGATTTGTATGCCCTCATTGTGGTTGCAAGATATTCTACAAGCCAAGAGAAAGTATAACAAAAATTAAGGCAATATAAATTTCTAAAATGGTAAATTTAGACAAAAAAACTCAAGAAAAGATACAAGAGTTGCAAATGATTGAACAAACTTTGCAAAATCTACTTTATCAATTGCAAGCCTTCCAAATAGAATTAAATGAAACAAAATCTGCTTTGGAAGAAATAAAAAAAACAAATAAAGATGTTTATAGGGTTGTTGGTAATATTATGATAAGCTCAAAAAAAGAAGACATTGAAAAAGAGCTTGAAGAAAAAAATAAAGTTCTTGATTTAAGAATAAAGTCTTTAGAGAAGCAGGATAAAATATTAAGAGAAAAATTAGATAATTTAAGAAAAGATTTGGAAAAAAATATCAAATCTGAATAAAAAAATATCCGACGACAAATTCTATTTTTCACCTTTTTATAATATCTACTAAAGAATCGAAATATTTATAAACCTCCTATCTTTACTTTTCCTATGGCACTAAAAGGACTAAAAAACAGGATGATGGGTAGAAGAGGAGAATCTGACTATATCGAAGTAGATTTAGGCCAAGAAATAAAAAAAGATAAGGTTATAGTAAAGCCGTTTGTTCTAAAAAAATTTGAAGATACAAATGAAGTTGTAAACGCATTAAGAGAAGGCTATAATATAGTGGTAGTAGATATAAGACCAATGAAAGGAAAAGACATGATGGACCTGAAAAGAGCCATTTTGAAGATAAAAAAGACAGTTGAAGCAATAGAAGGTGATGTTGCAGGATTTGGAGAGAATATCATAATAGCAACACCTGGATTTGCACAAATTTACAAGCCAAAAAAGCCAGTTTTTAAGCAAAAAGACGAATTAGAATTTTAATAGGCATTATCTATTCTTACTTGATTATTATCCTAAGATTTAAAAAATCCCTATTCTATGCTTATTTATGAAACCAATCTTTATAGCAGCAAAAAGAAAAAACTTGCATTTTGATAAGAAAGTTCTGGATAAGTTGAATCTAGGAAAGAACATAGATCTTCTTTATACTATCCAATATGAAAATCTAGCAAAAGAAGTAAGAAAGTATTATATTAAAAAAGGAAAGAAAACAACATTAAAACATGTTCTTGGTTGTTTAATAGTAAAGAGCAAGAACCCTTTGTTGATAATCACAGATGGGAAATTTCATGCTTTAAACATAGCTGTTAATTCTAACAAAGAAATTTTTATCTTTAATGGTTATAATATAGAGAAAATAACAAAAGTAGATTTAGATAAGTATAATAAAATAAAAAAAGGGAAAATATTAAAATTTTTATCTTCAGATGAAATAGGGATTATTGTTTCAACAAAATTGCATCAAAATAGATTAAAAGAAGCTTTAGTATTGAAAGCTAAAATTGAGAAAATGAAAAAGAAAGTTTATCTCTTCATATGTGATAATGTTTCTATTCAAGAGATAGAGAATTTCCCCTTGCCTGTCTATATTAATACAGCATGCCCTGGTTTAGATAAAGACAATTATAAAATTTTAAATTACATAGATATCCTACCTTATATAAAAAAATAATAAGAAAAAAATTATTTCATATTTTTTAAAGCAATTTTAACGTTCTTGATTAAATTTTTCATGCTTTTTTCTAATTGTTCTTTGTTTTTTGTTCCTGTGCATACCAATTTTCCATTTGTGAATAAAAGAAAAGTTGCAGGAGGGTCCATTAATTTGTAAACCAACCCTGGAAATTGTTCAGGTTCATATTCTGTATTTTCCAATTCTAAAGCTAACAAATTTAGATTTAACATCAAGTTTATGCTTCCTGATGCTACAATATTTTGTACAGTTATTTTCGGCTTTTTTGTTACTTTAACTCCTATTTTTTTAACTTTCTTTATAACTTCAATTACTACTTTTCTAACCTGTTGTACTGATTTTGTTCCTGTGCATACTAAATTTCCTGATGAGAATACAAGAACAGCTGATTTTGGTTTTTTTATTCTTAAGACCAGTCCTGGAAAAGTTTCAGGATTGTATTCGATATCTGCTTGTGTTCTAGCCAGTTTTGTTAATGGTACTGGAACACCCAAAGAACTTGTTGCTACAATATTTTGTATTTTCAGATCAGATTTCGCCATTGGTTTATAAATGAGAGATGGTTTATAAAGCTTCCTATTTTTTCCGAGGAGAATTAAAACATATCTTCAACGTTTTTTGTAACTTCTTCCTCTGTGTCCTCTACATATATGCTTCCTTCTTTTCCACAATATGGACATGCTTTTTCTAATCTAGAATAATCTCCTTTGAATTTATATCCACATGCATCACATTGAAACTTTGACATTTTATTTTAAATTTTTTTTATAAATATCTTTACGTTCTTTAAATTTTGACAATGTAATACTCGCAAGTTCTGGTACTTCATCAGGATTAATTCCAAGTTTATTGCATATAGATATTATATTAAAAATTAAATCCCCTACTTCTTCTTTAATATTATCTTTATTTTCTGTTTTTGTTTTACAATATCTTCCTCTAAATTTTTGGACAGCATCATTGAATTCTCCTAATTCTTGAGTAAGTTTGTTTAAAGAATCATCCATTGTTAAACCAATTTCGTTCTCGATCTCATTAGCTTCTTCAGCAATCTGACTTAATTTATTATTTTTTCTTTCAATCTTTAATTGAGATAACACTTCTTCTAATTCTTCTTCTTTTATTATCTTATCAAAAGCATAATACGTCATTATATCTTCTTTTTTTGCATTAAAATCAATTCCTATTCTTGGAATACCTAATACATATGCCATTCCAACTTCAGCAGTTAAATCTTTGCCATAATCTTTTAGAACAGCGACAAAAACATCTGCTTTCTTAATCAAATCTACATTTAAATCAAATATTTCTTCAAATGGTAAATTTTGGGGGGTGTCGGTTGCTGCACATAGAACTTCAAAGCCTAATTTTTTAATTCTTTTAATTAATTCAAAATTTAAATCTCCAAGTTTATGTGGAGTGCACAAATATATTTTAGTCATATTTTTTTAATATAAACTGATTTATAAATATTTATCTAATCAACTGTATATTGAGAAGTATTATATTTATCTTTTAAACTCCCACTTCCTGCTTTGTTGTGTAGCATAATCTTTTTCAACTTCTGAAAGAGAAGCAACATCATCTATACCCATATCTTCTCTTAATGCTTTAAATCTTGGAAATCTTAATGCATATCCAGAAGAGTAAGAAGGAGATTTTTGAATTTCTTGATAAGTAACTGTTATAACAATTTTTGGCTTGACTTCAACTTCTCTTCCTTTTTCACTTTTAATTAAAGGTTTTATTAATTTTGTCAGTTCAATAAAACTTACTCCTTCTGACTCTTTTTCTTTTAATCCTGTTGAAAATTTTCCTATTTCTAATAACTTATCTTCATCTCTGCAAGCAACTGTAAAACTTGTAAGCCAGCCACCTCTTTTTCCTGTTCCTGATTCTGCTTTAACAATAACTAAATCAAGTTCACTTGCAGAAGGTTTTAGTTTAACCATATATCCTACTCTTGCTCCTGGTTTGTAAATTCCTTCAAGATTTTTCATCATAACTCCTTCTTGTCCATCAGCAAGAGCTTTTTCAAAAAACTTTTTAGTTTTTTCCTCATTATCTGTTATTAATTGTTCTGAAAGTTTTAATTTATATTTTTCCTGTTTTATTATCTTTTCAATAATTTTCCTTCTTTCTTTAAAAGGACTATTCAGCAAATTTTTTCCATTATAATATAGAATATCAAAGACATTTATTTCTATAGGAAGTTCTTTTGCAAGTTTATCAATATCATATTTTCTTTTTATTCTCTGGGAAATATCTTGGAAGGGCATGTATTTTTTATTTTTGTCATAGCCTACTGCTTCCGAATCAAGAATGAAAGTTTTTGCGTTTACTAATTTTTTTACATAGTCTTTTACTTCTGGAAATTGATTAGTTACATTTTCTAATCTTCTTGTAAATATTTTTATTTCTCCTTTTTCATCTTTGTTTATGAGCATTCTAAATCCGTCGTATTTAAACTCAATAGCACAAGGTTTGCCTGCTGTTTCAAATCCCTCTGCAATATTTTTTACTTTAAGAGCAAGCATAACTTTTACTGGTTTTCCAGGAGTTAATTCAACATGTTCTAATTTTTTAATTCCTTGGCATGCTAATTCAAAAACTTTTGCAAAATCAGTTGTTTTGTCATATGCTTCTTGCACTTGTGTTGTTGCTTCTTTGTTTTCTTTTCCAAAACAATTCCATACAATAGAGTCTCTCATAACTCCAGCCCCAACCCCTATTCTCAAATCTTGCAACAATGTTCTTATAATATATTTTGCTTCTATTCCAGAAGAAGAAGTTAGCAATTCAGATATCAAACCGATTTTTTTATCAACTGTTCCTTTTCCTGTAAATTCAACTAATTTTTTTATGTTATCAAAAACTTTTTCAGCATCTAATTTTTTAGAAAATAAAGTAGACTGCTTTTTATTCTTTGTAATATCAAATGCAACATCCCCCAAATCTCCTGATTTTTTCCATTTCTTAACAATATCCTCATTTCTTATTCCTGTTGATTTTTCAAGAGCTTTTATAACAAGTTGAGTAGAAATCCCCAATTCTCTTGAATCATAATCTGGGAATACTTTTCCTTGTAGTAAATAAATTATCTCTTTATTCTTTTCTTTTTTTAATTTATTAAGAAATTCTGAAAGAATTTCAGTTTTATCTAATCTTTTAGAAGTCTTTTCAAGTTTTTCATATATCTCACATAAGTGCAAATATAACATAAAACTAATAAATAAAAGAGATATTTAAACTTAATTTATCTGTAGCCACGCGCCTTTATTCCAGCAGAAGTTAATCCTCTAAAGGGCCTTTTTTTATGATCGCATATCCAATTTATAGTTGGGTCATTTTTTATTTCAGGTTTAGAAGTGTCAATCATTATAATTTCAAACCAAAAACTTTTTCCGTCTTTTGCAATTTTATATGAGTTAAGAACTTCCAAGCTAGGATATTTTTTTGCAGCTCTTTGTTCAGCTATCCATGCATAGTTCATCGCAAGAGATTTGTTTATTGTTTGATTTCTTATCATTCTTCCTTTATTTGGCCTTGATCTCTTATGGCCCCCTCTTTTTACTTTTACTCTTACAACAATAAATCCTCTTTTGTCCTTGTATCCTAATTTTCTAGCTCTGCCTATGTCTGTTGGCTTGTCTATTCTTTCTACAGACTTTCCTCTTCGGAAATCAATAAGCTTGCTCTTTAAATTTGCTCTTACACTTTTCTTAATATAATCATATGCATTTGTCATTCTATTGTCTTGATTTTTGGATTTTTAAAGTTTGTTATTTACTCCCATAAACTTTTAAAACCAGTAATTTTATAGGTTATATACATATTCGCTCAGAGACTTTGAGAGAACACAGAATAAACTAAAGTCTCTAAGCTCACACGAGCCTGTGGCGCAGCCTGGTAGCGCACCGCTCTGATATACCAAAAATGAATATTTTTGGGTAATCTGAAATTAACGAAAAATTTCAGAAATTTCAGATAGGCGGGGGTCCGAGGTTCAAATCCTCGCAGGCTCATGAGCGTTTTACTTTTAGTAAAATGAAAAGATTAAAAAAGCAAAACGCGAACAACGAACATTTTTAAACATGGAACACGAAAACAAAGAAGAAAGAAGAAAAGTTGTAAAATACCTAATAATCATTCTTGCAGTTTTAGCAGTTCTAAATATAACCTTGCTTTCTTTAAATAATCTAAAAGATTTAGCAAGTAGTCAAAACATAGAAAGTTTTTTCAGTAAAAATACAGAAACAAAATTTTTAAGTAATATTAATGGAACCTTAATTGAATTAGAAGTTCCTGCTGTGGATACCTTAGGTAAGGGAGTTTCTACTATATTATCTGTTGAAGCAACAAAAGGTTCAGGAAAAACATTAGTTGATATTGAAAATTTATTATTTTGGGCAGATACACAGCAAAGCATAAGAATGGCAAGATATGTTGCAGGAAATATTACAGGAAAAAATCTCAATAATTATGATTTAATATATTCTGTAAAAGTACAAAATGCAAGTTTAATAGGTGGGCCAAGTGCAGGAGCCGCCATAACAATAGCAACAATATTTGCACTTAAAGAAGAAAAGCCAAAAGGAAATGTTATGATTACAGGAACAATAAATCACGATGGAAGCATAGGCCCTGTTTCAGAAATATTAGAAAAAGCAAAAGCAGCAAAGCAGGCAAATGCAGATTTATTTTTAGTTCCAATATCTCAATCCTATGAAGTTGAATATAAATCAAGCGAACACTGCCAGGAATTTGGGACAACAGAAATATGTTCAAATGAAACAACAACAAATGAAGTAAATGTTTCTGAACAAGCAGGAATCAGAGTAATAGAAGTAAAAAATATAAATGAGGCATTACAGTACTTTAAATGAAGAAAAATAAATTAATTCAGAAGTATTCAAATTCTTACGAATTTGAAATCCTGAAAATTTTCAATTTTCAGGCCTTTAAACTTCTGAAGAAGATTTAAAGTGAAAAAAGCAATAAGAATTTTTATTTTTGGAAATGTTCAAGCTGTATTTTTCAGAAACTTTATAAAGGAGAATGCTGATAAATTAAATATAAAGGGTTATGCAAGAAATAAAGATGATGGTTCTGTTGAATGCTGGCTAGAAGGCGATCAAGGAACAGTAGAAAAATTAATTGAGATATGTAGAAAAGGCCCAAAAGAATCAGTAATAAAAAGAATAGATCAAGTAGAAGAAAAATTTCAAGGTTTTAAGGACTTTAAAATAATTTATTTTTAGAAGATGTCAAGACAAGAAGAAATACTAAAAGAGAGATTGAAAAAAATAGAAGAACTTATCAAATTAGGGATAAATCCCTATCCTTATTCTTATGATAAAAAAGATTCATGTAAGGATTTACAAGAAAAATATTCAAAGCTAAAGTCAGATTCTGTTACTAAAAACAAAGCAAAAACAGCAGGACGAATAATGTCCACAAGAGACATAGGAAAACTAATTTTTGCTGATTTAAGAGATGGAAATGGGAAAATACAAATACAGTTACAAGATGAAAAAACACCAAAAAAGCAGATTGATTTTTTTAAAAAATTTATTGATAATGGAGATTTTATTGGAGTAGAAGGAACAATAATAAAAACCAAAAGAGGAGAATTAACAATTCTTGCAGACAAAATAGAATTATTAAGCAAAAGCATATTTCCTCTTCCTGAAAAGTGGCATGGTTTGCAAGATAAAGAAGAGAGATACAGAAGGAGATATCTTGATTTAGTTATGAATCCTGATGTTAAGGAAGTTTTTATTAAAAGAACAAAAATAATTCAAGCAATTAAGGAATTTTTAAATGAAAAAGGATATTTAGAAGTAGATACTCCTGCTCTGCAGCCAATATATGGAGGAGCAGTAGCACGTCCTTTTACAACTAATCTTAATGCTCTAAATATGCGGTTATATATGAGAATAAGCAATGAATTATATTTGAAAAGATTAATAACAGGTGGGTTTGAAAAAGTTTATGAGTTTGCAAAGGATTTTAGAAATGAAGGCATAGATAGAACCCACAATCCCGAATTTACAATGGTAGAATTATATGAAGCCTATTCAGACTACAATGATATTATGAATTTAACAGAAGAACTTTATATTAATGTTGCAAAAAATGTTTTAGGAAAAACAGAGTTTGAATATCAAGGACAAAAAATCAATTTAAAAAAACCATGGAAAAGACTGAAAATGACAGATGCAATAAAACAATATGCAAAAATAAATGTTATGAAGATGAAGCAAAAAGAATTATTACAATTTGCAGAGAAGAACCATGTTAAGATAAAAGGAAATACAGAGGGCATGTTAATTGCTTCTATATTTGAACATTTTTGTGAAGAACATTTAATTCAACCAACTTTTATTATAGATCACCCTGAAGAAACAACTCCTTTATGCAAAGAGAAAAGAGGAGTTCTAGGATATGTTGAGAGAGTTGAGCCCTATATTGCAGGTATGGAAGTAGGAAATGGATATTCTGAATTGAATAATCCTGTAAGACAAAAAATATTATTAGAAGCACAGGCACAAGAATTAAAAAAAGGCAATGAAGAAGCAAATCCCTATGATGAAGATTTTGTAAATGCTCTTGAATATGGAATGCCACCAACAGGAGGCATAGGTTTGGGGGTAGATAGAATGGTTATGCTATTAACAAATTCCTCTTCCATAAGAGATGTTATATTATTTCCATTCATGAAACCATTGAATGAAGATGAAGAAATAAAAGAAAGAACTTCAAAAGGAGCAAAATGACAGGAATTGTTGTAAGAACAAAAATAAAAGAGTATGTAAAAGAATTGAATGTAGCTGAAGAAGTAGGTCCTGCTCTTGATAAGGTTGTTGAAGAACTTTTGCAAAAAGCAATAGTTAGAGCAAAAGCAAATGGCAGAAGAACCTTACAAGCTAGGGATTTATAATTTTTTAACTAAAAAACATATCTACCTTTTTCTATAATCATTTTTGAATCTACATAAACAGTTGGCTCTCTTAGAATAAAATCAATATGAGTATCTGAATTCAACCCATTTTCAGGATAAAGAAGGCCAACACCAAGATGGACACCCCCTAATTTTTTTTCATCAACTGAAGAACATCCTGAAAAATCTCTTATTCCAGGATGTATACCTAATCCTACTTCTGCAAAAGTTGAACTTGCTAGTCTAGTGCATTTTGTGCATTTCTCTGCTTTTGTGCTATTTGGTCCAAAACATATACTTTCATTTAAATAATCTACAAGTTTTTTGCATTTTTGTCCATCACATTCAACAACTTTTCTGTCTTTTATCTTAAATCTTAATGGATTTTTATATAACGGACCATAAGCATGTTCTATTCCTGTAGTAGCTATCCAATCTGCAACAAAAATACCATTTGCATTTATTGGAATATTATAAATTTCTCCTGTAGGCAAATTTTCATAATTACCATATGCAAATGGTTTAAAATCATTTTTCCAATCATTATTTAAAAGAATTTTAAGATTTGTTCCCCTTTCTGTTTTTATTTTAATTAATTTTTTCCCTTCTACTTCTCTCAAAACGTTTTCACCAACATGCTTAATTCCAAGGGGGTCATAAGAAACAAGTTCTCCAAAAAGAAATGGCGAGATATCTATAATAGAAGCGGATTTTATATTTTTATTTCCTGCATCTGTTAAATCCCCAAAAGGATCTGCTTTATTCATCAGTTCATTTTTAGAATATCCAGTTCTTGCAGAAGATAAATTAAAACCAACAACACAAGGTCTAGATGAGATTATATCAATAAGCGCTTTAGGAAATCTTTTTCTATTTTTATTTTCTTTAGATTGCACATCAAATAATATTACCTTTCTTGTTTTTCTTAATGCTGCATGATATAAGGCATTTGCAATTGGTTTATGTCTTGTATCTGTAATTATTACAACAGTATTTCTATCATTAACTCGCATGTAATAATCCATTGCAGTATTTGCTGCTAAATTAAGTTTCATTTTAACTTTTTATCTTGACTATTAAGGTTTAAAAGTATTAGTATGTTTCAATATATATGAGTAATAAATCAAAGGGGTCAAATGCAGAAAGAGAATTATATGGCATGTTTATTGATAATTTATTCAGAGCAGTAAGGGTTGCTGGTTCTGGAATGATGGAAAATACTTCTTGTGATTTGATTGCAGGCAACAGCAAGGGAAAATATGCAATAGAGTGTAAGGCAACAAAAAGTAAATACAAATATATAACAAAAGCTCAAATTTCTGATTTTATTGTTTTCTCTGAAATATTTGGATTAACTCCGATTATAGCATTAAGATTTAACAGAGAGGGGTGGTTTTTTATTTCTCCTGAAGATTTGGAGAACTCTGGAAAATATTGGGTTATAACTTTAGAAAAAGCAAGAAGCAAGGGAAAAAGATTTGCACAAATGTTTAATTAGAGTTAAATTTATATTCTTAATTTTCTTATCCCTTAGATGGAAAAAGAGGCATTATTTTATAAGAAAATATCATCGAAAATTGTTCAATGTCAATTATGCCCACATTTCTGTACATTAAATTATTCAGAAAAAGGGAAATGTGGCGTAAGAAAAAACCTAAATGGAAAGTTAATTTCTTTGGTTTATGAAAAACCTTGTTCAATTGCTATAGATCCAATTGAGAAAAAACCACTATTTCATTTTCTCCCTGGGAAAAAAACATTAAGCATAGCAACTCTGGGATGCAATTTAAACTGTAAGCATTGTCAGAATTTTGAAATTTCCCAGCCAAAAATAGAAAAAACAAGAGGTTTTAAAATAAAACCAAAAGAAGTTATAAAACAAGCTATAAAAAATAAATCCAAAATAATTTCATATACCTATACAGAACCAACTATATTTTATGAGTATATGTTAGATATCTGCAAAGAAGCAAATAAAAACAATGTAAGAAATGTTACAGTAACTAATGGTTTTATTAATCCAGAACCTCTAAAACAATTATGCAAATATCTAGATGCTTCTAATATAGATATTAAGAGCATAAACAATGATTTTTATGAAAATATATGCGAAGCTAAAATTGCCCCAATTTTAGAATCAATAAAGATGATGCACAAAGAAGGAATATGGATAGAACTAACAAATTTATTGATTCCTGGCTTTAATGATTCTGAAAAAGACATAATAAAACTAGTTACCTGGATAAAAAATAATCTAGGAGAGGAAGTTCCATTGCATTTTTCTGCTTTTTATCCCTGCAATAAAATGCTAAATATCCCTCCAACAAATCCTAAAACTGTAGTAAATGCAAGAAAAATAGCTATGAATCTAGGATTAAAATATGTTTATACTGGTAATATGCATAATACAGAAGGAGAAACAACCTATTGTCCAGAGTGCAATAAAGCTTTAATAACCAGAAAAGGTTACGAAATAATAGAAAATAATCTTAAAAAAGGAAAATGTTTATATTGCGAAAAAAGCATTGCAGGAGTCTGGGAATAATTATTTTATTAAGCATTCTAATTCTAATTTCTTCTATAAATTTTGTTTATGCTATAAGAATAAACGAAGTTATGCCCAATCCTGCTGATAATTGTAGTGATTGTACAGAATGGATTGAGTTATATAGCAATACTCCCATGAATTTAACTAACTGGATAATAAATACAACAAATAAACAAGAAATATTTAATGCAAGCATAGAGGACTTTTTAATAATAACACAAAATAAAACTGCTTTTGTAAGTTTGTGGGGTATTAATCAAGACAAAGTTATTGAATGGAGTTCA
>Ga0265292_1001377_pt1 | contig 21703 bp, 22 predicted proteins | sample Munlanlewell296A_FD_189080 | JGI IMG/M metagenome (GOLD analysis project Ga0265292, IMG submission 189080) | Leachate microbial communities from a municipal landfill in Southern Ontario, Canada - Leachate well 296A | ecosystem: Engineered > Solid waste > Landfill > Unclassified | place: Canada... | reverse complement strand
AAACGGGTAGTCATACGAGCTCCTCGAAAGTGAAAATGAGCCAGGAACGAAAATCTACTCCCAGCCTGATACAAGGCCCAGACGGTGTCAAGTAAAAAAAGCCGCCACGGTGGTGAAGTGGCGGTTGTCGATTGGGCTTATGTCCGTGGTGTGCAGAGGTACACCCCACGCTTATCGCGGACGATCGCTCCGCCATTCGGATGGGGCAGGAAGTACTCCGGCCACATTCCCTCCAAGAGAACACGCGGTTCCTGGCTTGGTGCAACAGCGTAGAGCGAACCGCCATGATCGCTAGTGAAGACGACCACGTGTCCAGTGGCGGTGTTGGTCTTTATGAACAGGCACTCACCCTGGAAGAGGACGTTCGATCCTCTATCGAGTGTATGGAGTGTGACGGTTTCTCCGTCGTTGATGAGGACGCCATCACGGTGCGCCATGATGCGATTCGAGACCATATCGTTATAGAACGATCCGGAAATCTGCTTCCACCCGATGAAGATTGAGCGTCTTTCTCCGGTGGTCAGGACGAGCAGGAGTCGCCCCTCTCCTTCAATGACGACCCCAAACGGGTGCGGCATGCCGAGGGTACTAACGTTCACCAACGTCACCTGACCCTCGCTATTGCTGAACGTCCAACCCCGGGAGTCACTGAAGAGAACGCCGTCTGCACACTGGTAGGGGTTGAAGAGCAACGGACCTTCGTACACGATCGCCGCTTCGCCGATTTCCTGTCCAGGTCTGAACAGGTCAATCCTTTCCCTTATTCTGGGAAGGGAATATCTGACGAGAGCCGCTATGGGCTGGTCAGTGATGACCCCAGAGGGGTTTATCGCTACACAGTTTTTTATTTTTTGATGACGACACCAGAGTTGCTTCTGAGGCAGTTGGTTTCCCGCCACGTCCAACTCCCCTTTTTCCTCGTAGAGGAGCGCATCTCCAACCATGCAGCCGTTGTGTCCCTTCAGCTTTGTTATTGCTCCGTTGGTAATCAGCAACAGTCCCTGCGATGCCGACATGACAAACGCACCTTGGGAATGCGGCCAGATTCTGAGGTATTGCTCGAATTCCGGCACATAGAGCAGGGAAAGCGCGAAAGGCAGAGGATCCAGAGCGGTCTTCCTCAAATGTTCGAGGAAAAAGTGTACCGGCGTGTTGCCAGCATCGACGCGGTCCATGACGTGTCGAAGTGCGTCGTAGATTGCCGCCTTCCCCTCTCTACTCATTGGGAAGGGTCTCAACGCGGTTTTCACAACTGAACTCCTTTTTTAAGGTGCTCAATCCATCTGGGATCGTCCGAGTCTCGGACAACCACTGGCGATGAATTGCAGTCAGACCTTATGTAAAACCACCCTTGTTGTCAAGGGTGGCGGAGTTTTTTGAGGGTCGCGATGTCCTTGGGCAGCTTGTCGTCCCACGGAGTCTCGAGGATGAGGTCGAGGTTTTTGAGTTTGGGATGTGTGACGAAGTTTTTAAAGCCAGCGGTGCCGATTTTCCCCATACCAATATGTTCGTGGCGGTCAGCGTGTTTGCCCAGCTCAAATTTTGAGTCGTTGGCGTGAACGAGTTTGAGGTTTTTGAGGCCCACGGTTTTGTCGAAATTTGTCAGCACTTTTTTTAGCGTGGCGCGTGTACGAATATCATAGCCCGCTGCAAACAGGTGACACGTATCCCAGCACACGCCCACGCCTTTGATCTTGGCCATCTTCAAAATTTCACCCAGCTCTTCAAATGTGCCGCCGACCAACTCGCCCGCGCCGGCAGAAATTTCGAGCAACAGCTGCGTGGTTCCTTTGTACCCGCTGTAGATTCGCTGAATGCTGCGCCAGGTTTTGTGGATGCCCATCTTCTTGCCCACATCCTTGGCAGAGCCTAGGTGCGTCACCACGTAGCTGGCGCCAAGCTTGCTGCCGCGTTCCAATTCTTCACGCACCACTTTGATGGAGCCATAGCGGATGCGCGGCGTGCTCGAGGCAAAGTTGATAAAGTACGGTGTGTGAATGACAAAATCTGTGTAGCCATTCTCCTTCATGGCCGCGCGGAATTTCCCAACCACCTCAGCGGTCAGCTCCGGCGCATTGCCACCCTGCGGCGGTCGCGAAAAAATCTGAAACACTTCGCAGCCCAGTTTTTTTGCATTGACCGGTGCGTTCCACACTCCACCGGCAGCAGAGACATGGGCGCCGATTCTCATGCAGGTTTTTTTGTCAGCGCTTGCTTCACGAGCTCAACGACTTTGCGGTGCACGACGCGGTTCTTAATGTAGGCCCGGAAATCTTCGGTTTCAGTTTGCTGCTTTACCTCAGGGCTGTCGGGCAGGCTCGCACGCGCATCAATCATTTCTTTTTCAACGTCATCAGATGACGCAGCCACATTTTCGCTTACGGCGATGTGGCGCACGATGAGTGCGGCTTTTACACGTCGTTCTGCCTGCGGGGCGAGTTCGACTTTCAGTTCATCCCGAGTTTTTTTCATGGAGCTCAAGTAGTCCTCGAACTTGCCGCCCTGTGACTGCACATCGTGTTCAATTTCGCGGAGAATTTTTTCTGTCTCGTCGTCCAACAAAACTTTGGGCAGTGCACCGAACTTTGCCGCCTTGATGAGCGCGTCAAAAACGTCCAATTCAAACTGTCGGTCAGCGCGCTGTTTGGCTTCGTGCTCCAAGTTTTCGCGCAACTTCATTTTCAACTCAAGCAAGGACCCTAAGTTGCCGAGCTTTTTGGCAAACTGATCGTTGAGTTCCGGCAGTACCACTTCTTTCACCTTGTGCACCTTTACTTTGGCGTCAGCTGGTCGGCCGGCAAGATGTTTGGCGTGATACTCTTTTGGGAAATCAAATTTGTATTCTTTTTCTTGGCCAGCCGTGAGACCCACAATGCCTTCTTCAAATCCGGGAATGAAGTGTCCGGCACCCAACTCCATGTCGTGGTTTTTGCTCGTGCCGCCTTCAATGGGCACCTGGTCAACAAAAATATTAAAGTCGATTTCTACGCGGTCGCCGTTTGCTGCCGGGCGGGTGACTTCCTTTTCCGTGGAGGTCATCTTGCGCAGGTCCTCGACCGCCTTGCCAACCATTTCGTCCGAGACCGGCTCGTGCGGCTTTTGATCAACCTTTACCGCGCGCCAGTCAGCCAGCGTCACCTCTGGTAAAATTGGTACGCGCGCCTTGAACGTGAACGGGTTGCCGGCTGCCAGTTTCATAACATCAACTTTGGGGTAGCCGATGGTCACCAGGTTTTTCTCTTTGACGGCCGCGGGGTAGGAGTTGCCGATGGCCAGCTCAGCCGCCCGCTCGAGCAAGGCTGCCTCGCCCACGCGGGCTTTGACGACGTCGAGTGGGGCTTTGCCTGGCCGGAAGCCTTCCAGTTTGATTTCGCCGGAAATGGCACTGGCCGCGCGGTTCAAAAATGGGGCAAATTCTTCAACAGAAAGCTCAATGTTCAGGTCAATTTCGCCATCAGCGAGTTGGGTGAGGGTGGTCGTCATAGGGTTCTTTTTTGACAAGTGGTAAATGCGGACCTACACTATAGCCAGGTTTTTCGTTCTTCACAACTCGGCGTAATGAAGAGTGGCGCGAGAGTCCCTTGACTCACCGACCGCCCAGCAACCCAGTGGGGATCTAATCGTTTTGATTGGTGCGCCCAGCCTGGGTGCTCCAATCAAGGACCGACAGTGTGTCGGGATTATCACCATGCATGTGAAGAATATGTTGTGTGCCTCCCCGACCCGCGTGGAGGTTTTTGGTGTTTGAGCAGGAGGAGGTTTTCCGTGAACGAGCAGTCCTACGTTTGCACGTGTCCGCCACACCATGTCTATTCTTGCGACGTGTGTCGCGAGAAAACCCGGAGGCGCCGCGCAATCAATGGTCTTTTTTGCACGTGCGAGCCGGGACAGCCGACGTGCGAAGCCTGCGCGAAGATACTTGCGCGTCGACAGGAGTACGTGAGAACTCACCGTGTTGCCAGTTTCGCGTACAACTGGCCGGCCGACCTCGAGTTCCCCGAGCCCAAACCTGTTTCTCGGGCGGCATGATCAGTTCTTTCCGGCGACGTGTTTTTCCCACGCCGCCGTCTTTTTTTGCAAAAAAACGCAGGGGGTTTAGACCCAGCGGTGAAGAAGATGGTGACAGCGTGCTCTGGGCTCGTAAGAGAGCCAGGGCAGGACGCCAGTGGTGTGACCCTGAACCGAGTGTCGGTCAAAGGTCGTGGTGCGTTGAGGCAGAATGATCGGCGCCTGGTTCATGATTATGCGGGCCAGCATGTAGGCCCGGACAGCCATGCGTCGGTGCGCGATGTTGATCATTCGGTCGTAGCCAGCGTCAGCCATGAGCCGATTGGCTTCGAACAGAACGTCTCGTGTTTGCAGCGGCACTCCCGGCTCGATTGATGGCCAGATGCACACGATGTTCTGGCAATTGCTCGCGTACCAGCTTGGGCGGAGAGCCAGCGCAATTTCCCACTGACAGAACATGGGAATTTGGTACGTGCGGTGAATGGCCGCGGCTTCGTCAGCAAGTTCACAGTTCGTGAGACCGGGATCCACATGCAGCTCGCGCAGACGTTGGATAGCCTCAACGTCGCTGCCGCGTTCATCGCGAATGCGTCGCACTTCAAAGAGGTCGCGGTCGAGAATCGAGTTTCGGCCAAGCGCCTCAACGACGATGACATCGGCCTCACCCGGATTTCCGGTCACAGGCATCCCCGGCCAGACAAGGCCATAGCGGAGCCAGAGTGCAATATCCGTCACAGGACACGCTCCTTGTGAGGATGACCGATAACGTCGGTCTCGGGTTGAGGCGGTGTTGCCTCAGAAAAGAAAGAGCGCGTCTACCTTACGCAGACGCGACCCAACTGTCAAGGCGAATTTATACTGGCCGGATGTCGACGATGCGCTTTTCTTTGAGCTCGGTTTCCATGCCCATAGCGTGGAGGAGTTCGTCGAGTGGTTTTTCGGTGATGGTCGGGTTGACGCCCACTTCTTCGTGGACCGCCTTGGTGATTTCTGCAGCAACGCCAGCGAAGTTCTGCCCCTCTTTTGGTGCGATGAAAATGCGGATTTCATCAACGTCGTACGGGTCGTTGTTCTTCTTGCCAATTTCCACTTGCCACTCTTCGACGTGTTTCATGCCTGAGAGCAGCGGGTAGAACGCATTGAGGTTGACCAGTTCGCCCTTGATTTTCGTGAGATGGAACTCCTTCACGTCGCTCGAGCGCTGGATGTCGGGCAGCACGCGCGGCACTGTTTTGCCGCAGTTGGGGCAGGGCGACCACTCAATACCCTTGGCTATGTCGCCGGTGCGGTAGCGCACCACCACAGAACCGCGCCAGTCGAGCGTTGTGTAGACGAGTTCGCCGCCGGCATCGTCAGCCACGCGTTTGCCTTCTTTGTTAATCAGTTCAAAGAAGCCGAGGTCGGGGTACAAGTGATAGCCGGATGTTTCACTGCACTGGATCCACGCGGTTTTTGATTCTGTCATGGCGTAGGTGGTGAAAATTTGGACCTCATGCGCCCCGAGCTGGCCCAAGAGTTCACGCACTTTATCGCGGAAGCCGGGCGAAACGCGTTCGCCGCCGAAGACGACATACCGTACGCTTGAGAAGTCGCGATGTTGTTTCACGGCTTCGCGCAGCACGTGGTAGGCGTAGCCGGGAATAAACATGAGCAAACTCGCTTTCGCCCGTTCAATACCGTCCATGATTTTCTGCGTGCCAAAGACCTTGCCGCCGCCGGTGTGCAACGCCGTCATGCCGACGGTCGTCGTTGCGTAGTACGCCAGCCAGAAGGCAAGGTGCGGGGAAAATGGAAAGCCGGAAATTGCGTAGGCGTCGCGCGGCACGTTGATGACGTTGAGTAAGCGGTTGGCACTTTCTTTCAGCAGCATGAGGTCGTACTCAGAGTAGACGAATGCCGTCGGCAGTGCAGTTCGTCCGGTTGTGAAATGGATATGGATAGGTTTGTACTCGCGCTCTAACTTTCGCTTCACATCTTTTCTTGTCAGCTTGCCCCACGCAATTTTCGCCAAGTCAGATTTTGCCGCGTATTTTTTGATGAGGTGTTCGTCGGGCTGCAAAATAAATTCGCGTGGGCGGCCACGATTTTCTTCGGTCGGCGCCAGGTCCGCCTTGGAGCTCATGGGGATTTGCTGCAGGTCGTTGGTGGTGCGGATGTCGGAGAACGACAAGCCCACGCGCTCAAAGAGCGCTCGGTAATATGGCGAGTAGGGCAGTTGGTGACGTACAAACTCCCGCAGTTTACGGTTTTGGAGGTCCTTGATTTCAGCGGCTGAAAGGCGGTTGAGTTGCTGCCAAGTCATGGGATTATCGTAGCACGGGCGGGTGTTTTTCGGCGAGTCGGGCGATCGCCTTCATCATGGTGGCGGTCAGCTCGGTAATTTGGGCGTTCGTGGGGTGCTCTATTTTTTTGACTACGATGGGTTTGCCAATGTGAATGTCCATTTGCAACCCGCGCCAAAAGTAGAGCATGAGACTCTGTCGCAGCGATGGCGCGCCCGGGCCAATGATCCCCATCGGCACAATCGGCACGCCAGTCAGGAGCGCGAGACGGGCGGTTCCCCACTTGCCGGGTTTGAGTGTGTCCGTTGTGTTGCGTTCGCCTTCAGGAAAATTCACGACCACTGCGCCACGGGCCAGTTTCCGTGCAGCAGCCGGCACGATGACGCCAGGTTTTTTAGCCAGCGGAAATGTAATGCCCGGCAGCCACCAGTAGTTGTGCGTTTTGGTGATATAGTGCAGCGGCAGCGCTCGGGCGCGGGTGGTGAGCGCCGCGTTGAGAATAAACCCGTCGAGAAAATCAACGTGGTTCATGGCCAGCAAAAAACTCCCCGAGGCGGGCAAGTGCTCAATGCCAGTCACCTTGTCAAACGTCTTGGCAAAGAGGCGCGTGAGGTGACGCTGCATGAACCGGATGATCATGTTAGTACGGGTAGGTGCGGTTGGCGAGTGCGCCCACAGCTTGCATGAACCGTCGTGTGGTGGCTTCGAGCAGCTCGTGCGTGAATTGTTCTTCGGGCACGGCGTCGACGTGGAGCGGGGCGCCGATGTGCAGTTCAGCGGGCAGGCGCGTGTTCAAAAAGTTTTTAATGGATTGTTTTGTCGTGCGGCCTTCTGGCGCAATGAGTCCTATTGGCACCACGGGCACACCGGTTGCCAAGGCCATGCGCGCGGCCCCGGTTTTGGCGGGCAGCATTTCGCCCGGTCGTTCTCGGTTGCGCGTGCCTTCCGGAAAAATACACACGATGTCACCTCGCAGCAGCAGCGCCTTCACGTCGCGCAAACTGTCCGCCTTGTTTTTGTCGTAGAGGCGCACCATGCCGAGCCAGTTCACGCCGCGCTTGCCCACAAATCTTTCAAACGCCGACCAGATGGGTTGCTTGGTGAGGTAGTACAGCCGACGGTTCAGCCGCGACACAAACGGAAACGCAACCATGGGCGGGTCCAGGAACGACTGGTGGTTGCAGACGATTAAATACGCGCCGCTCGCGGGCAAGTTTTCCCAGCCGGTCACATGAATGCGGCGGGCGAGCAGCGGGAGAATCGTTTGGCGGAGAACTGGGTAGGCCATATTAGCGCGGTGAGAGCGGTGCGGTCGGCTTGCCACTGAGCGGGGCAATCGCGGCCATGATCTGGTCTGTAGTTGATTGTAGCAGGTCTTTGGTCCACTGGTCTTCCGGCACCTTGTCAAACTGCAGCGGCGCACCCAACGTGAAACTCCACGGCCGGTAGTGCGTGAAAAAATTCCACGTCGCCTGCCAAAAGGTGGTGCCGGTCGGCCCCTTCACGCCCAATGGCAAAACCGGGAGCCCGGTGGCAAGTGCCAGTCGTGCTACCCCGGTTTTACCGCGGCGGAGTGTTGATGTTTCGTTCGAATTGCCTTCGGGGAAAATCCCGACCGCCTCGCCGCCCCGCAGTACCTCGAGCGCTCGTTGAATGGTCCATTCCTTGTGCACGCTGTCGATGGGAATGGTCCCCAGGAAACTGTACTTGCGCGAGGCCGCAATGAAGTGCAGGCGGTGGTGCAGGAAGCGGTTGAGGCTGGCAATGATCAGCGCTGAGTCAATCCAACTCTGGTGGTTGGCCGCCAGGATGAACGGCTCAGACAGGAGGTGTTCTGTTCCATGCAGCTGCACTTGCGCCCGCAGGAACGGAATCAGGTTATATTGGAGCAGCTTGTATGGCATGCTCCGCGGTCAGTTAGATGAACAGCGCCGCCAACACCAGTGTCAGTGTTGAGAGCAATTTGATGAGCACGTGGAGCGATGGGCCAGCAGTGTCCTTGAATGGATCGCCAACCGTGTCGCCGACCACCGCAGCGGCGTGGGCCGGGCTTTTCTTGGCCTGCACTTCGCCTTTGCTGTTTTTGAATTTACCGGATTCAATGTATTTCTTGGCGTTGTCCCAGGCTCCACCGCCGTTGTTCATGACCAGGGCCATGAGAATACCGACGATTGTGGCAACCATGAGCAGCGCGGCCTCAGCTTCGGCGCGGAAAATCAGTCCAACAGCAATTGGAACCGCCACGGCAGTCACGCCCGGCAGAATCATTTGTCGCAGCGCGCTCGAGGTGGCAATGTCTACGGCTTTGCCATAGTCAGGCAGCTCTGTGCCGGCCATGATGCCGGGGTGTTCGCGGAATTGGCGGCGGACTTCTTCAATGATTGCCTGCGCAGCTTTACCGACGGCGCGAATGGCAAACGAGGAGAAGAGGAAAATCAACATGGCACCGAACATGCCACCCAAGAAGACCGGAATTTTTGTCAGGTCAACGCTGGTGAGGTGGACTTCGGTGAGGTACGCCGAGAAGAGCAAGAAGGCAGCGAGCGCGGCAGAACCAACAGCGTAGCCCTTGGTGAGCGCCTTGGTGGTGTTGCCGGCCGAGTCGAGCTCGTCGGTAATGGCGCGAGTTTCTTCCGACGCACCGGACATTTCTGCAATACCACCGGCGTTGTCCGTGATTGGCCCAAAGGTGTCCATGGCCAGAATAAAGCCGGCAGTCGCGAGCGCACCCATAGTGGCGATGGCTGTGCCGTAGAGACCGCCGTGTTCAATACCAGAGCGGGCGCCCAAGGCGTAGGAGCTGAGCAACGCGGCGGCAATGGCCACGACTGGAGCAGCGGTGTTTTCAAACGCCACAGCCAAACCGGAAATAATATTGGTACCGGGACCGGTTTCACTGGCGCGAGCAATTTCTTGGACCGGGCGATATTTTGAGGAGGTGTAGTACTGGGTAATAAGCACGAAGAGTCCGCTCATGGCCAAACCAACCAAGCCGGCGGCGAAGAAGTACATGGCTGAGTCACCGAGCATGGAACGGGTGATGAAGAAGAGGGCAACGGCGGCGAGTGCGGCGGTCACCGCAAAACCACGGTTCATGGCGGTCATTGGGTCTTCTTTGCCACGGACGCGCACGACCATGACACCCACAATAGAGGCGAGCAAGCCAAAGGCCTGCACGATGAGCGGGAACAAAATCCCCTTCACGCCGAACGTCGGGTAGAGCAGCACGCCCAGGAGCATGGCGCCGATGTTTTCGGCAGCAGTGGATTCAAAGATGTCAGCACCGCGACCGGCGCAGTCGCCCACATTGTCACCCACCAAGTCAGCGATCACAGCCGGGTTGCGCGGGTCGTCTTCCGGAATGCCGGCTTCAACTTTACCCACGAGGTCGGCACCAACGTCTGCGGCTTTGGTGTAGATTCCACCGCCGAGCTGAGCGAACAACGCCACGAAGCTCGCACCGAATGCAAACCCGACAATCGCACCGGGAATTTCGCGCGGGTCATAGCCCATCACGCGAGAGTAGAACATGTAGAGCAAGGTCAGACCGAGCAGCGAAAGCGAAACAACCAAGATACCTTCAACAGCACCGGCACGCAGTGCGGTTTGCAAAGCGCCGTTCAAGTCTTTGCGTTCAGCTGCCGCCGCGGTTTTCAAGTTGGCACGGACTGAAACCCACATACCAACAAAGCCGGCCACGCCCGAGGCAATGGCGCCGAGCAAGAAGGCAATCGAGGTGCGCACACCAACGTCTGTTTTTCCGGTCAACGTGTAAATCACGAAAATGGCAATGGCCAGGATCACCGCAAACATGGCGATGGTTTTGTACTGGCGTTTCAAGAAGGCCTGCGCGCCTTGGCGAATGGCCAGGGCGACGGTCTTCATTTTGTCGTTGCCGTCAGCGGCACGTTGAACGCGCATGACCAAAAACCAGGAGAAGGCCAGGCCGACGAATCCGATGATGAGAGCGAGAAGTTCTGTAGACATAAAATATAATTATTATTCTGCTTTGGGTTCTTCACTTTTGATTTCCGCCGGGGATTCAGCCAAAGGGTCATCCTCTTTGGCTTCGATGTCAACGCGGGTTTCCACGTCGGTTTCATCTTGTTTGTTTTCTGCTGCGGCCATGGTTTCCACAGAGGCTTCGTTTGTCACCTCGTCTGTCGTAGTACCTTCGGCGCCCTCCGCACCCTCTTCGGCCGGCGGTTTTTCTTCGCCAATGATGTCGATTTTCCAGCCCGTCAGTTTGGCGGCCAGGCGGACGTTCTGCCCGGCGCGACCAATGGCCAACGAGAGCTGGTCTTCTTTGACTTCAGCTTGAGCCACGTGAATTTCTTCGTTCAGTTTGAGTGAAATAATTTTGGCGGGCGACAAGGCGTTGGTGATGAACTTTACCGGGTCGTCGGACCATTCAATGATGTCGATTTTCTCTCCGCCCAATTCCGAGATCACGGTTTGCACGCGTGTGCCACGTTGGCCAACGCAGGAACCAACCGGATCGATGTTCGGCTGGTGCGAAACCACGCCGATCTTGGTGCGTGAACCTGCCTCACGCGAGATCGCCCGAATCTCCACGGCGCCTGACGCAATTTCCGGTACCTCGAGCGAGAAAAGTTTTTTCACCATTTCCGGGTGGGCACGCGAGACGACAATCTCCGGGCCCTTGGAGGTGGAGTTCACGGTGAGCAGCAATACTTTGATGCGTGCGCCAGGAATGTAGTGCTCGCGGTCAACTTGTTCCGGTGGCGGCATGATGGCGGTGGCGGCGTCGAGGTCAACAAACACTAAGCGGCCTTCCACGCGTTGCACGGTGCCGGTGAGCATTTCACCTTCACGACCTTTGAATTCCTTGTACTGAATGTCGCGCTCAGCTTCGCGCAGGCGTTGGATGATGACTTGTTTGGCGGTTTGTGCAGCCATGCGGCCATAGGCCTGCGGCGGGTAGAGCTCGGTGCGGATTTCTTCACCCAGCTCAGCGTCTTTCTTGAGTTTTTTGGCTTCGGTCAGGCCGATGTGCAGGCGCGGGTCAAAACGCAGTTCTGGTTCGGCTGGCGTTTCACCTTCAGCGACTGCTGCTGGTGCCACAGGGGCTTCGGTGCGGGGCGGTTCTGGCGGCGGCCACGGCAAACCGGCAGCTTCGGCAGCCAGGCGTTCTTCTTCCTTTTTCTTCTGCTCCTCGTCCCATTCTTGGAAGAGGTCATCGGTGACCACGGTTTTCACGTCAAACACGCGCGCACCGGCGGTCTCGGTGTCGAAGGTCACCTTAATGTTCTGGTTCTTTTCACCAAAGTCTTTGCGGTAGGCCACAGCCAGCGCCGCTTCAATGGTTTGAATGACTGAGTCTTTGGAGATGTTCTTCTCCGCCGCGATGTCGTTGATTGCCTGGAGGATTGGGTTGAGAGCCATAAAGTTGATTCACGATAAAATAACTAGTCTGAAACTAGCCTACGCTGAGACTAACAGATATCTGTGGATTTGGCAAGTCCCCAGATAGAACAAGAGCGCCTGTGGTAAGCAGACGCTCGGCGAGAGGATTGTGTTGTGCGGTTCGCATTAGATCAGGTCGAAGCTCTGGTAGTCCGCGCGCCCGTTGTTGAGGGTCAGCACGCCGTAGCCGGGATTGCCGAGGCCGAACTGCACGCCCCAGACTGCCGGGACGAACCACTTCTGGAAGGGCGCGGCAGGGAATCCCGCCACTGCCTTGGCCGCTCGCTTGGGATCGTGGTAGTCGGCGAAGACCACCGCCCGGATCCTGTTGCGATTCTGCCATAGGATCGGCACGTCGTATGCGACATTGAGGCGATGGGTGAAGAGCACGATTCCGTCGCTCGGGTTCTCATTATTGAAGACGTACTTCAGAAATTCGTCCTGTTGGCGGGCGAGTTCCTGCAGAGCCGGATCGTCGATACGATCCGCCCACCGGAAGAAGTCGCCGGTGATCCATACGAGATGGACACCATTGACGAACTTCTCTCCCCAGAGCGAGCCGAACCACCCTTCCCATTCGAGGATGGCACCGATGTTCATAGCGCCGCCGATGTCGCGCTTGATAGCCAACTTGAGCGACGGCCAGCCGTTCTTCCACTCGATGTGTGGGATGTAATCCTCGCCATCCCAGTAGCCGAGCGGGTGTTCGGAGGGAACGTGGAACAGGGAGCCGCTCCACGCCCAGCTGGAAGTCCAGGCCAGGAATTCCCACGCCAGGGTTTTTGCCGCCGGAGCTTCCATGCCGCGCTCGGAAATTCCGTGCAGCTGGTCGCCCACCGTGACGTGGTAGTCGAAGGTCTCCTTCCTTGCCCTCGCATTCATCCGCGCCATAGCAACGAGCGCCGAGTGGCGGAGACGTGAGATGAGCCACTTCACGAAAGAAAGTGGCACCCACTTCTTGGTGGTGATGACGGGAGTGAACTGGGTGCGGATTTGGTGTTCGGTCAGATCGTTCGGATCATTCATGAGGTGATGATCCGCCGTGAGGAGAACTCGCGTTGCCACAGGAAACCTCCATTGGGAAGGTGGGGAGCTACCGGTTGTTGTGCGAAACGCATGTTGTCAAAGAAACAGTCCATATTGGCATACCCTCGCGGATTTGGCAAGGGGTGCGCTATACTTAAAGCATGAATCGAGAAAAGCTCTATATCCCCGAACCAGAAATTGAATCCCCAACCACGCCTCAAAATGCTGAGCCAGTTGAGACAGTTGAGTCTGGCCACGAGCTTCAGGCAGAACGGCGCGAATTTGATCAAACGGAAATCGAGAAGACTCGCGAGACGATTGAAAAGCTTGGAGGCGGAGAAGAACAAAAGCCCACAGATGCGCCCCCAACGTTGACCAAATCAACGTCCGTAACCGAAACCGAACGAGTGAAACCAGCGGGGATGCTCCAGGCAGTGATGCGTGATCGTATGGATGTCATCGCGACGAATGCGCGACATATTCTCGGTGAACAGGCGTCAGATCAAGACGTCGCGAATCTCACGCGTCAAACATTCACCGAATGGTTGTCCGCAATCCGTCGGCAAATTCGTGAAGGGTTGACTCCTGGGGCGCTGGATAAGAATTTGGCAAATACAACCATGCTCGGCCGAGAGCACATTGATGCCGTGCTTGAGCAGTATGGTAAGGGTGTGGTTGTGACGTCGCACATGGTTTACTTTCCGACGGCCATGAATATGATTCCCCGTTTTATCCCTGAAAACACACGCGGGACCGTGCTGGTGGAGAAGAATCCGTTGTGGCCGATTGTCAGCGCTATCAAGAAAATCTCCGGAGCATTCCGACCAAAAAAGGAAGCCACGAAACCATGGGAAATTATCCCGAAGGAATCAAAAAATCCACGGACGTTGCTTTCCGTGCTCCATCGGCTTCAACGAGGGAAACCGGATGCGCAGCGGGAACTGTTTTTTATGGCAGCTGATCGTGGTGATCTCTCACCCGATGGACGTCGGACCATGGTGGACTTTTTTGACTCCAAAGTGAACTTTCCAACGGGACCAGTCACCATTGCGCGCTCAACAGGGGCACCAATTATTCCTTCATATATTCTCCGTCAGGGTGATGGATTTGAAATTCGCGTTGGCGAACCAATTGAGGTTGACAAAACGCGCCCCGCGGAGGAAGTTGATCAGGAAGTCATGCAGCGGGTGGCCGATTTCTTTGCCACTGGTATTCGCGAGAAGCCCGAGCAATGGCCGGTGTATCGGCATGATTACTGGCCCGAGCAGAAAGATTTTAAACCAGCATCGTAGGTTTTGAGACCAAAGTTTATTCATCTTTAATATTACGTACATGCGTGAACATGGAATCGGAAACCCAGAACAGGAAGAGACCCCCGAAGCAGCAGCGGAGAGGCAGGAGCGAGTTCGGGCTGAGAACGAACGGGTAAGTGCACAGGTCGTAGATATTTACGATCTTAAACCAGACAATCGATATGCCCATCTGTATGATACCGAGGAGGTGCGTATTCTTAATCGCGGCGGCAATCCTTTAGAAATTCGGCAAAGTACTAAGCATGTTGATTTGCTTGCTCCATTTTCGCGTCCACAGGATTTAGTAAAACTTGATTATAAAAATTCTTATTATGAATACGATGAAAAGGGTCGACTGACCAACGAAAAACTCTTTACTATAGCAGGTGAAATTGGAACCCTTCTTGGGGCTGATGTAGGAAAAGAAAAAGACAAACTTGGTCGGATTTTGCGTAGCGAGGGTAGGGCAGAGCATGACCCTGAGACGGGAGCGGTCACCATCAAGTATTTTAATGGTGATGGAGCTCCCACTAATCGCCGCGAAGTCCGCTCGAAGGATGGTAGCGTGCGGATGTTTTACAAAGGAGAGAAGCTCGTGGGAAAAATCTTTGAGGAACGGGACGAAAAAGGTGCAGTGAAGCGGAGAACGACATTTGGCGGTGATGGTAAAGTAGTAACTGCAGAGGAGATGACTTACGGTTTGAATGATGGCGAAACGACGACTGTCAGAAAGGGTGCGTCTGGAAAAGTAAAAGGTAAAACAGTCGAGAGCCTACGTAGTAGCCGTGACCTTGTTGCCGAACGCGCTGAACGTAAGGCTGCTGAAAGATCCGCAAGCGCCTCTGAGGGTGACGAGGATGATGATGACGAATCCAACGGTGGTATTTCCGACTTTGAGCGTGAGCAAAGGGACGGCCTGTTTGGCTCTGGACTTGGGTTCTAATACGCTCTCTGTGGTACTTCAGGAGTGATGACTCCATGAGAGAAACACCTGCGCCCGACGAAGTAAAAAAGGAGGGGCTGCAAGCGGCTGATGCAAACCGTCCGGATGCAATTCAGGAAACCGTGAGCGTCCTGAGCGACGGTGGTCTAGATATTCTCATCGCCGATTACGCGGCAGTCGTCGAAGACCCTGAACACACCCCACTTGAGGAGACTCGTCTTCAAGCCCTCCACCATGAACGGGACAAACGTCGTGGTGCAACAGAGGTAGAATGGAAGCGTGATGTTGTTGAGCGGGTGCGAGAGAACTGTTGGATTCTGCGCAAAGAGGGTAATCCCAATCCCACAACCACGGTTTTTCGTCGAGGGAACGAGCTCTTTATTACTGACCCCGGCGTCTCAATAGCGTCAGCTGAAAAGAACAAAGCTCTTCGTGAATTAGCTGATAGTTTAGGCGCAAAGGTTTCTGGCGTCCTTCTGACTCACTCCCATCCGGATCACATTGGCAACATGCCAAATATGGCCGACGAGCAGACTCCTATCTTCGTTCATAAGAAGGGGTTTTGGAGTTTGCGTTCTCCAGACGCGTTACTTCGCGCTGAACACGTTCTGACTGATAAGGGTGGTCGTCAACGGTATATTCCAGAATACAAGCGGGTGTTATTTGAACGAGTCGGAGACCTTATTTATGGATCGGGGATGAAACGCCGTCCAAAACATGTCAGTGAAGGCGGACAGTACCGTGAATTTCCGACCGTGCCCATGAAGTTTGACGGTTACACGGTAGAAGTTGTTTCAACTCCTGGTCACACTCCCGGCGAAGTGTCTTTCTGGATTCCCGAGGATCGAATTTTGATTGGCGGGGATTTGATCGTTAACGCTGGTCTTGGTCGGGATCATATTCCCTCCATGTATATGCCTGAGGCAAATGTGTATGACGGCCTTGCTTCTCTTAAAAAAATGAAAGTGCTCAATCCTGAACTGTTCATTCCGGCCCATGGTTCGCCGATTCGGTCGTCTGGAGAATTCCAGACGCGAGTTGACGGCATGATTGCGTTGCTCGAAAGAGTTATTCGTCAGGCGAAAGAATTGCAAATGAAAAATCCGGGTATGACTCAGGATCAGATTGCTGATGTCGTCTACTCGTCTGCTGACTTTCCCAAAATTATGACGTTTGGCGCGTGGGAGAAAAAGACGATCATTTTGAGCGTCTTTCGCGACGATCCAGAAGTAAGGCAGAAGTAACGAAAAACCGCCCTGTGGTAAGCAAGGCGGTCATGTGGGTGGGGGAATGAGCGGGGCGGGGTGTAGGCCGACGTGATGGTCCTACGGTTTTTTCCTGCATCAGGGTCGCGAGCCCCTACAATGATCGCATCCTTATAGCGTCGAAGATATTTTGTTGCTGCTGGGCGCGCAGGTAGAAGAAGACGTCGAGGCAGAACGGCACGAATCCGCAGCAGATCAGGAGCGGCAGGACGAAGTCGTCCGCCAGGGTCGACCATCTCCAGTGGAAGACGATCCATCCGAGAACCATGGTGATGAAGCTGTGGACGAGGAGGTGGCCGGTTACCACGAATCCCATGCCGACGCCGCATTCCGTGAACATGGTGAGGCCGCCCGCGTTTGCCGAACTGTACAATGCCTTGCGAATCAGGTAAGTGATGACGATGCCGGTGGGGAGTGCGGCGGCGATTGTCATCGCCCAGGACGACGGCGAACCATACATGGTATTGCCTCCTCTTCAAAGATGTGAACAAAGCCGTTCACGGGCGTTTTTCAAGTTTCTGTCGGAGTCTGGAGTTACAAAATGATTGCAAAAAATAAGGGGTGTGTCAATGGTGAAGACACGTAATATTCACTACTCTCGCATCATCCACGTATCCTGAGAGGTACCCCCAAGATCACCCCTATTGACACATTATTTTAGATATGATACATTATTGTCATATATATGAAAAGCAAGACCAATCTCTTAGAACAGCTAAATCCACTCCCCCACTTCAGCAAGAGCACCGTGTATCAGCTCGGTAAGCAGTTGGAGCTTGAGGATTCCACAGTTGATACTTACATCAGTCGTTTTTTGAAGCACAAAGAAATTTACCGACTAAAAAATGGGCTCTATGTGTCCGCTGATTCTTACAATAGAAACAAAGGTGACGTTTCTTATTCGTTCTACCTTGCGAACATCATCCGCACTCCATCGTATGTCAGTTCGTGGGCGGCGCTTCAGTATTACAATCTGACCACGGAAGTTATACGTTCTGTTACTTCAGTCACGCTCAAGGTGACGAGAAATTACCAGACAAGGGCGGGCAACTTCGCATACCAGTCGATTAGTAAAGATTTTTTTTCGGACTATTCTTTGATGAAGGGAACATTTGATTTTTTTATTGCCTCTCCTTCCAAGGCATTATTTGATGCATTGTATTTCAGAACTCGTCAGTTCCGCGGTTTTTCACTGCAAAAGATTACGGGTTTGGTTGAAGAGTTACGTATTGATATTGACGAAATGGATAAGGAAGAACAGAAAAGATTTAACGCAATGATTAAAAAAGTACTTTCATGAGTGAACATATCTTGGCTGTATTAAAAAGAAAACTTGATGACCTCCGTGCATACGGCAGCATTGACGCGGAAACGCTTCGCAACGCACTCAAGGAAGAGTTGCAGTTCTACGTTCTCAACTTCGTTTACCATCATACGGAATATAACTCATGGACAATGTACGGCGGTTCGGCGCTCCGAATCATCCATGGCCTGGATCGAATGTCGGTTGATCTGGATTTTGAAATTTCCGAAGCAATAACCGAGAAGTTTTTAGAAGAGCTCAAGAAGGAAATTGAAGATTACTTTATCAATACATACGGAGCTGGAATTGATTTTCTCACGGTTAAAGTAACTACCGGCAGAGGATTGCTTTTGAAATTCCACGTTGGTCAGGGGTTAGGCTTTGAGCATCCATCAGAGCAGGTGCACGTAAAAATTGATCTCAATCACTTTGTTCCCCCCAAGCCGGTGTTTGAACGTATACCAATAAATCGAGATCAGTTTTCATTTGTGATCGTGACATACAGTATGGGGGCACTGATGGCCAGCAAAATTGCGGCGATCTTTTTGCGTGGGTCCCGGGGGGTGGGGAAAGCTACTTACGAGGAAAAGGGTCGAGATATCTATGATCTTTTATGGTACATGAACAAAAAGATTGTCCCCGATTTTGATTACTTGATTGCCAGGGGTATTGACGTACGAGATCCTCGTGCGCTTTTTGACAAGCTGACGCTCCAGATGAACAAAGTAAACGATGAAAATTTAAAACAGGATCTCCTGCCGCTATTCTTGGATCGTACTTCAATTGAACATTGGCTTGTACAGTGGCGGGAAACTTATTTTAGGCTCTTTGAGGCCTATAAAATCGGCACGGTGACAACGGTAGAGAATGCTGAGGTGCACCAGGATTTCTCCACGGGTAATTTTTCCTTCGTGTATTGGTACAAAACAGAAGAAGACGGATTGATCCGAATCATTTATACAATCAGCGACTATTGGATAGATTTTTCTGAAGGGGATTTACCGATTGAGATAGATAAAAAGATAAGCGATATGATTGATTTTTCAGCCAAAAATTGGAGCAATAGGCCTGTGTCACATAATAAACTGAATCAGTACGCCACCTTGTTTTATCAGAAAACGGAACGCTATTTCAAAAAAACACATAGAATCTTACTTGGTGATCAGATTATGACAAAGGTTATTTTGATGACAGCAAAGAATTTAAACCAAAAGGAGCAAATCACACTCAATAAGTCCGCCCTTCTTTCTTGTGAGCTTGAGGATTTGTTAAAATAGTACGTGCATTCATTGACGCGGCACGCTGCCACGTGGTAGCGTCGGGCTGCACAGGAAGCATGAGGAGACCGGTTTGCTCCTTCGTACATAGCACATAGCAACTCGCGATTCAGGAATGGAGGGAGGGTTATGCAATGGTGGGTTGTGCCCATGTTTGTCGGCATCTCTGCCGTCGTGATCTCCGTGCTCGTGTATTTAAACACAGCACTCGCCCTGCCGATGATGGTCAAGGCGCCGACCAGCTCGAAGGTCGTGAGCGTCTGCATCGTCGCGTTCCTCATGATTGCGCACACCATCGTTGTTGGCGCAGTTGTGGGCTTCATTGCCCGTTTTTGCCGGATAACGCCGACTGAACCGTCTGTGTCGTATTTCAAAAACAACGCTCTGCTCGTTTTGTACTATCTCGTGCCAGCCTTTGTCTGGTATCGGGCGATCGTGTTAGCGGAACGCCGCTACTTCAAAAAGTACCCACCGGTGCAGATTTCTGAGGGATGACCCGCGTCATCCTTCTTTTTTTGCGCAAAAAAAGTCGGGCTCAGCGTTGAGTCCGACGGATGGCTTCCATGGCTACGTCATGGGCGTGCTTACTGCGGAAATCCCGCAGTGACTGGGTCGGGACATTCGTTTGCCTGTGGTCATCGGCGACGACCTTTGACATCTCGATGACGCTCCACCTCATGCATAGGAAGAACGGGATGATCGTGGCGAAGGCGAGGAGTAGCGGCAGAGACTTGCCGATGTAGCAGGCAAAGCTGATCGTCAGAATTCCACAGACGATTGCCCAGAGTTCCGCACGTGCCTCGTCATCCATGGAGTGGATGAGGAAGGCGGCACCGAGCGCAGAACCGAGCAGGTGGCCAACGGTGACGATCACCGAGGCGTGCGCAGACGTCGCTCGCATCACCATGTAGGTCATGGTAAATACGAGTACGAGTATGAAGCTGAGGCGAGCCATTTTCATGGCGGTACTCCTTTCTGAAAGGGCAGCTGGACTACACTTACCCAACCACCGCGGCTCGCTGCTGTCAATACCATTTATACACTGTGGATGTGGCGGATGGTTGGCGGGGTTGTTGAAGCGTCGATGGCAATGACGTCAAACCGAAAGCTACGGCACGGATGTTCCACAAGGAACGCAAAGCCGGCGCTGCGCAAACGTTGAAGTTTTTTGTATGTCACAGCTTCTTCTGGTGCGCCAAAACGGGCAGAGCGTCGCGTTTTCACCTCTACAAAGACCAGTACGCCATGGTCGCGACAGATCAGATCAATTTCGCCCTCGCGCGTACGAAAATTCCGCGCCACGACCGTGTAGCCCCGCTCCACCAAGAATTTTTCCGCCAGTCGCTCGCCGCTAAACCCGAATTGTTGTCGTGACGAAAACACAGTGACTCCATCTGCCACCGTGCAAATAAAAACGTGACTTACCGAACGCGCTCGAAGACCATAGCCCAGTGGTAGTCACCAGGCTCAAAGGTATGACGTTGTACCAAGCCAAACCGGCCGGCCAACTTTTCCACGGTGTCGCGGCTCATAATTTTATCACGCTTCGGACCAAAGCCCGGAAAACTCTGCCGCCATTCAACCACCAACAACTTGCCGCCGACTTTCATCATGCGCGTGCATTCGTGCAGCACCGCTTCCGGCCGCTCCGCCTGATGCAGCACATTGATGAGCATGCCAAAATCCAAACTTTGGTCGGCCACTGCAGCCGTGGCATTGAACACTTCCAAGTTGGACCACACCGGCACAATATTGCGCAGCCCTGCGAGTCGCGCCTTGCCCATGGCCGCGCTCAAAGCAGGCTTGAACACATCCACGGCAAACAGCCGCGCCTTCTCGCCGATCATGCGCGCCGCCTGCAATCCAAAATACGCTGCACCACCAGTGCCGAAGTCGCCGACATTCATGCCCACCGTCAGCCCCGCCTTTTTCAGGAGGCGTTCCGGGTCAAGCACACTTGGATTTAATCCTGCGCGTTCCACTTCCGTATCGTAGTCTTTTGTTTCTTCCGCGTCTAGTCTGTTTGGATGTTGCGCACGGCGCGGAACCGCACGCTGCCATCATGATTGCGCGAAAGTACGGTACCCGGGAGATCTGGTAATTCACCAGCGAATACAATGTAGAGTTTGCCGTCGTTCGGCGTGTAGCAGCCCGGGTCGCTCAACGTACAAAAACGGAACCGGCCGACGCGGGTGAGGATATCAAGGGCTGGGATAAATTTTTGCGGCTCAAAGACGCCATCTGTTTGGAGCAGCCGAGGCGGCACAGGGAGAAGAAATGCGTACGCGAGTCCTTGTTGCCATACGTCCTGACCCCACAGTGAGACTACGACGTCCTCATTCGGTGGTTGCTGACGAAGGTAGGTGAAAATTGGTTGGTCAATCCGACTGCCAAACGCAAAGCAGCACGTGGGAGTATTTCCCACATGCCAGTGTGACCAAATACGCGCCCCGCCTATCGTGGCAAGGCACAGAAAAACCACCAGCGCTGCCGTGAGTTTTACCGTGTTGTGCCGGAGCCGTCGCACCAGCGCCACGCCGCCAGCACCGGCGAGCAACGGCATGAGCGTGAGCCAGCTTGATCCGCGGAGTGGGTGAGGAATCACAAACACCGTGTCAGTGAGCGCCGCGGCCAGGGGGAACCACAATAGCCACAGCGCGAGAAAGAGGAGTTCGGGGTGCCGGCGACGGATGAGCCACACAAATCCCACAATGGCCAGCACGCCTTCGACGATCAGGCCCGTGCGGTCGCCTGCCCAAAATTGTGGCAAGTAAAAAGAGAGGAGATTGAGCAGAAGGAAGATAGGTCCTAATGTGCTTGATCCTTGCGCGTGCACAAAGGCGAATTCGGCATTAATTGTGGCCCAGTGAAACATGTGCA
>Ga0265292_1001375_pt1 | contig 21715 bp, 23 predicted proteins | sample Munlanlewell296A_FD_189080 | JGI IMG/M metagenome (GOLD analysis project Ga0265292, IMG submission 189080) | Leachate microbial communities from a municipal landfill in Southern Ontario, Canada - Leachate well 296A | ecosystem: Engineered > Solid waste > Landfill > Unclassified | place: Canada... | reverse complement strand
GACCATTGGCTCCCTTCCATTTTACTTTCATAAAGATCTCCTCCTCCTTTTATTTTATATATCAGCAAAGTTTGTCCGTCAGGCGACAATCCGGCTGTGGCATCATGAAGTTCGCTATTTAAAGGCTTTTCCGGATTAATTGGCGCACCCCATGTGCCACCAATATTGTATGAAATATAAACATCTTCGAAATACTTGAAATCAATAGGGTCTTTTTCACCGCCGGTTGAATTATCACGCCTTGAAGTAAATATCATCATGCTTTCATCGGCGTTAATAATAGGGTTATATTCCGGATATATAGTATTTACAGTATTTCCAAGATTGTCAATAAAAACACGAACAGGATTTTTTATAAGCTCTTTTCCATTGGTTGCCTCAATGATTTTCTTTTCAATTTCTTTGGTATATAATGTCAGTTCCTCAGGTAATAGCGACTCTTTGTATGTTTTATATTCTGCAATTGCTTTGTCGAACTCAAGATTCAGATGATATGCCTGTCCTAACAAATAATGCAAATCCGGACTGCATTTCGGATTGAGTTTGAGGGCATTTTCAAAATAAGTAATAGATTTTGTTTTATCAATAGAATTCAGGTAACACTCGCCGATCTTGTAGTTCAGCAAAGCGTTATTCGGGTTGAAGTTATTGGCTTTGGCAAAATGTTCCAAAGCAAGCATATAGTTTCCTCCTCCCAGTTTATACAATTCATTTCCTGCATCCAGCTCTTTCACTGCTGCTTTAAACTGGTCTTTATTATTCGAAAAAATCTTTTTTTCAAATTCTACATTTGTCTGGGAAAAAAGTTTTCCGGTGGCTTCTGCAACGAGCAGGAAAGTGAAACATAGGATGAACCAACGCATATATGATGTTTTCATGTTTTTTATGATTCAGATTATTTGCAATTTTTAGAATACGTAATGGCATTGCTAACACCAAGGGTAGCAGCTTTTTTCCAGTCTTCGCAAGCGCCCTTTGCATCCCTCAGCATTTCTTTGGCAATTCCGCGGTTAAGATATGCATAGCCATAATTCACATCCAACTTTATCGCCTGATCATAATCAGCCACGGCACCTTTGTAATCTTTCTGCTTGTATTCTGCATTTCCGCGGTTGTTGAAAGCATAAGCATAATCGAATTTTAATTTTATTGCCTGATTATAATCTTCGATAGCGCCTGCATAATCTTCCATTTCAAATTTTACACTGCCTCTGTTGTTAAATGCAAGATAAAAATCAGGATCCACTTTAATTGCGGCAGTATAATCTTCCAGAGCGCCTTTATAATCTTTTAATTTTTTCTTAACACTGCCAAGGTTGTTGAATGCAAAAGCCAGTTTGGGGTTGAGCTCGGTTGCCTTTTCGTAATCTTCTTTAGCGCCTTTGTAATCTTCCAGCATTTTTTTTGCACTGCCACGATCGTTGTATGCGTAAGCATAATCTGACTTATAATTAATCGCTTTTGTAAAATCATCTATGGCTTTTTGGTATTCTGCATTTTCAAAATATATTCCTCCCCTGTAATAATAAGCCTGCGGGTAAGAAGGATTAAGTGTGATGGCTTCTTTATAATCTTCAATGGCACCTGTTTTATTGCCAAGCGCATATTTTGCCTGGCCGCGACTGAAGAAAGCCTTTTCATTAGATGGATTCATATCTATATCTTTATCAAAATCGGTGATTGCCGCCGAATAATTTTTCATTTCGTATTGCACCACGCCCCTGTTGTAATAAGCCTTTTCGAATTGGGGTTTAAGCGTAATAGCATCATTGAATTTGGCAAGAGCATCGCTATAATTTTGATTGTCGAAAAGCGTTATTCCTTCGTTATACAATTTTTCAGCTTTCTGATCGTCAGCGCCTTTGGCTACCACAGTGTCCTGAGCAAATGCCGAAATGCCTGCAAAGGACAGTAAAATCAATAATAACAGTGCTTTTTTCATAGATTGTAATTGATTAATTTTCGACAAAGTAATCGCAAGATAATAAAATGTTCTGATCAGAGATCAATACAAAAGAAATATTTTTATTAGAGAAATTTCCATATATATTTTAAACGGTCATAACTTGCCTACCGGCAGGCAGGTTTGCGTTTTATCCCGTAGGGATGGATTCCCATTGACCCACCGAAATACGAATCCTCCTTATTATTCCACCGAAGTACGAACCTATTACGAACCTATGAAATACGAACTTGCCTACCGGCAGGCAGGTTTCGCAGTTCGTAAGTTCGTATCTCTTTCGTACTTCGTTGGGATTATTAAAGAATGTCAACTAATACCCGCCCGCAATATAATAATCATAAACCAGTTCCCCTATCACAAAAATGCCAAAGATAACACTGGCAATGCCGTTCAAAGTGGCAAATGCCCGGTTTATACGGCTCAGATCGGAAGGTTTTACAATCAAATGCTCGTAAAAAAGAATAGCGATAAAAATAATAGTACCTATCCAATAGAGTAATCCAAAACCAATTTCTAACCCGACATAAATAATTATTACAGAAGCAATCAAATGAAACAGCGCCGAAACAAACAGCGATTTTTTCACGCCCAACTTTACAGGAATGGATTTAAGATTTTGCGATTTGTCGAATTCTATATCCTGCAGCGCATAAAAAATATCAAAACCACCTACCCAAAAAAGGACAGCAAAAGAATATAAAACAGGATGCAGCGCAAAATGCCCCGTTACAGCCAGATATGCCCCAATCGGCGCCAGCGAAAGGCCTAAACCCAATATCAAATGGCAAAGAAAAGTGAACCGTTTAGTGAAACTATAACCCAACACAACCAACATGGCAACAGGCGAAAGATAAAAACATATATCGTTGATAAAATAAGTAACCACAATAAAACCGGCAACATTCATGATAACAAAAAGTAATACTGGCAATGGTCGCAGGATACCTGATGGAATCTCTCTCTTTATAGTCCGTGTATTTTTCAAATCAATTTTCCGGTCGGTAAAGCGGTTGAAACCCATGGCGGCATTGCGCGCTAAAACCATGCAGGCTAAAACCAGCAAGAAAAGCCTCACATTAACAAGGGTTCCGGTATCGGCTGACCCAAGAAAAAAACCAATGAGAGCAAATGGAAGCGCAAACACAGTATGCGCAAACTTTACCAGTGAAAGATATTTTGATATGGCTGAAAATGGGTTCAATTGTTAAATGGTTTAACTGTTTTTCCGTTCAATGTTCAAAGTTAAATGTTGCCAACTGAAATTTATTCTTTAACAAACTTCTTCACCACAATTCTTTTTTGTGATTTCACTTTCACAAAATACATCCCACTTGCAAAGCCCGAAATATCAATAGTTGTATGGTTTTCGCCTTGCTTACCGGCAGGCAGGTCTGCGCTTATACTTTTAATTATTTGCCCTTCTATATTTAAAATTTCTATTGTAGCTTTTTGAGGAATTTCTATAGTGAGGTTATTGGTTGCGGGGTTGGGGAAAACAGAGGTGGTTAATGAATTGCTCAACTCATTTATTCCCGTTACCGTACTGCTGTCTGATTTAGCAATAAATATATCATAGTAACCAGCATTCGTCAAAGTATAGGAGCCAAGGGTGATGTTGGGACTTTTAAAATATCCCGCCACATAAGTATTCCCTGAAGTATCCACTGCAACAGAAGACGCCTTGTCATCGTTCGTACCATCTGCGCTTTTTGCCCATAACACATTTCCATTGCCATCGTATTTCGCAAGAAACAAATCATAATACCCCCCGGTACCCGTATTCGTCAAAGTGGTGGATTCAAAGGTGATAGTGGGACTATTAAACCATCCTGCCACATAAGTTCTCCCTGAAGCATCCACTGCGATGGAAGTTGCATCATCTCTATAACTTCCTCCTGCGCTTTTTGCCCAGAGCACATTTCCATTGGCATCGTATTTCGCAAGAAAAATATCATCATAATTCGTATAGGTACCCGCAATCGTCAAAGTAGTGGAATCGAATGTAATGGTGGAACTTTGAAAATATCCTGCTACATAAGTATTCCCTGATTCATCCACCGCAATGGAAGTTGCCACATCATCACTCGTTCCACCCGCGCTTTTTGCCCAAAGCACATTTCCACCTGCATCGTATTTCGCAAGAAACAAATCAGCAATATTACCTGTATTATCAACATTCGTCAAAGTTGTGGAGCCAAAGGTGAGGATAGGACTACCAAACCATCCTGCCATATAAGTTATCCCTGAAGCATCCACAGCGATGGAAGTTGCATCATCTCTATAACTTCCTCCTGCGCTTTTTGCCCAGAGCACATTTCCATTGACATCGTATTTCGCAAGAAAAATATCATCATAACCCGCATTCGTCAAAGTAGTAGAGCCAAAGATGAGGGTGGAATTTGAAAAATATCCTGTTACATAAATATTTCCTGAAGCATCCACCGCAATGGAAGTCGCAGAACCACCCCCTGCGCTTTTTGCCCAAAGCACATTTCCATTAGCATCGTATTTCACAAGAAAAATATTAGAGCTACCCGCATTCGTCAAAGTAGTGGAGTCAAAGGTGATGGTGGGACTATTAAAATATCCTGCCACATAAGCATTCCCTGAATCATCCACCGCAACGGAATACGCCAAATCATAACCTATACCACCTGCGCTTTTTGCCCAGAGTACATTTCCATTGGCATCATATTTCGCAAGAAATATATTCATAGTATTACCTGTACTATCAGCATTCGTTAAAATAGTGGCGCCAAAAATGATAGTGTCGCTATGATAATATCCTGCCACATAAATATTCCCTGAAGCATCCACTGCAATAGAAGTCGCCTCATCATCATTTGCTCCACCTGCGCTTTTTGCCCATAGCCAGTCAGGAGCTTGAGCGTAAGATATTATGCTTAAAAAGCACACAAAACTAATTGTTGCGATTCGCCAAAGGCGAAGTAAAATTGTTTTTTTCATACAATTATTATTTGTTTATCAAATTTCTTTAGGATATTATTTTTTGTTAGTAAACAAAGTTACATTTTTTGCCAATACAAATGCCATTTCTCATTTTTTACTACTTTAGCAATATGAATAAGTACCACATCATAAAGAATTACATTAAGTATTATTTCAGGGCTAAAACAAAATACTCCATTCATTCGCCTTTTGTATTTGAATTTATAACAAAAGTGCTTGAACAAAAGACCCTGAGAAATGAGCAATTGACAGGAATTGAGAAATTAAGGAAAGATTTGCTTGTTTCTTCCGACGAAATAAATGTTATTGATTTTGGCGCCGGAGCCGGAAGTACGCAAACAAAAGTTCGCAAAGTAAGCGATATTGCCGGAAATTCAGCAAAAAGCAAAAAATACGCAAATCTTCTGTACAGGATCATTGCATATTACAAACTCCGCAATATCTTGGAACTAGGCACATCCGCGGGCATAAGCAGCATGTATATGGCAGCCGCTTCTCATGAAATAAAACTTACAACAATTGAAGGATGCCCTGAAACAGCAAGACTTGCAGAAGAAAATTTTAAAAGTTTACAAATAAAAAACATTCATCAGGTCATCGGAAATTTTGATATAGTATTACCAGAAGTTCTCAAACAGGGAAATCATTTTGACTGCATCTTTTTTGATGGCAACCACAGGGAAGACGCCACCCTCCGCTACTTTGAGCAAAGCCTTGCGCATACCGGCAATGATAGTGTTTTTATTTTTGATGATATCAACTGGTCTGAAGGAATGCAGAGCGCATGGAACAACATTAAAAACCATCCCTCTGTCACAGTAACAATAAATTTATTCTTTCTCGGAATTGTCTTTTTTAGGAAGGAATTGAGCAAAGAGGATTTTATTATCAGGTTTTAATATACTTCGGCAAATTTGTTTCACGAAGAACTATTTTTATTTAATTCCTTCTGTAAAACTCAGCATTTTTTGTTACTCGCTCCCACAGCCGCAACACAAAGCCTGCTCGTGAACCTTCATAAATTAATTGTTTTTCATTGAGTTTTTGTATATTTGTTCGAATTTATGAAGGTTTGTTATTAATTTATTCAAAAGACCTTACTAAAATGCAACACAAAAAGTATTATATAATTATCGAAACGGGGCAAGATGGTTATCTTATATCAAATGTATTAGAATTGCCTGGTTGTCATACGCAAGCTAAAACTTATGATGAGCTTATTGCACGAACAAAAGAAGCTATTTCCTTGTATTGTAACTACTCAGCAGCTTAAAAGGCAATAAGAAGAAGTTTTTTTAAAATAAATTTACCACATAGACACAATAGAAACATAGAATACCACATAGTTATAAATGCAGATAGCACGGAAATATTTAGATGAACTTACCTGTAAAATAATAGGATGTGCCATCGAAGTTCACAAACATTTTCAAAGAAGGTCAAAAAACTTTAGTAAATGAATTTTATGCTGCATTACCAAAAAGTTAACTTGCCTGCCGGCAGGCAGGTCTATGTGAAACCTATGTACCTATGATACTATGTGGTAAAAATACATTAGTATCAAGTTGCTGAGTAGTTACAAATAATCTTAAATTTGTTTATATTTTCATAATTATTTTATGATGGCCGAAAAAGAAGAGATTATTAAATTAGTTGATATTACCAAGAATTATAAGGTAGGGGCAGAAACTATCCGGGCTTTACGTTCAATATCGCTTTCCATTTACAGGAATGAATTTGTAGCCATGATGGGACCTTCCGGCTCAGGCAAATCCACATTGATGAATATTCTCGGATGCCTTGATTCGCCTACGGGCGGAGAATATTACCTTAACCATAACGATGTAAGCAAAATGTCGGACAACAGCCTTGCTGAGATTAGAAACAAAGAGATTGGTTTTGTTTTTCAGACATTCAATCTTCTGCCAAGGTCAACGGCCTTGGATAATATTGCGCTTCCACTGATATATGCAGGGTTTGGTAAAGCCAGACGCATTGAACGGGCAACTGAAGTTCTGAAAAACGTAGATCTTAGCGACCGCATCATGCACAAACCCAATGAACTTTCAGGCGGGCAGCGCCAGAGAGTGGCCATTGCCAGGGCTTTGGTAAATAACCCGTCTATCATTCTTGCAGATGAACCGACCGGTAACCTCGATTCCAAAATATCTCTTGAAATAATGGGGTTGTTTGAAAAAATTCATAAAGCCGGTAATACAATTATTGTTGTTACCCACGAAGAGCATGTTGCAAAATTCGCTCACCGCATCATTCGCCTGAAAGACGGCATGATTGAATCGGAAGAGCAAAATCTAAACATTGCATATTATAATAAACAAGACGTTGATCTGGTTTATGAATAAGCATCATAAAATATATACCAAAACCGGCGATGCAGGCGAAACCTCGCTTATCGGCGGAAGCAGAGTGCCCAAACATCACATTCGCATTGAAGCTTATGGTACGGTTGATGAATTAAATTCATATATTGGTCTTATCCGCGATCAACAAATTAATCAGCATTATAAAGATGTTTTATTAGAAATTCAGAACAAACTTTTTATAGCGGAATCATTACTTGCAAGCGAAAAAGAAGAAATAACAAAAAGTTTACCCGGGATTAAAACTGAAGATATTTCATTGCTTGAAAACGAAATTGATTCAATGAACAAATCACTCCCTGAACTTCATTCATTTATACTCCCGGGCGGACACACTACTGTTTCCTATTGTCATATTGCCCGTTGTGTGTGCCGTAGAGCTGAAAGGATCGTAACTTCCCTTTCTCAAAATCATCCGGTTGATGAAATTATTTTAAAGTACCTCAATCGTTTGTCTGATTATCTGTTTGTTCTTGCAAGAAAAATTGCCGCGGACAATAACACTCCCGAAATTCATTGGAAAGCTCGAATCTGAATACTGACCTATGAACCGGTTCACCTATTCTATAAAAAATAAAATAGTGTTATGTTAAACTTATTGCTACGCACTAAGATTGCTTCACCCTCTTTCGTCGGCTTCGCAATGACGTCATTGCGAGGAGGAATGACGAAGCAATCTATTCAATATATCACTCTTAACACAACAATAGTTTTTTTTATCGCCTTAGCGAACATCCTGATTTATTCCGGCTGCAGCCCAAAAATTAAACCGACTGCCATAACCACCGGCATTGCAAAAGACAGTTCTAAAAACATAAAGCAAAATCTACCGGGAGAGAAGATTAAAACGAATGAAGACGATTACTATAAAAAGAATTTTTTCAGGTATGAAGATTATACATACAATGACAATATAAAGACCATACTCCTTTACAAGGAAGGATTCGAACTTGCTCCCCCATTGATACAGCTTAGTGGTGTAGAAAAACTCAAGCTTAGTTTTGATGACCTGAGCGGTGAATATACTACTTACAAATATACCCTGATTCACTGCGATGCGAACTGGAAACCTTCCGATATGATGTCTGCGGAATACATTAACGGCTTCGCCGATGACTATATCAGCACGTATAGCGCATCATTCAACACTTTGCAGAAGTATTACCATTACGAGCTGACTTTCCCAACGGAAAATCTGAGACCGACAAAATCGGGAAATTATATTCTGAAAGTTTTCCGTGACGAGGACACCGAAGAAAACATCGCATTTACAAGGCGTTTCATGATCTTTGATCAGCATGTGGATGTAAGCGGTGAAGTAAAACGCGCTACTTCCAACGACGAAAGAGATTACAAACAGGAAGTTGATTTCGCCATCGCTTATAACAACTATTCTATTTCAAGTCCTTTCACTGACCTGAAAGTAGTACTCACGCAAAACGACAGATGGGACAACGCAATATCAGATCTAAAGCCCAAATATGTAAAAAATAATCTTTTAGATTATGACTACGATGACGAGAATACTTTTAACGGAGGCAATGAATTCAGGCATTTCGACATAAAAAGCGTACAGTTCATATCCGACAGGATAAGAAAAATAACCACTGATTCATTGGGCTACCATGTTTACCTGATGCCCGACATCAGGAGGTCGTTTACCGTTTATTCTTCCATGCAGGATATTAACGGGAAAAAATTCATCAAAACCGATGAAGCAATTAAAAACCCCGACATTGAAGGAGAATATGTGCATGTTCATTTCACCTTGCCTTATTATGAATCGGTTTCTGAGGGCAACGTCTATATCTTTGGCGCGCTTACCGACTGGCATTATCAGAAGGAAGCTATTATGAAATACAATAAAAGTATTGGCGCTTATGAAGGGACGCTTTATCTTAAGCAAGGGTACTACAATTATGAATATGTGCTGCTAAAAAATAACGAATCGGTGGGAGACGAAACTTTCATGGAAGGTAATCATTACGATACAGAGAATGATTATACCATTTATATTTACCACCAGGAACAGGGAACTACCTTTGATAAGCTGATAGCTGTGAAAAGGCTCAATACTATCCGGCAATAACATAATACCAATTGTATTTATTGCAAAGGACCCACAACCTCAATCAATTCCGGCAAATCCATTCCAATATTTTTCAGATGTTCAATAGTAGGAACCCCGTTCTTTGTCCAGCCTCTTCTTTTATACACGGCATCAAGAAGCTGTTCATAACGATCTTCCCGATATTTTCTTGTAATGGCAACTTTTTCCGCAGTGGTTTTACCTGTAGGATCAATGCCAATCTGTTCTTTCATCTGTTTGTCGTAACGTTCTGCTCTTGATTCGTATTCTTTAACGGTAACAGGACCGCATGCGCGGTAGGGCTGCGCATCATGCCTGCGCAAGCCATATCCCCTGCGAATACTGAAAATACGCTGGAAGTTGTAAACTCTTTCGCTCTGTTTAATAATTTCGTTTTTGTCAATATTGTTGCCTGTAACAGAATTGTAAATGATAACATAATTATCAACATGTTCGGGAACTTTGCCGGGTTCATCGGTTTGCTTATTATTTTCAGGTTCCACATCGTTCCATGGAAGTTTGCAAAGCCCCATCAGTCCGAACCAGGTACGGAACATCGGGAAATAGTGCAGCGCTTCGGCTTTATCTTCAAAAGTAGGAATCTGATTATTAACCATATCCATGAAGATCAGCCATGCTTCATCATGTTGCGGGCCTTTGTTGGTCATGGCGTATCCGCCTTGCTGCGCCAGCGATTCCTTTGAAACATATTGAGAATATTCGAGTCCTTTGTTTTCCATTCCAATATCCTGCATGAACTGTGCGTCGCCCCAGCCGTTCTTTGCAAATAATTCTTTCATTTTGCGGACACCTAATCCTGCAATTTTTCCGAAACCTTCTCCTCTCGCCATCTGGTGCAACATTTCCATCATTGCATTCCAGTTACCGAAATTGAATTCAAGTCCTCCTGTTCGTTCTTTATTTAATATACCGTTTTCGTAACATTCCATGATGAAAGCTGTGAGCGTACCATAAGTAATTGTACAAATTCCATAAGTATCGCAGTAAAAATTACATTCTATCACATGGTCGGCTTCGAACACACCCACACACGAACCAAGACTTCCCGCCGTTTCATATTCCGGTCCATCCACAGTTACTCTTTGTCCCTTGTAAGGGCCTGTCTGCAGTTCAAAATTATCCACGGCTTTGGAGCAGGACATAGTACAACCAATCCAGCAACCATCGGGTATGCCTTGTGTAAATTTTGATTTCCAGATTTCAGAATGAAGCCCGCCTGCATCCGGATGGCTTCCGTACTGGAAATTATGCGTTGGCAAAAGGTCGTAATCGTTCATGATCTCAACAAGATGGGCTGTACCTTTTGTACGCATTTCGCACTGTTTATCGTCAAGTTCACGAATTTCTTTATTGAAACGCTTCCCTCTTTCCGCAATAGCTTCAAGGTTCGCCACATTATTCAAATTACCTTTAACGCCCGAATATTTACACACTAAAGCTTTAATATTCTTATCTCTCAGAACAGTTCCTATACCGCCTCTTCCGGCTTGTTTCAAACGGCAAACTTTTCTTCTTGGATCATAAAAGCTGAAGTTAAGCATGCCGATCAGGCTATTCTGGGCTGCCATACCAGCTGAAACCACAGCAACATTTATTTTATCTTTTTCATCATTGGCATACATTTCGGTAAGCTGTTCAGCTAAAATATGACTGTCAACAGCCTCTTCAGAAGCCTCCTCGATTGTAATATGTCCGTTAACCCCGTCAATTAAAATGATTACGTCTTTCCTGGCTTTACCCTGCAATTCGATCGCATCAAATCCGGAGAACTTCATGAAAGGGCCAAAATATCCACCTACATTGCTGTCAATCACGATGTCTGTCTGCGGAGAAATTGCAACAACAAGAGATTTTCCTGTTCCGGAATATTGTGTGATCCCCGCAATAGGTCCTGGAGAAATAACGATCTCATTTTCAGGATCATTCCATTTCGTATTGGGTTTTGTGGCATCCCACAATAGCCTTAAACCAAAGCCTTTTCCCCCGATGAATTTTTCCTTCATCTGTGCAGAAACCGGTTTTTCCTTAATAGTATTATCAGAAAGGTTAATATACAATGTCCTGTTGTTATATCCCCTTTCAATGGGAGCCTTCTGATATTTGTATTCTTTCAGTAATACATGCTTTGCTTTCAATTCCTGAACGTTCATATTATTCTCCTTAATTTTGATGATTAGAGTTTTTTACAAAATTATAAAAATAGATCATTAAAAAGGCTAAAAATTATTAATTTCGTAAAGAGTAATTACAAAGCAGGAGGGATAATGAAAATCATACTCAACAATACAGAAACTGAGTTGGACAATAATGAAATAACTGTGCAAGAACTTTTAAATGTCAGAAAATTTACATTCAAAATGCTGATCATTAAAGTTAATGGAACAATAGTAAAGAAAGACGAATACGAAAACACTATTATCAAAGATGGCGATAAAGTTGACGTTATTCATCTCATTAGTGGCGGTTGAATTGTTTAGGAAGAGTCATCCTATCGTTGCCTGTACAAATAAATTTTGTTATTTTTTTGTAATTATCCTGAAGTGTTTTATTTTTGCACCCGATATGTAATTTAAAACATAACGAAAAAATTGTATTATGGATAGGAAAAATGTAGAAAAAGCAATAAAAGCTAAATCAATTGACAAGAATGGCAAGCTAAGTATTGCTTGCATTACGGCCTTTGAAATTGCAGAAAAATTCAATGTTCCCGGCAGTGAAATAGGAAAAATCTGCAATGAGTTAAAAATAAAAATTATTAATTGCCGGCTCGGCTGTTTCTGACATGAATAAACCCAAAAAAGATAAAACTGCTGCTGTTATCATTCATTACAAAATATGGTTAGAATCGGCTAATGGCGAAGGGATCATGGGTGACGGTAAATGGCGGCTGCTGCAATCAATTGATGAAAAAGGCTCTCTGAGTGCGGCGGCAAATTCACTTGGTATAAGCTACCGTAAAGCATGGGGTGATATTAAAAAAGCAGAAACACTTCTCGGTATTGTTCTTATTGATAAACAAAGGGGCGGCGCTTCGGGCGGCGCTTCAACCCTCACAGAATACGGAACAAAATGGCTTGCACTTTATAAATCGTTTCGCCGGAAGATAGATAAGATTTTTGATAAAGAAATTGAGGTTTTTCTGAATAAACTCAAAAACAAATGAAATTAATTAAAATATATGAAAACAAATCTTTATATAATGATGCTTGTTGCTGTTGCTTTTACAACAATTTCTACTAACTTGTTTGCACAAAAAGATGAGTTTAAACCTTCAGGAAAATTATGGGGTTATACCTTTGGTGATTTTTACTATAAATTGGGTGCTGATTCACTTTATAATTCAAATCCCATTAAAAAATGGGGTGATACTGAATTTGCAAAAGTTAAAAAAGATTTTATCGGTGTAAATATTCGCCGTTTATATTTGGGATATGACTACAATATAGCTTCTAATTACACAGCACACATACTTTTGGAAGGTAGCGATGATATTTTAACATCTGGCGGCGACAGAACAGTATTAATAAAAGCTGCAAACCTTGAATGGAAAAACATTTTAAAACGCCATACTCTTACAATTGGTCTATCTGGCACTCCCTGTTATTCGATTTCCGAAAAAATATGGGGATACAGAAGCATTGAGAAAACTATTGGCAATGCCAGAAAAATTCTTCCTGCCAATGATTTAGGAATTAAACTCGAAGGGAGTATTGATACTGCGAAAAATTTCGGATATACCTTGATGTATGGTACTGGCAGAGAATCCAAACCAGAGGATAACCGTCTGAAAAAATATTATGCCGGTATTGAGGCTAAGTTTTTTAATAAACAATTATTAATCGCTGTCAACTTTGATTACGAAGATCAGAGTGTGGAATTTCAAGAACAACCGATGAGTAAAATGTCCATGGAAGGTTTCTTGGGTTTTAGTAATTCACTGTTCACGATTGGACTTGAAGGAGTTAGTCAGATAAAAAAAAATTATAAAATTTTTGATCCAAAGGTTGTTGATACTGCTTCTACATTGCCTGAAGATTCAACAGATGTGACTGTTATGGGAATATCATTTTTTGTCAGGAGTACGCTTATTAAAGATAAATTGGCTGCTTTTGCCAGATATGATGTGTTTAACCCTGATATTGGTTATCAAAAAGGAGACAATACTGAAAATCCTTATAAAGAAACATTCACAACAGTTGGTATTGATTTTACGCCCAATAAAAATGTTCACATAATTCCAAATATTTGGTTTAACTCATACACAGATATAAGAGAAAAACCTGCAAATTACGCTGTTGCAACAAACTGTGCTTCATATTATAAAAGAAAGCCAGATGTTGTGGCTCGTTTGACATTTTATTATGTATTTAAATAACCAATTTATAAATGAAAAAAATAATTAGAATAATTACATTAGTACTCGCAGTATCCATATTAATAAGTTGTGGAGGAAACACTAAACAAAATAATAAATCTGATAAAGAAAATACCCTCAGTGGCGAGTTAATAATATTTCATGCCGGAAGTTTTTCCGTACCTATTAAAGAAATTATAAAGGAATTTAATAAAGAATATCCAAACGTAAAAGTGTTGTCGGAAGCCGCCGGAAGCGTAGAGTGTGCGAAAAAGATCAGCGAACTTAAAAAACCATGTGATGTTTTTGCTTCTTCAGATGTTAAAGTCATTGATAAAAATCTGATACCCGATTATGCGGAGTGGAGCATTAAATTCGCCTCGAATGAAATGGTTATTGCCTTTAATGAAAAATCGAGAAAAAGTTCTGAAATAACTAAAGATAACTGGTATGAAGTTTTGCAAAATGAAAAGGTGGCTTTTGGCAGGGCAGATCCTGATGCTGATCCATGTGGATACCGGTTTGTTCTTTGTTTAAAATTAGCGGAAAAGTATTATGGCAAAAAATGTGATGCAGATAAATTACTGAAAAAAGATGTTCAGCATATTCGCCCAAAAGAAGTTGATTTGCTTGCACTGCTTGAAAGCAATTCCATTGATTATATTTTTATATACAAATCTGTTGCGGAACAGCACAAGCTTAAATACGTAGTATTGCCTGACGAGATAAACCTGAAAAATCCTGAAATGGATTCACTATATTCCACTGTTTTACTTGAAGTAAAAGGTAAAAAACCGGGCGAAACAAAGGTTCAAAAGGGAGAAGCAATTATCTATGGAATCACTATTCCAAAGAATGCCCCAAACATGAAGGCTGCATTGGCATTTGTTGAGTTCTTTCTCAACAAAACAAAGGGAATGAAAATAATGGAAGCTAACGGACAACTTTCTGTAATACCTTCTTATTCGCCATCATATGACAAGATTCCTGATTTGCTTAAACAATTTGCCACCAAGGATAAAAAATGAAAAATAATAGACTGATACTTGCTTTCAGCATTTTGGGAGGATTGGTACTGCTTTTTATCATAGCACCACTGCTTGGAATGTTTTTATCAACGTCCGGAGTTGAAATAATTGAAACAATAAAGGATACCGAGGTTACCAATAGTATCTGGTTAACAATCTGGACATCCATGCTGGGTACAATTATTTTTGCTCTTGGTTGTATTCCCTTAGCGTATGTTATTTCAAGAAAAGAATTCATTTTAAAAAGACTGATTGTAGGTATAATAAATCTACCTATTGTTATCCCGCATTCTGCTGCTGGAATTGCACTTCTTTCAGTTATTTCAAGGAATACAATACCCGGAAAGATGGCCGAAGGACTTGGTTTTGGATTTGTCGGAACTTCGGCCGGAATTATGCTGGCTATGGCTTTTGTCAGCATCCCTTACCTTTTAACTGCTGCTATTGACGGGTTTAATGCAGTTCCCGTAAAACTTGAAAAAGCTGCTATGAATCTTGGCGCTTCGCCTATTCGTACATTTTTCAGCATAACATTACCCCTGGCGTGGCGGCCAATTCTTTCAGGTCTGATAATGATGTGGGCAAGAGGTATGAGTGAATTCGGGGCTGTAATTATTATCGCTTATCACCCCATGACTACCCCGGTAATGATTTTCGAAAGGTTTAATTCATTCGGACTTCAATATGCACGCCCTGTTGCCGTGTTATTTATAGTTATCTGCCTTATTTTTTTTATTGCATTGAGGTTGTTCTCCAAAAACAAGATTGATGCTCGAAATTAAAAATATATCAAAGTCGTATCCAAATTTCTGCCTGAAAGATATTTCTTTCATCGTAGAAAAAGGTGATTATTTTGTATTGCTCGGCGGTTCAGGTACGGGCAAATCAATACTTCTGGAAATTATAGCCGGAAATACAAAAGCTACTGACGGAAAAATAATTTTGAATAATAAAGATATCTCATCCGAAAAAATACAAAAAAGAAATATCGCATTTGTTTACCAGGACCAGGCTCTTTTCCCGCACCTGACAGTATTTGATAATATTGCATTTTCATTAAGACAAAAGAAGATAAATTCAAGTGAAATAAAAAAACGAGTATTCAAACTATCTTGTACCGTTGATGTGGAGAATCTGCTTTCAAGAAAACCCGGCACATTGTCGGGTGGGGAAGCACAAAGGGTTGCATTGGCAAGGGCGCTGGCGACTTCACCTGAATGTCTTCTGCTGGATGAGCCATTATCTAATGTTGATACACAATTAAGGTTTGAATTACGCGGCTTACTCAGAAAAATAAACAGGCAGGGACAGACCATCATCCATGTTACCCACGACTACGAAGAAGCTATATCGCTTGCCAATAAAATCGCGGTAATCGAACATGGAAGTGTTGTTCAGACCGGAACACCTGAAGATATTTTTCTTTATCCGAAGTCGGAGTTTATTGCGAATTTTATCGGCATAAAAAATTTCTATAAAGGTAAGTTATTGCCATCCGAAAACGATAGTGGACTCAAAACGTTTGAAACTTCAGGTGTATTGATCTTTGTGGCAACTGAAGAAAGCAAGGATGATGGATTTTTATTAATTCCGGCAGAAAACGTCGTTATTTCTAATTCTTTCAGCGAAAATAGTTCACGTAATATTTTCAAGGGAAAAATAAATGATATTTTCCCTGCAAAGATAGGGACAGAAGTTGTTGTGGATATTGGGGTTAAAATAACATCAATTGTTTCAAAAGAATCGGCTGAGAAATTAGCTTTGGAAAAAGGTAAAGAAATATGGATAAGTTTTAAAGCTTTGTCAGTAAAGTATATTGCCGCATAAATTTTATTTCGGTTTTTATATTATGATACGGATTGAGAAAATGATAATCATTGGCGCTACTGCTCGTCAATCAGGCAAAACCGAACTTGCTTCCTGCATTATTAATAAATTCTGTAAGAAAGAGAAAATTACAGGAATCAAAATTACTACATTGCATAAAGGCGATGCTTCGTTTCACAGAATGATGAATTTACCATTGAATGAAAATTTTATTATTGAAAAAAGCACTGTACAAGGAAAAAATAAAAGCACCGACCGCATGCTTTCAGCCGGAGCTATTGAAACATACTGGGTTCACTCAAAGGCTGAATTTCTGAATGATGCGCTGCAACAGCTTTTACCGTTGATTGACAAAAATTCCTTTATGGTTTGCGAGTCAAACAGCCTGAGAAAAATTGCCGAACCCGATGTTTTTATTATGATAAGAAACCTAAATAGTGAAATTAAAAATTCAGTATCAGATATTCTTGAATTGGCCGATTTTACTGTTAATTTTAATGGGAAAGAATTTATTAATTTTGATATTTCGATGATTGCTATTGATAATGGGAAATTTACAATTGATAATGGAAAATAAACCGGATAAACTCAGCAATACATATCAAATTAGTGCGGAGCTTCCGCACCAATTGAGTTGGTCGTACCTTTGCGAGTTGGTAAAAATTAATGATCCTCCTTTAGAACGTTCATTTTATGAGAAATAAAGTTTGGGAAATAGAAATATAGCATTTTTTGCTTGCGGATTTTAGATAAAAAATTAATGACAACTTTTGAAGAAGCCTACAATATCGTTGTTTCATCGGCAAAACCTTTAAATAAAGATGCTGCAACTCTTGAATATGCCCTCAACAGAGCGCTTGCCGAAGATATATTTTCTGACATGGACATGCCACCATTTGATAGATCGGCAATGGACGGTTATGCATGCCGCAGAGAAGATTTATATAACGAACTTGAAGTGATCGAAACCATTGCTGCCGGAGACATCCCAATGATGTCAACCGTGAAAAATCAATGTTCAAAAATAATGACAGGCGCAAAAATACCCGAAGGCGCTGATTGTGTGCTTATGGTTGAACAGACTCAAATTACCGGACAAAACAAAATTCATTTCACAGGAAAAATTACAGCAAACAATATTTCATATACGGCTGAGGATCTCAAAAAAGGAGAAATTGTTCTAAGAAAAGGCATTCTGTTGAAGCCTCAGCATATCGCTATTCTTGCATCTATAGGATGTTGCAACATCCCTGTATCTAAACAACCACGAGTGGCTATTATTTCTACCGGTAATGAACTTGTAGAGCCTTCGGAGGTTCCTGCCCCCACACAAATACGCAACAGCAATGCATATCAGCTTATAACACAAGTTGTCAATGCACATGCCATTCCTGTATATTACGGTATTGCAAAAGATGACCACGGCTTAACAGAAACCATGATCAATAAAGCCCTTTCCGAAAACGATGTGGTTCTTATTACAGGAGGTGTTTCAATGGGTGATTATGATTTTATTCCGGAAATTTTAAGAAAAAATAATATTAAACTTTTATTTGAAAAACTTGAAGTTAAACCCGGAAGACCTACCGTATTCGGCATTAACGATAATAAATATATTTTTGCTCTACCAGGAAATCCTGTCGCTTCTTTTGTGATATTTGAAATGCTTGTAAAACCGCTTATTCATAAATTGATGGGGAATACTTATGTTCCTTCTTGCATCAATGTTACAATGGAATCAGGTTATTCACGTAAAAATGCTGACAGGCTTGCGTGGGTTCCGGTGAGGTTCACTGAAAATGGAGGAGTTGATCTTGTGGAATATCATGGCAGTGCACATGTTCTTTCATTATGTTCTGCTGATGGGCTTGTAACTATTCCGATAGGAGTTACTGAAATTAAAAAAGGAGAACGGGTTGATGTACGACAGATTTAACAGGCGCATCAACTATTTGCGCATTTCGATAACAGACCGCTGCAACCTTAGGTGCAAGTATTGCATGCCTGATGGGGGCATAAATCTTCTGAAACATGAAGATATATTATCTTTTGAGGAAATAGTTGCTTTTGTGAAAATTGCTGTTGGCAAGGGAATTAACAAGGTCCGCATTACAGGAGGAGAACCGTTGGTAAGAAAAGGCGTTATTGGTTTGATCGGTATGCTTTCGCAGATAAAAGGGATAAAAGATCTTACGCTTACTACAAACGGAATACTTCTCGAAGAATTTGCAAAACCATTGGCTGATTCCGGGTTGCATAGGGTAAATGTAAGTCTTGACACCGTTGATCCTGACAAATTTTACGATATTACCAGAGGTGGGAACATTAAAAAAGTGATTAATGGAATTGCAGCTGCTCAAAAGGCAGGACTGACACCAGTTAAAATAAATTGCGTTATGAATGAATCTTCCGAAGATACTGATGCGATTGAAGTAAAAGCATACTGTAAAAGTCAAGGGCTTGAAGTGCGTTTTATTCAATGCATGAATCTTGAAACAGGAAAATTTGCTGTAATAGAAGGCGGCACCGGCGGCAATTGCAGTGTTTGCAATAAGTTGCGTTTATCAAGTAATGGTATGCTTCGACCCTGTTTGTTCAATGATGCTGCATTTAATGTCCGCAAACTTGGAGCAGACAAGGCAATTGAAATGGCTCTTGCAGCAAAACCCGAAAGCGGAACAGTCAGTTTTCAAAATAAATTTAATGAGATAGGTGGATAGTTTTCTCGCAGATTAACGCAGATTAAAACGCAAATTTTCGCAGAAATGAATGAAAATGAATTCAATAATCAGAATTGCAAATAATTTATGAATCAGCGGAAATCAGCGCATCTTTCTGCGTTTATCTGCGAGAAATAAAATATATGAAAAAACTTTCACACACCGACAAAAAAGGCAAAGCAAATATGGTAGATGTCGGCGGCAAGCCGCAACAGTTGCGTATTGCCAAAGCCACAGGACTCATAAAACTTTCAGCCGAAACAATAACCCTTGTTAAACAAAATAACATAAAAAAAGGCGATGTTCTCACATTAGCTGAAATTGCGGGCATACAAGCAGCCAAACGTACTTTTGAACTAATTCCTTTATGTCATCCTTTGCAAATAACTAAAGTTGATGTTAAAGCAAAGCTAATAAAAACAGGTATTGTAGTAGACAGCGAAGTTAAATGTATCGGTCAAACGGGAGTGGAAATGGAAGCACTAACAGCAGTAAGTGTTGCACTTCTTACAATTTACGATATGTGCAAAGCGGTGGATAAAAATATGGTGATAAAAGAAATCAAACTGATAGAAAAAACAAAATCTGACGTATAGTGAAGATAAAAATCCTCTCCGTAAATATCTCCGAAAAAAAAGGAACTATCAAAAAACCCGTTGATGAGATCGTCGTTAATGAACTGGGCGTGAAGAATGATGCTCATTCCGGAAGCTGGCACCGACAGGTGAGTTTACTTGGAATGGAAAGCATCGAAAAATTTTCCAAAGAAGCTAAACGAAAAATAAATTATGGTGAATTTGCCGAAAACATCACCACGCAGGGATTTGAGCTATATAAATCAAATATACTTGACCGTTTTAAAAGCGGTAATGTTATACTCGAAGTTACACAGATAGGAAAAGAATGTCATGGCACATCCTGCAATATCTTTAAAGAGGTTGGTAATTGCGTGATGCCCAAAGAAGGAATTTTTTGCAGGGTGATTAAGGGTGGTAAATTAAAAGCCGGTGATGAAATTACTTATGTTCCGAAAGTTTATAAGGTCGCTATCATTACGCTTAGCGACCGCGCCAGCCGTGGCGAATACAGCGACCGTAGCGGCCCGCGAATTAAAGAATATATTACTGAACATTTCTTTAAGAGCAATCATCAAACGGATATTGATTACACGCTAATTCCCGATGATCCGCGATTGTTAAAGGAAAAATTGCAGGAATTGAAAGTAAAAAAAATTGATATTATTTTTACAACAGGCGGAACCGGCATTGGCTCAAAAGATTTCACGGTAGATGTTGTAAAGCCATTATTCGACAAGGAAATTCCGGGCATTATGGATTTTATCCGTTATAAATATGGCGCTGAAAAGCCCAATGCGCTTATCAGCCGATCGGTTGCAGGACTCGTTGGAAAAACAATAATATTTACTTTACCCGGCAGCGTAAAAGCAGTTGATGAATATATGACAGAGATCACCAAAGTGCTGAACCACCTGATTTATATGCTACATGATATTGATGCGCATTAACTTTATTTATTACTATGACAAACATGAAGAAAAAACAAGTTGATATTATTCTTGCTGACGATCTTGTGATTAGTAAAATTTATCTTATCCGAAATAAGAAAGTGATGTTCGATTTTGACCTTGCTGCGCTTTACGGGGTAGATAACAAGCAATTGAAAAGGCAGGTGAGGCGTAATGCAGAACGATTTCCACAGGATTTTATGTTAGAACTCACAAAAGAAGAATTACAAAACTTGAGGAGCCAAATTGGCACCTCAAGTTGGGGCGGTTTACGCCATTTACCTTTAGCATTTACCGAACAGGGAGTAGCTATGTTATCAAGCATACTTAACAGCAAACAAGCTATTTTGGTTAATATACAAATAATAAGAATTTTCACGAGGATGCGTGAAATATTGCTCACTCATAAGGATATTCTTTTAAAATTGGAAGAATTGGAGTGCAAAGTGTCTTCACATGATGAACAAATTCAACTTATTTTTCAATACCTGAAACAACTTGTTTCTCCTTCTGCAAGACCACGAAAAAAAATAGGCTACAGAACTAGCGAAGATCCAGATATGATTTCTGAACCGAAACAGCGAAAGTATAAAAAGCTAAATCGGAGAAAAAAATAAACATTTTCTCATTCACCATTTAAAAACAGAATTAGAATCCATTTTATGAATATAGGAATTACACGTGAAGAAGCTCTAACATTAATAAAACAATTGAATTAGGCACTTAGATAATAACACTAAAATGAGTAATATTGTGGGAATAATACCAAAATATATGGAGCAAAGGTTCAAGAGCCTTACAATATTCGAGTTTCAGAAGAAATTTCCAGACGAGAAA
>Ga0265292_1001374_pt1 | contig 21718 bp, 14 predicted proteins | sample Munlanlewell296A_FD_189080 | JGI IMG/M metagenome (GOLD analysis project Ga0265292, IMG submission 189080) | Leachate microbial communities from a municipal landfill in Southern Ontario, Canada - Leachate well 296A | ecosystem: Engineered > Solid waste > Landfill > Unclassified | place: Canada... | reverse complement strand
GATCTCATTGCCGGATATTCAAAAATTATTCGTACAATCTATTCACCTCAAGAATATTACAAACGTGTAAAGGTATTCCTAAACGAATACACTGTTCCTTCGTGGAAATCACAGATGCTGACTTTTACAGAGATCAAAGCTTTTGTAAAATTACTTTGGCTGATTGGTATTCTTGAAGAAGGAAGAAAATATTTTTGGCAAACACTTGTCTATAGTTTTTTTAAATATCCTAAAAAGTTTTCGCTTGCAATGACGTTGGTAGTTTATGGATATCACTTCAGAAGAATTGCAGCAACAATATAAGCCCATCCATGAATCCCCTCTTTTGGAAGGCAATGCTGTCAGGTTAATGATTTTGTGTGTGATTATAAACTGTTCCCATAGGGACAGGTGAAACAGTCAGATTATATTTTAACGACTTTTTTGCGAGGCTGTCAAAAGTATTAATCGTTTAAAAATAGAACGCTGATGACACGGACCCTCCTGCCGGACGGGCAGGTTTAACGGATTTTCACAGATTTATATTTTGAAAATTTACTTTTGAGCCCCGTTATTTTATTAACACACGGATTTATCCGTGTGAAGACAAACAATAAACAAAAATTGTTAACCGTTTCAACGGTTTCTCTTCTTAACCTGACAGCATTGGGGGACATGGAAGTGTTTATGCTAATTATACGTTGTTAAGAAAGAATATTCTTTTGCGTACTCCAGCATTTGTTTTGTAAAATCTTCCGGGTACTCAATTTTAACATCAATGATCTGACTGCCATTCATAACAGGAACTAATTTGGGATTTATAAATCCCGCATAAGGTGAAATATTTAGTTTCTTATATCGCTCCAGAACTTCTTTATGAATTTCTTGATCTACTTTCACGCCGTAATTTTCAACTAAGTTTTTACCTGCCGCATAATCTCCTTCCGATTTGATCCTCTGGATTTCCTGCAGCAATTGACCGAATAAATTTTTCAATTTATTGTAATCGTTAATTACAAAATAAGTTTTGCCGTCCTTAACTTTTTTCTCAATTACTTTCTCCGGTAATCCTTTTTCGTAAACCCATTTAGCAATAAGCTGGCGGTTTCTCATGTGTGCTTCTTCAACATTTTCTCCAGGCTGAATTCGTGCAAGCTGAATCATTAAACCGTTTTTGATAAATGAATCGTACTGTGCTTTGCCGGCATCAAGACTTGGCATTACTCCAATATCCACAAGCTTTTGATCAAACACATAATAGAGTGCAACAAGATCAGCGCGCGCTTCTTCCAATGTTGAAGCATAATTCTTCAATGTTTCGTTCGTCTCGCCTACTCCCGGGTTTAGCTGCCCGGAGGCATGACCGATTACTTCATGCATATCTGTATGAAGATCATCCGAGAGTGCGCCGTATTTTTTTGCGCGCTCAATTTCCTCATTTGAATAAGCAAACTCTTGTAATACGCCGCTTGTATTTGCAAACATATTATACGAGTGAACAATGTTACCAAGATTAACGGATTTAGAACCATGTTCTTTACGGATCCAATTTGCATTAGGCAAATTGATTCCGATCGGTGTTGATGGTGAAGCATCGCCGGATTCAACTACAACTGTAATAACTTTTGCGCTGATACCTTTAACATTTTTCTTTTTATGCTCGCTCATTATCGGAGAATTATTTTCGAACCACTGAGCATTATCGCCGATCGCTTTAATGCGTTTAGTTGCTTCATTATCTTTTATAGAAACAATTGATTCATAATTTGCCCGGTAACCAAGAGGATCATTATATGTTTCGATAAATCCATTTACAAAATCAATCACTGAAGTTGTATCTTTTACCCAAGCGATATTGTATTCATCCCGTTTTTTTAGATCACCGGTTTCATAATACTCGATCAGAAGTTGAAAACATTTTTTTTGCTGTTCATTTTCCGCAACTTCAATTGCTTTTTTCAACCAATAAATAATTTTTTGAATCGGTGCTGCGTACATGCTGTTTGCTTTCCAATGCCGCTCAAAAATCTCTCCCTTCTCTCTTAACAGTTTTGAATTCAATCCGTAAGAAACCGGTTCCAAATCATTTGGATTTACAATTTTTTTATAAAATGCCTCAACTTCTTTTTGTGTAACACCTTCATAAAAGTTTACCGCCGATGATTTAACCAAATCAACATTGGGATCTTGATTGACTTTCATTCCGTCAACTTTAGGATCGAAAAGTATTGGCGTAAGTTTTTTTATCAGGTCGTTTGGCGTCTCCATATTTTGGAGCGGCAGTTCGTAATCATCTGTTCCAAATACAAGTTGAGCAAAATATTCTTTTGAGAATTCCGGAATAATTTTTTTGTTAGCGTAGTGATGATGTATTCCGTTAGAAAACCAAACTCTTTTTATGTATGTCATAAATTTTTTAAAGTCCGGTGTAGATTTATCACCGTTATAAGTTTTTATTATTCCCTCAAGTGTTCGTCGTATATATAAATTGTGTTTATAATTTTGATCATAAATCATATCGCGCCCGGAAAGCGATGCTTGATATAGATAATACGCCAGCAGCTTTTGCCTTAAACTGAGTTCTTCAAAACCCGGCACTTGATAGCGTTGGATTCTAAGATCGGCAAATTGTTCGGTTACATACTTAAAATTATCTTCTTTATTTTTTTGATCTGTAGAACAGTTCATGATAGTTATTCCAATAATGATGAATAAAATATTTTTTAGTCGCCGCATAAGTTTCCTACCATTTATTTATAATTGTTCAGAAGAAAAATAAATCTTTTGAAGACTCCAAACAATGAAGTATCACGGATATCTTAGGAATTATTATGAACATTCAAATAATAGGTATAAAAAGCTGTAGTGATACCCGGAAAGCTGAACGATATTTTAACGAAAGAAGAATTCAGTTTCATTTCCGCGATCTTAACGAAAAAGGTCTGGCAAAAAGAGAATTTGAAAATATTGCCCGGGTTATTCCGTTAGAGGAACTGATTGACCGTGAAGGAAAACAATTCAAAAAAAGAAATCTTCAATACATGGTTTTTGATATTGAAGAAGAATTGTTAAACGATCCGCTTCTGCTTAAAACACCGATTGTTAGAAACGGAAAAGTGGTAACAGTAGGTTATGAACCTGAAGTGTGGGAGAAGTGGATAAATGAAAGTCATTAGTAGTCATTAATCGTCATTCATGAAAACAATTGAATTACTATCCAATGACAATAAATGACTTTTTTCATTACAAGATTCTTCTATTTCTAAGATCCTCAATCAATCTTTCATAATTCACAAATTGAACGCCATCCCAGCCGCACTTTTTAGCTCCATCAACATATTCTTGAATATCATCAATAAAAAAATGTTCTGAAGATTTTTTTTGCGTATAAGATTCAACCGTGCGGTAGATTTTTTCTTCCGGTTTAACAGCACTAACTTCGTGCGAAAGAAAGATTTGATCGAACCATTTTAGAAAATCAAGATGACCGTAGCCGTAACGTTTATGAATACTGTTTGTATTGGAAAGCAAAACTACTTTGTATTTTTCTTTTAGTAAGGGTATTAACTCAACCACATTTTGATTCACGGTAAAAATATCGGAGAATATTTTACAGAATTGTTCTTCGGTAACAGTGTGTTCAAGCCACTTTAACATTGTTTTTAAATATTGTTCCTCGCTTAATATGCCGCCTTCAAATTCTCTATGAACGTGATAGTTCTCCCGGTACAACTTTATAAAATTGTCTCCCAATCCTTTTTTAAGTCCGTTGAAATAACTTATTGGTTTCGAATAATCAAACGAAAGCAGAACGTTTCCCAAATCGAATACAATTACTGAATAATTTTTCACTTTAATTCTATTTATAGTAATTATTATTTGTAAATATAAAAAAAGCCGCAACCAGATTGGTTGCGGCTTTTTGAGAAAGGATTTATAAATTTTATTTCATCAACAACATCTTCTTTGATTGAACAAAATTGTTTGCGTTGATAATATAAATGTAAACACCGCTTGTCAGTTTACTTGCGTTAAAGTTTACTCTGTGATATCCGGCTGATTTGTTCTCGTTAACAAGTGTTGCTACTTCTTTGCCAAGCATATCATAAACCTTAATTGTTACAAAACCATTTTGCGGTAGCTGGTAATTAATTGTTGTAGTTGGATTGAATGGATTGGGGTAGTTGTTTATTGAATATTCAAGTGGTATTTCTGCTTTCTCTTTAGGAGAATTAATTTTGGGAATAACTATGTTCAACGAGAAATCATCCCAATAACCATCGCTCGTCCAATACCAATCAGCATGAGCTTTTACTACTGCATAAGCTGTGTTAGTTGGGGCAGTCATTTGAACTGTAATCTTTTCCCAAGCAGAATTTGCATAGGCATGGGAATAATTGAAATTAATTAAATTAAAGTTCTGGTCGTAGAATAGAAGATATAAGGATTGTCTACTATCAATAATTCTAGCAAAGGCTTCTGCCTTGTAAGTTGTACCAGGTATAGCGGTAGTCATTTGTTCTGCAAATTTACTGGCATTAGGATTACTATCAAGTAATCTCACTGAGTTATTGCCTGTATGAGCAAAGTTGTTTGAAACTGTTACTCCACCACCATCCCAACTCCAAAGTTCCCATTTAATATCTTTATCCTCAAACCCAGAGTTTGTAAGAGAAAGGGTCGGGGAAATATTTGATAAACTTTTATAATACATCATTTTTGCCCAGTCTAAAAGTAGAACAGGAGTTGTTTCCTCCCAACCCCAATTAAAACTGTATTTACCAATTAAAGTCTCACTGACAGAATTTATTAACGACTCTAGTCTATTTCTATCTTCAGTCGAAAGTGTATTTGATTTTAGTAATGATAAATAACCATTAATAACCGAAAATAGGCCATGCGGTGCGCTATTATAATAACCATCGTTAAGAGTCCAGGTGTTTGTAAAAAAACGTTTATATAATTTATAAGTTTTAATTAACCCCCTATATTGATATACTGATGAATTGGTTGTGGTTTCTTGATTATCAATAATATAATTAATAGCCTGTTTAATAGAGCTAATTAAACTATTTCTAAAAGAGGTAAAAGAGACACTATTTCGAATTGATGTTGTGCCAGGTAATACTTGTTGCTGAGTACTTTCTAAAAGTGCAACTAATCCATCAAGCGTAAGGCAATGGTAATCTATCTTTCGCTCTGCAGCTACTCGCGCACCAGGGGCAGGACTAGTAGCTGCACCATTAGGAACTGGATGTGGATCCATATTTTCCCACCACCATGAACCATCATTAACAATAGAACCAGCTGGCCATGGATTATTATTTTGTTCATCCTGGCTTTGCCAAGCAATTATTTCTTCTGCAATTTGAATTGCACGATCAAGATAAACTTGATTACCAGTAATTTTATACGCATTAGACAAGTTTTCTAGAGCCCTACCAATATGGTTGATTCTACTATAATATTTTTTAGTACCCTCACCAGATCGTGATGCTGGGAAATAATATGTGAAAGGATAACAAGGATGGTTTATTTCCCAATTAGCAGTACTTTCTAGTGCTGTTCTATACTTAGAGTCCCCAAAACTTAAATAACACTCATAGAATGCACAACCAGCGGCTGCAGTATGATGCGGACCCTTTATTTCGGTTGCAATTCTGGCAGTATCTAATAAATCAGGTATTCCTCCATCATTACCAGCAGCACTCATCAACCATAGAAGGAATTCAGCACCTTGTTTTGCACGAGTTTCATAAATTGCTTTTCGTGTTGAATTTGTCTCAAAACGAAATGCAATAGCATACGCTCTTACTTCTTCTGCTGTTCCATTAGGTCTTCTTGAATATGTAGGCCAGCCGTTAGGATTAGAACCAACTGCTAACATCGACAAAGACCATGATGTGGGTGGTAAAGGAAGAGATGAATATTGGAACTGTGATGACAGACCTGATGCTGACCAATTAAGATAGCTCATATTCGTACGAATATAATTAAATTCGTCACTGGCTTGTGTAAACGAAGCACCAGAACTTCCAGAAACGAGTATTGAATGAATAGCTTGTGGATAAGTATTAATTTGAGTTAGGAAAAAAATAAAAAGAAGAATAAATGGATATTTAAAAATACGTTTCATAGGACCCCTTATGTTTTATTGATTGATTAGGTTAGTTATCTGGTAACTGACTTACGAAAGAGTTCGAAAGCAAGCCACCAGTCTAATTCGTGTATATTCATTGCTGTTGCATCCCCCGTATGCAAAGATTGTGAAAGGTTTATTAGTTTATTGTTGTCGTAAATACCGGCTTCTTTTGTTGAAGCTGAGTTTATACTATCATTTATAAAAGTTTTCAGAGAGTTGATTAGTCTTTCTGAAGAATTATCACGGTATGTCTTTAATCTTAATTTTTTATATGCAATATTCCAGATACGGGATTGAATTGTATTTAACCAAAACGGATGAGACAGTTGTCCTTTCGCCAATGGGTATTTTAGCAACGGGCTATAATTATTTCTAATTAATTTTCTAAACATTTTACCGTTTTTACGTTGTTCAATACTAATATTAAAAATATTATCCAGTAAAAATGGTTGAGCAAATGGCATATAACACATGACCAATGAGTCTAATCTGGTTTGTTCATGCGAGTAGTAATTTACTAATCGTGTCTTGATTGCAAACAGGTCAACCCAGTTTTCAATTCCAATTTCATTTATCCTAGGCAATTCACTAAAAATATTGTTAATCTGTTCTTCACATCCGCACAGCATTTCAAGTCTTACGTCTTCATTGAAAATGTTTGCCCTGTGTATGGTGAGATATGGAATAATTTCCTTAGCATTGTTATTTATTAATGCTTTTTGCCCGGTTATAAGAAGACGATTGAAAAATTCGCGTCTCCATATTTCACCAAAGCCACCATCAATAATTATTTCATTCCGTCCAACTAATTTATTATAGTTCCTTAATTGAAGGAAACCTGAAGCAGCATTGTTAACAAGTGTTCCTGAAACATAATCAGCTATTTCTTGTATTATTGAATCGCCTTCGGGAAGAGACATATTAATCCCTTCGTGAGTAACGCCCAAATTTGAAGTAATCTTTTTAGCTACTAATGAATCCGGATGATTTCCATCTCCAAATGTATGTGTGTACCAATCCCTATATTTGCTATTGAGCAGATAGGATAGAATTACTCGTGAATCCATACCCCCGGAAAGACTTAAAGAAAGTTTCTGCTGATTAATTAAAGGAAAGAAAATGAAATCGTTGAGAGTTTTTGAAAAATCGAGAACTGGGTAATCTATTTTAGTAAATGTTGGTTGCCAATTGAATTTGGAAGTTGTTACTTCTCCGCTTAACCTGTTAATATTTACTTTTGTTCCGACAGTAATTCGCTCTATGTTTTCAAAGACACTTTTTGAAGAAATCTGGTTAAACAATAACCAACGGCTTCCAAACTCCTTAAAGTTCAGTTTTGCTTTGATTATTTTTGCAATCCAATCAGCCCTGGTTGAAAAAAGAACAACACCATTTGCTAATCTTGTAATATAAATATCCCGAAGCCCAAGACTGTCGGTAAATATTTTTATTTCATTATTGTTCCACCTCAGTAGAACGAAATGACCATTGAGTCCTTGTATTTCCTCTTCATTTGTAATCCGCCCCCAATCATTTGCAGTTAAAAACTTTGTTTGGTCTAATTGATCCTTTATGCCGATACCAACAGCAATAAATTTATTTTCTGAATTTGTCTCTGAAAAAAAAAGTGTACCTATATTTCCACCAGCTATAACGAATAAATTGGGTTCATTAATTTGAAAATTTGAGTTAGTATTGAATCGTTTAATCTTCTCGATTTGCTCTCTTGTAAAATTACCCGATGCCCCTATTATCCAACTCATTTTGATTTTGTCTCGGTTGGTAAATTATTCTAACAGTAACATGGTATATTTCTTATTAAGATTCAATTCTAAAAGCCCCCTATTTATATAAGGAATTTTCTCCTATTTTGAAATAAGCACCAACTAAGTGCTTCTATTTCCTTATATAAGTCATTTTTTATTTAGTAAAATATATTTAGCATTCTTTTTACCCCATCTATATGAAGAGAAGGTATCGAGAATAATAAAAAAGCCGTCCCGATAATTTCGGAACGGCTTTAAATCTAATATTTAAATACTAATCTTTATTTACTCAAATCCAAATCTTCCGCTACTGAATTTGGAACTACACTTCTTTTCTTAATTCTCAAAAGCTCACTTACTCTTTTGAATAGAACAGGAATTCTTAGGCGGTATTCTTCAACTTTAGTATAAACAAGCGGGACAATAATCAAGGTTAAGAGAAGCGAACTTATTAATCCGCCGATTAATGCCCACGCAAGACCGGATTTCCATTCCGCGCCTGGTGCCGTTGAAAGAGCAATCGGTGTCATAGCAAATATCATTGTCAAAGTCGTCATAAAGATCGGCCTAATTCTCATTCTTACGCCATCAATCAATGCATCAAAAACGTTTTCACCTTGAGCGCGCATAAAATTAGTTCGATCTACCAAGAGAATTGCATTTTTGGCAACAAGTCCGGTGAGCATTATGATTCCAAGTATTGTAAATATGTTTAATGCTTTCAATGTTAAACCAAGCGCCAATAATGCGCCAATCATTGCAAGCGGAATCGAAAATAAAATTACAAAAGGATAAACGAACGAATCATACAATGCAACCATAACCATGTAAGTAAATAAAATTGCCGCAAGCATAGCAAGACCTAAATCTCCAAAAGATTCGCGTTGATTCTTAACGTCTCCCTGGAATGAATAAGTTACACCCGAAGGAAATTTATAATTCTTAAATTGTTTTTCCATGTCCTGCGAAATTGCACCGGTAGTCCTTCCGCCCTGAACCTGAGAATAAATTGTTACAGCCGCACTTCTTGCCTGACGCGATAATTTTGTTGGACCAGTTGCACGGTAAATATTTGCAAATTGTTTCAAATAAATTTGCTGTCCCTTTCTATTCATAAAACTGATGTTACCAAGATTATCGGTTTTAGAACGATCGAATTGATCGAGAGCAATTCGAATATCATATTCTGTATCTCCGTCTCTAAGTTTTGAATTATCATCACCTGTAAGCGCTACTTGAAGAGCTTGCCCAACTTCAGCAACCGATAATCCGAAGCTTGTTAACTTTCTTCTATCAATTTCTATTCTTGTTTCCGGATTACCATCCTGTGCAGAAAGACGAACATCAGCAGTTCCGGGAATTGTTTTCATAATATTTCGAATTTCATGAGCAGTTTTTACCACGTCATCATAGTTCGGACCGTTGATGATTAATTGTATTGGCGTTTGATTTGCTACGCCAAAAATACCAATCGGATTAACACGCACCTTCACACCGGGAATTGTTTGAGCCATCTGTTTAATTTCATTTCCAACTTCATCAGTAGATTTAATTCTTTGATTTTTAGGAACAAGTGTAACAGTGATTTCCGTTGTATTGCTCGATGAGAAGCCGATTAAACCTTCGGAAGAAACACCGACATTAGAATACATTCTTTCAACTTCCGGCATTTTACCAATCATCTTTTCAACTTTCTGTGAAGCTATATTTGTCTGCTCGATGGTGGTACCCGGAGCTAATTCTAATGAAACAGAAAATTCTCCGCGGTCAGCTTGAGTCATAAACTCAGCTCCAATAAATCCGAGAGGAATCAACGCAAACGTTGCTATAAAAGCCGCAATGGTTAACAGAGCAACTTTTATTCTATTCTTTAATGCCCACTTCAATAGAACTACATAATTTTCTGTAAGCTGTTTAAATTTCTTTTCGAACCAAACGGCAAAACTTCCAAGCAATGTTCTCGAAGTAAGTCTTTCTAATTTTGCAAATCTTGAAGCAAGCATTGGTGTAACAGTAAACGAAACGAACAAACTCATCAAAGTTGAAACTACAACTACTGCAGAGAACTCTCGTAATATATTTCCTACCATACCACCAACCAACGTAAGCGGAAGAAAAACAGCAACATCAACAAATGTTATTGCAAGAGCGGCAAAACCGATTTCATTTCTACCGCGCAAAGCCGCAACCCTGCTCTCTTCACCTTTTTCCAAGTGGTGATAAATATTTTCCAAAACTACAATCGAGTCATCCACAAGGATACCAACAACAAGAGAGAGCCCGAGCAGGGTCATCAAGTTTAATGAAAAACCAAGCGCCCAAATTGCAATAAAAGTTGAAATAAGCGAGCACGGTATAGCCACAAGAACGATTAACGAATTTCTTACACTATGTAAGAACATTAACATCACAATAGATACAAGGAGAACAGCTAAAGCCAAATCATTTTTAACTGCATTCGCTGCATCAATCGTAAAGAGTGAACCATCCTGAGCGATTTCAAATTTTAAATTATTTTCTTTGTAAACACTTTCAATTCTTTCAATTTCTTTTCTTACAAGTTTAGAAACCTCAACTGCGTTGGCATCGTTTTGTTTCTGTAGAATAATTCCGATAGTATTACGGAAATTGATCCGTGCGATGTTTGTATAATCTTTAATTCCATCTTCAACTTCGGCAACTGCTGAAAGTTTTATCTCACCGCCTAATCTTGATTCTCCTATCGTAAGGTTTTTTAAATCTTCAACCGATGTTAATTTCCCGGCAATACGAACAATGAACTGCCCGTCTTTATCTTTAATCTTTCCTGTTGGAAAATCCAGGTTTGCTGTTTTAATTACTTGTGTAACTTGCGGAATTGATAAACCGTATGCGCGAAGTTTTTGCAAATCTAAATTGACTTTTATTTCCCGCTCTTCTCCGCCGACAAGTACAATCTGTCCAACTCCCGGCACTCTTGAAAGTAACGGTTTTATTTTATCTTTCACAAATTGATAAAAAGCTCTTGAATCCATATCAGCAGAAACACCCATTCTTAATATGGGGATTTCATCTAATGCGAACTTAGAAATTGTAGGAACTTTTGTGCCTGAGGGGAGTTGTGAAGTAATTTGTCCTACTTTTCTTTGAGCGTCCTGAAGTGAAAGATCTGTATTTGCCGATTGTAAAAGTTCGATGATTACAAACGATACACCTTCAGAAGATGAGGAACGTACATCCGAAACTTTATCCATTCCTGAAACAGCATCTTCAATCGGCTTGGTAACACCGGTTTCAACTTCATTAGGTGATGCGCCAGGATAAATTGTTGTAATTGTTATAACCGGCGGAGAAATTTTGGGCAGCAATTCATACTTAAGCTGACGAAAAGCAAACAGACCCAACACAATCAATGCGGAAAATACAATGATTACAAGCGACGGTCGTTTTATTGATAATTCTGTAATTGTCATTTTTAAAATCCTTTTTACTTATTAACTATCTCAACTTTTAAATTATCCACTAAATTATTTTGTCCGTTTACAACAATCGTTTCGCCTTCCATCAGTCCTTGCAATACTTGAATATAAATTCCCGATTGGTTCCCTACGGTCAAGCTGCGGAGTTTTGCAATTCCGTTTTCTACAACAAATACTTGGGGTTCTTTCACACTTCCGACTAACGACTCGCGCGGGATTACAATAGTTACTCTGTTTTTTAAGGAAGTAAATTCAACACGCGCAAACATACCAGCTTTAAGCGGATGAGCGCTTTCATTATTAATACTTATCTCTACCGGGTAAGTGTGTGCCTCATCGCCTTTAGAACTGATTGATTCGATTCTTCCCTTAAAAATTACACCGGGATAAACATCTACAGAAACTTTTACTTGATCTCCTGCTTTAATTAGGAAGGCATCTCTTTCGGCAAGATTAAGTTTTACTTTTAATCTGCTGATATCAACTATGTTAGCAACAAGAGTTGCTTGCGGCGCACCTTGAACCATTGAACCTATATCAACGTAACGTGCTGATACATAACCGGAAATTGGAGTTTTTATTTGTGTGTCTTCAAGTTGTTTTTTAGCTACAGTGTATTGTGCTTCAGCTATTGCAGCGCCGAGTTTGGCTTGGTCTAATTGAGAATCACTAACTGATTTTTGCTGATATAGAGTTTTAAATCTCTCGTAATCTTTTTTTGCTTTTTCATAATTTGCTTCGGCACTCATAAAAGCGGCTTTCTTTAATTCATCATCAACTTGAAACAGAACCGAGCCGGCTTGTTTATAATCGCCGACTTTTGTAAACACTGCTATTATTTTTCCGGCTGTCTCCGAAATAATATTAACATCATTGTTAGCGGTAATATTTCCAACAAGCGATAAAGTTTCTGAAAGATCTTTCTTTGCAGCTTTATCAACTGAAACGTAATAAACATCTTTTATTCCGCCGGCTGTTGTTGCAGCCATTTTTCTTTTGTTCATAAATAGTACGGCAATAATAATTACAAGAATCACTATCACCGAAACTATTACTTTCCATTGCTTCATGATTAATATCTCCAAATAATTAAATTTTTATTTACCGATTGATTTATCTAATCTTGCTTTTGCAAGTTCATAATCAACAATTGAATTAGTATAATTAATTTTTGCTGTTGATTGAGCCGTCTCTGCATCAATTACATCCGAACTGAGTGCAAGACCGTTCTTAAATTTTTCCGCAGTGATTCTCATATTTTCCGTAGCCTGTTTAACTGTTAACTCGGAAATATCAATTTTTCTTTCCGCCTGATTAACAGATAAATAATTTTGGGTTACTTCAAGTGTAATGTTGTCTTTTATAATTCCCAATCCATCCACAGCTTGAGCTAACGAAGCTTCAGCTTGTTCCGTTTGATGAGCAGTTGTTAACCAATCCCAAACATTCAAACTCAAGTTTACACCTGCATCCCACGTGTCTTTGAATTCATCTTTGGAAGGAAATATCCTCTGGTTTGGTCTGCTGTAATAATAATTTCCGTACAAACTGATCTGCGGATACCATGATGACTTTGCCATTGTTACTCCCGCTTCGCTCGCTTTGATTCTATAGTCTGCAGATTTTATTTCCGGACGCTTTTCAACTGCATCGCCGATTAATTTATTTAATTCGCTGTAATTAGCCGGAGTTAAGTTTGCCGAAGATATTATTTCAATATTTGTTGTTAGAGGAATACTCAAAACACTATTTAAAGTTACTGTAGAAAGTTTTACGGCGTTCTCTGCGTCAATTTGTTTGAACATCATATCAGAAAGCTGTACTTCAAGTTTAAGCACGTCGTTTTGAGTCATCATTCCAACTTTCATTAAATTTTTTGCATCATCAAGATGAGCTTTTACCATAAGCACATTATCGTCCATTACTTTTTTCAATTGTGTTGCTTTGAATAATGACCAATATGCATTCTTAATATTGAATACAAGCTCTACCTTGTCTTTGTTATATTCTTCATTAGTAGAACCTGCAGTGTACTCTGCTATGTTTGAATTACTCAATAACCTAAATCCCGTAAACAACGGCTGAGACAGAGTTAATGTAGTTGAGTAGTTGTCGAGAATAGACGGGGCAATAGTAATTGGACCGGTCGGACCTTGAATTGAAAACGGCTCAACGCTGCTAAGTTTTCTGTAACCGGCAGAGAGTTTTAGTGAAGGTAATCGCATAGCATTCATTTCACTTATTCTGGCATCGGCAGATTTTACTTTCATTAGAGATGAGTGAAGTGTTTTACTATTCTGCAAACCGATTTCGATTGCATGTTCAATTGTAAGAGAAAGTTTTTCTTGAGCATAAATTTTAAAATTGAACAATAGTAAGATGGCAATCCAAAAAATTAAATTACGATTAGATCTGTACATATTATTGATTCTCCATATTTATCTTTTATTTTATTTTGTTCTTGAATTTTTTTCTGCCTTCAGAAGTAAAAATCCCTTCAAATAAAACTCTAACAATGATCTTATAAGCTTCATCGGCAGTGATTGGTAACTGTGAAAGTGTTTCCAAATTTAGCATACCATGAACAGCAGAGAAATAGAGCAATGTAACTACTTCGCTGTTTATATCATCTCTGAAGACACCATTTCTAACTCCCTGTTCAATTAATCTAGTGAAACAATCATGCGCATTCTTTTTACGGAATTCCTGGATGTTTTTCCAAACCTCCGGCTGGTTTTTTACAAGGTCTTGCACAATTGGATTTGATAGACGTGAAAAATGCGATACTACAAACGCCATAAAATTTTGAAGCTTTGTAATAAATTCTGTTTCTTTATCATCAAGTAAATTTTCTACATAGGTCTCAATCTCGCATTTAGCACCGTTAACGATTTCTTTTAAAATATGTTCTTTGTTAGAGAAATGTTTGTAAAGTGTTTTCTTGCTAATACCAAGATCAGAAGCTATTTCTTCCATTGTTACTTTTGAATAACCGTACTTATAAAACATTTCTTTAGTTGTTTGAAGAATTTTTTCTTTTACTTCAATATCTCGAGTCATTTTTTCTCTGTTTGATTCTTATTTGCAAAACATCGTTTATTAAATAATGGTTCCAATGGAAACAATTATTGTATTAGTCGTTTCCAAAATTAGGAAAGTTCCGCCAGATTGAAAAATAAAAAAACCCAACTCCTTAAAAAAAGTTGGGCTTTTAATGATTTGCTGGAACGTTTTATTTTACTTCAAACAGGGAATCAGCAACTCCGGTATTAATTTCGATTGAGCTAACAGTAAGTGCTAATGCCCCCATTGGCGTACTCTGAGTTATCTTAAATGCATATTTAACACCTTGTACTTCACGATAATCATCATAATCTGTAGTTTGTCCGGCTTGTCCAGATACAACTATAGAACGTACTAATAACCCTGTTGTAACATCATAATATTGAGTTTGTTTTGTCCCGATCGGATAAGTTAATAAAACATTATAAACGTCTTTATTATTTATTGTTTCCAATCCTTTCAATTCTGTTTTGATATTATGTTGAGCATATTCAAGAGAAGCAGATAATGTATTGAGTTTCATTAATCCAGTTTGTTCAATCGGCATCGGCATTTCCTGTCCCATTTGATTCATTTTTCCTTTTTCACCATCAAAAACTGTTGTTATTTGTCCCATACCGCCGACATCAATAATTTGATTTAATTTGTTTGGAGTCTTCTGTAACATTGTAACAGTAATATTCATTCCTTGTGCTGTACCTGTCATTTTAGAGGTTTTATCTTTAACCTTTAAGATGTTTTCCTTTCCGCCAATTGCTTGAATATATTTATCAATTACTTGATCTACGGTAACTCCTTCGGGTACTTTCTTTACATTCGGATCATACTTCTCTCCGAACGCATCATAATAATCAATTTTTCCGCTGACACTAAATTTGGAAAGGTTCTTGGCAACCTCTTCGCCGCTTCCAACAACAAGAACAATTGCATTATTCGGTTTGATATATTTTTTAGCTGTCATTTGAACATCATCAACTGTAACAGCGTTAATATTTTTCAAATAATTTTTGTAATAATCCTTTGGTAGATTATAAAGAGCAGTATTGATAGCAAAACTTGCAATAGTTGAGGGTTGTTCCAAACTACGTATAAAATTTCCCGATAATAAATTTTTTGCACTCTGCAGTTCCTTCTCTGAGACTTTCTCATTTCTGATTTTTTTCATCTCATTGAACATTTCGGTAATAGCACTATCAGTAACTACATTTCTAACTTTTGCAGATGCGCTAAAACTTCCAACAAGTTTATCCGGATTTAAACTTGAGTAAGCACCGTAAGTATATGCTTTGCTTTCGCGTAGGTTCATAAATAACCTCCCGGTAGCGCTACCGCCAAGAATTGAATTAGCAACTTTCGCTTTCATTGCATCTTCACTTCCAATTGCCAAATCAACCGGATAACAAATGGATATAACAGATTGAACTGAATTTGATCTATCAACCAATGCAACTTTATTTACAATTGGCGCTTTCGGATTTGCAAACGTGTTCTTGGGAACATCTTTTTTCTGCCATTTGCCAAGATATTTTTCCACAAGCGATTTTGCTTTTGCTTTGTTGATATCACCAACAATTGCTAAGTAAGCTATGTTTGGTCTAAAATACGTTTCATAATATTTTTTGCACATATCTAATGTTACAGATTTAGCCCTTTCTTCAGTTTCAAATTCTCCGTAAGGATGTTCTTTACCAAATACCAATGTCATTTTAACGCGGTTTGAAATCGCATCCGGATCATCTTTGGAATACGCCAAGCCGGATAGAGTCTCTTTAGTGATCTTATCTAATTCCTCTTGCTTAAAATTCGGATTCAAAATTACATCTGCCATTATATTCATAATCTTATCGGTGTACTTAGATAAACCTGAAGCTAAAACACTTGTAGAAGATGTGGTTAAAGCTGCGCCGAGAAAATCAATTTCTTGTTCAAGCTTATCTTTTGGTCTGTTCTTTGTACCTTTACGTAATAACTCGCCCGCAGCGGATGTATACCCTGCATTATTACCTTCAATGATCGGGTCACGATCAAGCATAAGGCTAAATGTAACTTTAGGAAGTTTGTGATTTTCAACTACAAATACTTTAAGACCATTTGGTAACACAAAAGATTCTGCATTGCCAATTTTAACTTCCGGTGCCGGTCCGGCTTGCGGAAATTTTGTTCTATCAACTTGAGCAAAAGATATTGCTGCCGTGCTCAAGAATAAAAATAATATCAGAATACGTTTCATTTTAACTCCATTATATTTTCAAATTTTTAATTGTCTCTTAGCTTTTTAGAAAAACAACTTTATTTCTTTTCCATCGCTTTAGGTAAATAGTAAAGAACAACTCTGTTTTCTTTTGTTAAATATTTATTGGCAACTCTTTTCAAGTCTTCTCGTGTAACTTTCATAAAGCGTTGAATTTCCGTATTAATAAGATTTGGATCGCCGAAATAAACTGAATAATTAGCAAGACTTTCTCCGATTCCTGCAACAGTTGAATATCTTGTTACAAAACTACTTTCAATTTGATTTTTTAATTTTTGAAATTCAGTTTCTGTAACTAATTCTTTTTTTACTTTTTCAATTTCATTATCAATTGCTGTTTCCAAATCCTCTGCTTTGCCGCCAACATTACATAAACCAAAAGTTAAGAACAAACCCGGATCTTCAAGAGCAAAAGGAATTGATCCTACTTGTAGAGCTTTTTGCTGTTTGTCTTTTATTTCTTTAGTGAGTCTTGAGCTTTCTCCTCCTGATAGCAGAGTTGTAAGCATATTTAATGCATAATAATCGGGCGTGCCTTGTGCAGGCATATGATATGCTTCTGCAATGAGTGGAAGCTGAACTTTATCGTAAACTATTTCTCTAACTTCGGCTGTTTTTACCGGTTCAACTTCTTTAGGACGGACAATTACTTCTTTCCCTATAGGGATTTCGCTGAAATATTTTTTGATCAATTCTTTTGTTTTGGGAACATCAATATCGCCTGCAATTGTTAAGGTAGCATTATTTGGAACATAGAATTTTTTATAAAAAGCAATAAACTCATCAATTGTAGCTTGATCAATATATTGCGCAGAACCAATAGGCATCCATCTATATGGATGAACTTTGAAAGCATTGCTGAATATTTTTTCTGCTAATGTTCCATAAGGTCTATTATCCAAACTTTGTTTTCTTTCTTCCTTTACAACCTTGCGCTGTGTTTCTACTCCGGTGCTATCTATCTTTAATTGAAGCATCCTTTCTGATTCCATATACAAGCCAAGCTCAAGCTGATTTGACGGAAGATTTTCATAATAATAAGTTCTATCAAAAGAAGTATTTGCATTCATTCCTCCACCGGCAGCTTCAATTATTTTAAAATACTCACCACGTTTTATGTTAGGAGAACCTTCAAACATTAAATGTTCAAAAAAATGAGCAAATCCTGTTCTTGCAGAATCTTCATTTTTACTTCCTACATGATAAAGCACAGATACATTCACAATAGGATTCGTATTATCTTTATGTAAGATCACACTCAATCCGTTATCAAGCTTATACTGTTCATAGACAATCTTATTAGACTGTGCTGTTATGCTAACAAAACCCATTAGCATTAGAAATATTATGAGTTTGCGTTTCATTAAATCCGCTCCTTATAAATTAATTGATTTGTCTTCAAGAGGTATTTTGGTTTGTTAAAATTACGAAATTCTTCTTATTTCTCGAATATTAAGACGATTTCATTTTACCAAAGTTATCTTAAATTCGCATGGTGAATTATTGTATGTTTTTCTAATCCATAACACTGTTACAGTATAAAAAATAGTATTTCTAATCACTATTGGATTTTATTATAATAGGATTGATTTTGAAGGATAAATGATTGATTTGAAGAGTTACCGTTATATAATATTAGTCTTACAGCTTCTTTTCGTAAATATTCACTTATTCGGACTACCCTCATCAAGGTATTCCCAGCCAGAGATTTCATCCGGATCAGTTAATTTATATGAAAGCAATTCTAGAAAAACACCCCTGCAACCGGATATTAGTTATTCAATAGAACCGTTTTACGATATTGATGTTGTCCGGCTCATTGTTGTTCTCGAATTCATGGGTGATCGGTCGGGGGATACGAAGATTATTTTACCAAATAATTTTGGAAGTAGTTCGGATATTAACGGTATAAAATTCTTAAAACCTCTTTCATCAAATACATACATACATGACAGCGACAAACCTGAAATAAAAATAGTAAAGTACACACCAAATACACTAGTAAAGATTTATTATCAAGTCGAAGAAGTTCGCAACGGTGATCTTGAGCTTGGTAATCAAAACATGGCAATCATTAGCAAACAATATATTCATTTCTTAGGTGAAACATTTTTTATCGTTCCTGCATGGGATTCCAGTATTGAATTTAATATCCGCATAGTATGGAATCATATGCCTTCAAACTGGAATATTGCAAACAGCATTGGCATTAATGAGAAATTTCAAGAGACTAAACTTCCGTTGTGGAAATTTAAACGCTCTCTTTTTGCTGCCGGTGATTTTCGCATCATAAAAAAGATGGTTGGAAGTAATCCTGTTTATACAGCTATAAGAGGTTCCTGGAAATTTTCTGATGATCAATTCACTGATCTATATGCAACCATAACTAAAACAGAAAGAGATTTTTGGAACGATCATAATTTTCCATTTTTTTTAATTACTGTACTGCCGTTATCGGGCAGCGATGATCAAACAGGAACCGGCCGTACGAATTCTTACGCACTTTTCTTATCTAAGAACCGAACGATTGATATAGGAATGAAGCGGTTACTTGCTCACGAGATTTTTCATATTTGGATCGGAGATAAAATTCAGTTTGCTGATCCCGAACAACTTGTATATTGGTTTAAAGAAGGATTTACGGATTATTATGCGGAACTATTACTCCTTCGCTCAAAATTAATATCATTTGAAGAATACATTGATCAATACAATGTAATTCTTGAAACTTACTTTACTTCTCCTATGCGATATGAAAAGAATGAACGCCTAATCAATGAATTTTGGAGTGATAAAGATTTAACTCGATTGCCATATCAACGTGGAAGAATTTTTGCACAGAATCTTAATTTTATAATTTTAAAAAACTCATACTGGAAAAAATCTCTTGATGATTTTATGCGTGATCTTGTTTCCCGTTGTATAAATGAATCTCTGGTCATTTCGAATGGAAGTTTAAGTGCATTAATAAGGTTTTATGCCGGTGACCAAATTCTTTCCGATATTATGCGCGCACTAAATTCCGGTGCTGTTCTTAAAACTATTCCCGAAGCACTTGGTCCTTGTTTTAAGATGGAAATCGAATCAAAGAAAAAATTAATCATCTTCGGTGAGCAGTATGATATCCCCTCATATCAACTGAAGAATGAGAATCAACAAGTTGATAAATCCTGTCTCGACTGGTTTGGAGTTAATTAATATTGTTTATTTCTTCTTAAACTTGGGCAATAACAACAAAACAATAACAGCAAGAACAATAACCCCGCTTACAATAAAAGTCCAAACATTTACAACTCTTGATTGAACCTTCATAGTAAAGTCTTCGTAGCAAAATCTACCTTCCTCAAATTCCCAAATAACTTTATTCCCTTCAACAGTTTTAGCATTTGTATTTAAGATTATACCTGGCATGGTTACTTCGTTTTTATAAGATCCATTTGCAGAGCTGAAATGATCCATCTTTTCTAAGATCGTTTTAACAATGTTGTCAATTCCATTTCTTAATCTCCAAACTGATTTGGTGCCAAGAACTTTCTCCATATACTTCATTAGTTCTTCGGTTTTGTCTCCGTAATCGCTAACGTGCTCTTTAATAACGTTTTTCTTTGAGATAACAAAATCCTTGGGCAGATCTGCAATTTTATTTTTTTCTAACAATACTAAAAATTCATCAAAGAAATATTTAAAATAATTTTCTTCTGCATATTTATCCAGCCTTTTCTTGAAAACTTTGGTCGTATCATTTTTTAGATAAAGTTCATATTCATTCGGTGTAAGAAAATCTTTTAGAAGAATCTTTCTGAATGGAAAAAATGAATGATAGACTTCTTTATAATTAAAGTAGGTGTAGAACCACCGAAACTTTTTATCCAGATTAACATGAAGTCCGATTTTTTCTTTGTTCTTATATTCATAGTTGATGTCATTGACATCAGCAAAATATTTTGTTGCTGTATAAACTGTTTGAGTTGTATCGTCCTTGGCCTTTGTTCTTTCTATCTTCCAACTATTATCTGCGGGAATTGGAAATACAATACTATCCGGTATAATTGATTTATCCTTAACAATAACTGTTCTTACGCACGATCCATCACTATTAATTTTAGTGGTAGTCTTATATTCTCTACATCCGGAAAAGTTTAAAATCATACTCAACACAAACGTTATAAATGCCAAATAATATTTTGTCTTCATTTTATTTACCTCTGTGTGTTTTAATTTTTTGCAGTTCACTATTTAATCTTTCAATTTCAAGTTGTAATGTTTTCATCTTTCCGGTTTCCGATTCCGAAAAGATTATCTCTTTTTGATTTAACAACTCACTTTGTAATAATTTAATTTTCGTTTTTGTAGGTTCATCTAATTTTTCATAGTCTAGTAAAAGATTTCTTAAATCCTTTTTATTTACCAGAAGTAAATCTTTGGACAACTTAACATAAGATGAATTGCCACTAGCAAATTTGTACGTATCATAAAAAAATTTGAGCATATCATTATCAAAAGAAATAATCTCGGCTTTTGAATTATTAACTTGTGCGGTATTGTTCAATTGACTTTCAAGCTGTGTAATATTTTTTACTGCGGAATACTCTTCGAACATATAAAGTGAAACTACTATAAATAAGATAGCTGTTAATGCGTATCGTACTGATTTTTGAGAAACGAACAGTATTAGTTTTTCAAAAGAATAAAATACATTCTCATATTTTTGATTAGAGGACTTGCTGTTAACTTTTCGCATAATCGAATCAATGAGGAATTCTTCGTTATCTAGAATCGGCTGCTGTGTATTCATTTTAACAAGCACACTTTCTGCTTTCTGAATCGACTTATAAATACTTTTACATTCATGACATGAAGAAATATGTTTTTCAATTATACTTTTTTCAGCCGGAGTTAATTCATCTAATCGTTTTGAGAAGATTAATTCTTCTATCTGTCTGCAGTTCATTTTTGATTTTCCCATTCTATTATTTTCTTTCTGATACTTTGTCTTGCATAAAAAAGATTCGTTTTAACGGAGCCCGAAGAGATGTTCATTATTTCCGATACTTCTTCG
>Ga0265292_1001373_pt1 | contig 21735 bp, 19 predicted proteins | sample Munlanlewell296A_FD_189080 | JGI IMG/M metagenome (GOLD analysis project Ga0265292, IMG submission 189080) | Leachate microbial communities from a municipal landfill in Southern Ontario, Canada - Leachate well 296A | ecosystem: Engineered > Solid waste > Landfill > Unclassified | place: Canada... | reverse complement strand
TCTCAGCCACCCTGAGTCAAGGTTAAATGTGCTGTCCTTAAACCATATCCCCTCAACACCAAAACGTGAGACAAGCTCTTCCATCTTATCCACAACTTTTTTAGGACTTCTCCTCCTGTCAATGGTCCCCATAGTATTTCTTACAGCACAGAACGAGCAGTTATACGGACATCCCCGTCCCGCTATCATGGAAATCCCGCGTATGCTCCGGAGTTCCTCATTGTACTTAATGTAATTTTCAACAGGAAACAGGCTATAATCCGGAAAAGGAATGTCATCAAGATTATCAATAAGATGGCTTTTCTCTGAAATTATTCTCTTTCCTTCATAAGAAAAGCAAACCCCATCAATACCTCTTAAAGAGCCAAAGCCTCCACCTTTCGATAAAACTTCCTCAATCTGAAGAAGTGCATATTCTCCTTCACCACGTACAACTATATCAACATCAGGACAGGAAAGCGCCTCGTCTGGCATTATTGTAGGATGGACACCACCCAAAACTACGGCTGTACCGGGAAGTATTTTTTTGACTATCCCTGCAATCTTTGTGCTTTCTGCAAAAGTCGAACTCATAGCTGTTATCCCCACAATTTCAGGCTTAAGATTAATAAGTCTTTTTTCAATCTCAGCATCAGAGATGAAATCACCTGGGATATCCATTATTTCTACATTCTTGCCTTTAGAACGAAGGAATGTGGCAAGTTCTGCGATTCCGATGGGCGGCTCAAAGGCTACAGCATACATGTTCCCTTTTTTTATCCATTCACGGTAACGTTCAAACCGATCTTTAAGCTCGTCCCGCTCAAAGTATGGAGGATTTATAAGAAGTATCATCAGTTTTCCCCTCTACAATAAAACAGCCAATGCAGCTCTCTCACTTCCCTTTTATGTTTATGACCAAAGAGGCATTAAGTAAATATTATTGTAATGTCCCATGTGAACATTATAATATATGCTGTAAAGGTTAAACTAAAAAAACTTATGAGCATTTATAAAGACATAATGGACAACCTGTTTGACGGTCTTTATTTTGTTGATAAAGACAGGAAGATAACTTACTGGAACAGCGCAGCTGAAAAAATCACAGGCTTTTCCAGCAGTGAGGTTTTAGGTAAATGCTGCGCTGACAATATTCTTAAACATGTTAATGACGATGGTGTAACTCTCTGCAAAAGCCTCTGTCCATTGGCTCAAACACTCATTGACGGCAAACAGCGGAAAGCAACGGTCTATCTTCATCATAAAGATTCCCATAGGCTTCCGGTCTCTGTCCGCATATCCCCTATCAGGGATGCAAATGGAGACATCATCGGCGCCTCAGAACTTTTCAACGATGAGACGCCTGTAGCCGCAATCATTGAAAGAAATAAAGAACTGGAGAAGCTCTCTCTCCTCGACACGTTAACAAGCATTGCAAACAGAAGGTATATTAAAATGACTATGTTTGCACAGTATCAGGCGATGAAACGCTACGGAGCTTCTACGGGAGTGCTTTTCATAGACATTGATAATTTTAAAAACATCAATGATACGTACGGACATAATGCAGGAGACGAGATATTAAAAATAATTTCTCAGACACTTACAAAGAATTCAAGACCCTTTGATGTTTTTGGACGCTGGGGAGGAGAAGAATTTATAGGGATTATATATAATGTTGACAAAACTCAATTAGAATCCGTAGCAAACAAGCTTCGCCTGCTAATAGAAAATTCCTATATAATAAATGAGAACACAAATATCTCAGTTACTGTTTCAATGGGAGCAACACTGATTAAACCAGATGATACCCCGGAGGACGCAATAAACAGAGCCGACAAACTTATGTACGAGAGCAAAAAAGCAGGGAAAAACAGAGTGACCGTTGATTTGCTATAAACTCTTAATGCGGTCCATCCTTTCCAATCTTAACATGCCGCACATTAATATCAAAAAGATAGATATCAAAAACCAATCTGCATTGATGACCTAAGATGATTAAGAAAAGGGGGACGCAACCCTTTGGGTAGAAAAGGGGGGGTAGAAAAGAAAGATGAAAAGGGGGACGCAACCCTTTTAATATAAGGACGGTGAAAAGGGTTGCGTCCCCCTTTTCCCCACACCCTTTTCCCCAGAGAATACCTTGCAAAATAGAGAAAATTTGTTTAATTAGAGCCAATCTTTTTAAATCAACCAACAATGTTTAAATAAGGAATTGATTTTCACAGATGCAAGATTTGGATGTTAGGCGAGGAAGCTGACGGCGAGCAAACCGGAGCGTACTTTTCCCGTACGTGAGGATTTGTGAGACGGCAGATGACGACGCATAACGCCAAATCTTGCATCTGCTATTATTATGATACAGGTAAGCAATCTAAGCAAGAGCTACGGCGACCAGATCCTATTCGATTCCGTCACCTTCGCAATCAATCCTGGCGAACGTGTAGGCCTCGTAGGGAGGAACGGCCACGGTAAGACCACTCTCTTTAAACTGATACTTGGCGAAGAACACGAGGATTCAGGTGTAATCAGCATTCCCAGCAGGTACAGAATAGCCCACCTTTCACAGCACATAAGTTTCACCGAAGACACTATCCTAAAGGAAGGATGCCTGAGCCTCAAGAGCCAGGATGACGGCAGGGATGAGACATACAAGGTTCAAACCATTCTTAGCGGTCTCGGTTTTACCACGCAGGACTTCGACCGCAACCCCTACGAACTGTCGGGAGGTTATCAGATAAGGCTTAACCTAGCAAAGGTCCTTGTCTCAGAGCCTGACATGATACTTCTTGATGAGCCTACAAACTATCTTGATATCGTCTCAGTCCGCTGGCTTACGCGGTTTCTTCTCGCATGGAAGGGAGAGCTTATGCTCATCACACATGACCGCCTATTCATGGATAGTGTTACAACCCACACTATGTCAATCCACAGAAACAAGATAAAGAAGATTCCCGGTTCAACACAGAAGCTTTACGACCAGATTGTGATGGAGGAAGAAGTTTACGAACAGACACGGGTAAATATCGATAAAAAACGGAAAGAAGACGAGCAATTCATAAACCGTTTCAGGGCAAAGGCAAGCAAAGCGCGCGCAGTGCAGTCGAGGATCAAACTGCTTGACAAGAAAGAAAAGCTCGAAGAATTGGCAAATATAAAAAATCTTGATTTCAAGTTCAAATCAACTCCTTTTTTTGGCAAGCGGCTTATGGATGTTGAAGACATATCATTTTCTTTTACCCCAGATTCGCCTCTCCTCATCGAGAGATTAAGCTTCTCAGTAGCAAAGAGCGACAGGATAGGCGTAATAGGAAAGAACGGGAAAGGAAAGACAACACTCTTAAATCTTCTTGCCGGAGAACTCGCAGCCATTGACGGCACTATTACAACTCATCCAAAGATGAAGGCTGCCTATTTCGGGCAGACCAACATAGACCGTCTGAATCCAAAAAAAACAGTGGAAGAGGAATTGCTCGATACTCACCCCGACCATGATCGCAGGGCTGCGCGCAGTATCTGCGGGCTTATGATGTTTGACGGCGACAAAGCACTAAAAAAAGTAAGCGTACTTTCAGGAGGAGAGAAAAGCCGCGTCCTGCTCGGTAAACTTCTTGTAAGCCCTTCAAATCTTCTCCTCCTTGATGAGCCGACCAACCATCTTGACATGCAGTCAATTGACTCGGTGCTTGAAGCCATAAATGAATTTGACGGGGCAGTGATAGTTGTAACGCACAGTGAGCTCATACTAAATTCAATAGCGACAAGGCTCATTGTGTTTGATAAGGGAATGGTATCTCTGTTCGAAGGGACTTATCAGGACTTCCTCGAAAGAGTAGGATGGGAAGATGAAGACACTGTCTTAAAAGGCAGCAACGGCAAAAGCTGGAAATCACAAAACAAGCCGTTAAGCAGAAAAGATGAAAGACGCGCAAGGGCTGAGATAATTGCTGAACGCTCAAAAATACTTGGCACATTGAAAAACAAGATCTCAAAAATTGAAAGCACAATAATGAACCTTGAAAAAGGGTTAAAACATGACAATGATGAATATCTTGAAGCCTGCCAGAAAGGCGATGCCGAAATCATAAAGAATTTCTCTAAGTCAATCCATGAATCGCAGGGAAAGATCGAAGAACTTTTCGCTGAGCTGGAAGTCCTTTTTGAGGAGCGGGAAAGAAGAACCAAAGAATTCGAGGAAAAGCTTGAGACTGAATCAAATTGACTTGGTCTCCTATTTACAATAAGTAATCCTGTCAAAGACAATCTAAATTGTTAAAGAAGAAAGGAATGATGAGATGAAAGACAGGCTCCTGGCAATTCTAAGACGAGAATCCTTGCAGTTTGGCGACTTCACTCTGGCATCAGGGAAAAAAAGCAAATACTATATGGACACAAGAAAAACTGCTCTCCACCCTGAAGGAATCAACCTTATATCGCAATTGGTCTTTTCACTTATAAAGGACCTTGATGTTGAGTTCATAGGAGGCCCTACAATTGGCGCAGATCCGATTGTAAGCGGAGTTGCCCTAGTAAGCGGGAACTCTTCCAAACCGCTTGGCGGATTCTTAATCCGCAAGGAAAAAAAGGACCATGGCACAGGAAAGCTCATTGAAGGATGCTTCAGGAAAGGCGCCAATGTTGTTGTAGTCGAAGACGTTGTTACAACCGGAGGTTCGACCCTCAATGCCATAAAGACAGTCGAAGCCGAAGGGGGTAAGGTTGCAATGGTCATCTCAGTCATTGACCGTGAAGAAGGGGGCAGAGAAAATATCGAAAAAGCCGGCTACAAATTCGCATCGCTTTTCAAAACAAGCGAAGTGTTAGGAGACAAGGCATTATAAATAATATAAATAGAGGAAGGGGAAATAATATGACTTACAAGAACCTCCTTTATGAAATAAAAGAAAAGACCGGAATAATTACCATCAACAGGCCGCAGGTTTTAAATGTACTGAATGCCGAGACAGTTGAAGAGCTTGCTTCTCTCATCGAAGAAATAAAAAACGACCCATCTGTTCTTACTGTAATAATCACTGGCGCGGGAGACCGCGCATTTGCAGCAGGTGCAGACATCAAAGAGATAAGGGCACTCACACCTTCGTCTGCACAAGCATATCTCAGGCGCGGCCATGATATGTTAAATTCCATAGAGATGCTTGGCAAACCTGTCATCGCCGCTATTAACGGTTTTTGTCTAGGAGGCGGTTGCGAGCTTGCCCTTGCCTGCCATATCCGCATTGCATCTCAAAATGCAAGCTTCGGATTGCCGGAAATAAAACTCGGCATAATCCCGGGCTACGGCGGAACACTGCGGCTGCCTCGAATTGTGGGAAGAGGAAAAGCTATTGAGATGATAATTACGGGAGATATAATCAGCTCTGCCGAGGCGCAGAGGATATCGCTCGTAAATCGCATAGTAAAGCAGGAAGCCCTGATGAGCGAAGCTCAGATGCTGGCAGGCACAATATCCAAAAGAGGACCTGTTGCCCTTAAATACGCGATTGAGACTATCATCAAAGGTTCTGAGATGTCATTTCAGGATGCGATTTCATTTGAGATAAACAACGTAAGCCTACTTTGTGCAACGGAAGATAAAATTGAAGGAACAACATCATTCCTTGAGAAGCGTGAACCTATTTTTAAGGGAAAATAAAAAAAACTTGGAGCTGGCAGACTGTCAATGTTATAATGCAGAATCCAAGGAGGAATATAATTATGATTAAGACATTTGCCGCTCTGTTTTCTTTATTGTTTGCTGTCTGTCTTATTATTGGCTGTGCAGGACAACCAAAAGATCTTCAGATGGTTGATACTACAGGAGGGGGCACAAGGACAATAACTTTCCCGAATGGAACTATCATTGGAGGGGCATCAAAAGGTCAGGCAAGCAAGCTCGCCCAGATTTTCGTTGACTCCCATAACATGGGGATGGAAGAGCTTGAATCCCTGAAAACATCAAACCAGAAAATAAAAGATTCCACACAGAGAATTGAAGAGTCAAACAAGAAAACCCTTGAAACAACCAGCAAGAACTTTGAGACTGCTCAAAAGGCTCTAGGCATCATCGAGCAGTTATCCAAAAAGCAGGGAACAGGTGAGATAACCATTTTTTTCCCGGTAAGAGAATGCACTATAGAGGATAAATCTTTTGAATATGAGCGCCTTGTGAACTTCACAGATTATCTGGCAAGAGAAAGCGCAGGCAGAAAAGTGCTTCTTGTTTCCATAGGAAGCGCTTCGGCAACTGGTGACAGTAAGCTCAATCAGTTTCTCTCCAAGAAGCGTTCCGAATTCCCAATCGATATAGTTGACAAGTATCTCATTAATGTATCACACGAGTTTTACAAGATCTTCAGTATCGGAGATACTTACAGCCCGAAAAATGCGACTATGGATGAACATCAAAGATACCAGCATGCGCGGGTAATAGCATTTTACGAAACCGATGACCTTACTCAACTGCCTGAAGAAATCAAATAAAAATAAAACACAGGTTGAAGGCTGCTTCTATTTTTTAAAAAGCTTCTTATAGAATTCTACTGCCTTATTAATTCCTTCCTTAAGAGGAACCTGCGGTTCCCAGCCGAGGATTTTCTTAGCCTTCCCCGCATCAAGGCAGATTCTTTCTATCTCGCCTAACCGTTTGTCAGCAAATATAGGCTTTACATCAACTCCTGCGGCATCACGCACAGCTTCGAAAATTTCTATATCCTTTATCTCTTTAGCCCAGCCGAGATTTATAACCTCACAGTCCCCCTTGCTTAATGAAAACATGTTTGCCCGTACGATATCAGCAACGAAAACATAATCGCGCGTCTTGTTGCCGTCACCGAATATTTTCGGGGTCACTCCGGTGAGCATCTGCTGGGAAAAAATTGCAACAACTCCCGCTTCACCGTGCGGATCCTGTCTCGGCCCGTAGACATTGGGATATCTCAACACCGTGTATTTCATCCCATAAAGCCTGCCATAAAGGGAAAGATAATTTTCGAAAACAAACTTTGAAAGACCGTAAGGGCAAAGCGGAGCGACAGGATGGCTTTCATCGGCAGGACACTTCTGCACTTCGCCGTACACAGCACCTCCTGTCGATGCAAACATTATTTTTTTCGTCCCTGTCCTCTTGCAGTTCTCGAGAAGGTTTAGTGAACCAAGCACATTCACATCAGCATCATAGCGTGGATCGTCAACAGATTTTCTCACATCCATCTGTGCGGCATGATGAAAAATAACTTCAGGCTTTTCCCTGTCGAACACATCAGCCAGTTTCTCATCCCTTATATCCATCTTGTAAAATCTTGCCTTCGGGGGAAGATTCCTTTCATGACCCGTTGCAAGGTTGTCAACTATGGAAACTTCAAAACCATCATCAATAAGACCATCAGCAACATGTGATGCTATAAAGCCGGCACCACCAGTGACAAGCGCCCTTTTCATTTCATTTTCTCCCTTATTTTTAAAATAATATCTACAGCGTGTTTAAGATCAGCTGCAATATAATCAGGTTCTGCTTTCCATTCTTCTCTTTTCAAGTTTGCCTTTTCTCCCCTTCCGGTCATGACAAGAATCGTCTTTGTTCCTGCCGCGACGCCCGCTTCCACATCTGTCATATAGTCGCCGACAAAGAAGGTTTTTGAGAGGTCGAATTTAAGTTCACGGCTTGCTGTGAAAAGAAGCCCTGGTTTGGGTTTCCTGCATTCACATCCTTCCTCTTCCCTGTGGACACAATAAAAAGTCTTCTCCACCCTGCATCCGCAAAGCCTAAGCTCGGCATGCATTCTGCTATCTATCTCGTAAAGAGCGTTTTCAGAGAGCTCGCCCTTGTTTACTCCGGATTGATTTGAAACAATGGCACATCTGATATTGTTTTCTGCCAGTTGTTTCAGCGCCTCTATTGAGCCGGGAAGGAACTCAAATTCATCCCATGATGAAATATATTTTCCATCAAGATTCCTGTTGATTACTCCGTCTCTGTCTACGAGAACAAACATCAGGATTTAAGGGAATCCCTTATGCGCGAAAAGATCACATGGCAGATTATAAGATGAAGGTCCTCTATCTTCTGCATATTGTTGCTCGGTACGATTATGCTAAGATCGCAGAGGTCTTTCATTTTCCCGCCTTCATACCCTGTGAGTCCCACTGTTTTTGCACCGTTCTCCCGTGCCGTCTTAAAGGCATTAAGGACATTCGGGGAGTTGCCGCTCCCGCTCAATCCAAAGGCAATATCATTCTTTCTTACGAGATTCTTAAGCTGTTCTGAAAAGATATACTGGTAATCATAATCATTCGCATAGGCAGTCATAAGAGGGATGCTGTCGGAAAGAGATATGACTTTAAATCTTTTTTCTCCATTCACAACCGTACCCTTGCCAAGATCGCAGACCATATGTGAAGCTGTAGCAGCACTTCCCCCGTTCCCGAAGAGGAATACAGTATTGTCATTTCTGTATGCCTGCGTGAGAAGCGCTATCATCTCTTCGATCTTTTCAACCGGTATTTTCTTTATGATTGAAGAAACATCTTCAAGATATTCTCTTGTATCCATGATTTTAAGTATTTCCTTCCTTTTCTAATGATTGATATTGAAAATTATTTTTGTACCGTCACGCTCAAAGTTAAACTTTAGTTCCTGCAGCATTGGAAGAGCTTTCCGCACTTTTGGCTGTTTGTCATAAGGACAGTAGAGAAGCAAAAAACCTCCCCCGCCTGCGCCTGCTATCTTTCCGCCAAGAGCCCCTGCATCAAGCGCCTTTTTGTAAATATCATCAATGAAGCTGTTGGTAATCTTGCTTGCAAGGTTCTTCTTAAAATTCCAACCTTTTTGAAGGAGATGGCCAAAGTCATCAATCTTTTCCTCCAGCAGGCTCTCCTTCATCTCCGATACCATATTTTTCATTTTACTAAGAGTGTCGCAGAATGTATTTATGTTTTTTTTCTGCTCCGAGAGTATATTGCTCGCTTCCCTTTTTTTCCCGGTATAGAAAAGAAGAAGGTTACTGTTAAAACGCTCTTTGACATTCTCATCAATTTCAACGGATTCAACAATCACACTGCCATTCTCCTTGAATGTTATCTGGCGAAGGCTACCATAGGCAGCTATATACTGGTCCTGCTTGCCGATTGGCTTTTTGAGGATATCTATCTCTATTTCACAGGCCTCGCAGGCAAGTTCCTCGGCAGTTTTAAGCATCCCTTTGTAGGCATACATGGCATTGAGCAGTCCCACCATAACAGCGCTTGAAGAGCCAAGCCCTGAACCCGTGGAGGGAATATCAGCCATCGTAGATATTTCAACACCCCCGTCTATCCCAACTTTCTTAAGCCCTTCCCTAACAAGGTCATGCCTTATCTCGTCAACATTGCTCACCATCTCAGTCGTCGAGTAGCCAATCCTTATCATCTTGTCGAAACGTTTTTTTATGATGACGTAGATATACTTATCTATTGCTGAGCTTAAGACAATGCCGCCGCCGAAATTCTCATAATAATCCTTAAAATCCGTCCCACCTCCGGCAAAGCTGATACGTAACGGTGTCTGTGAAATAATCATATCAATCCATTACCTCAAAAAGCTGTAAGATTCTAGTACTTTTCCCCATTCCCTGCAGGCGTTACTGTAATTCTCAGGAGTTCCTATATCAATAAAATATTCATTGATTTTATATCCATAAATCCTGCCAGTCAACTTTGGAAGCACATCAAAGCCAAAGTCCATTTTCCCTTCCTGTCCGATTATATCAAATATTATCCTGTCAGCAATATATACTCCTGCATTAGCCAGATCTCCCGGAGGATTTTTTATCTTTTCATAGAAACCGGTTATCAGACCATCAGAGCTCATTGATACTATTCCGCATTCCTCTGGTTTTGCAGCTTTAAAAAGTCCGATTGTCATAACTCCATTATGTTCTTTATGGGCTCTAAACATACTTCCTATATCAAGGCAGGTTAAATTGTCGGCATAGGCAATCACAAACTCCGCGTCATTTCCGATCCATTCCCTGTTGGCAAAAACCGTACCTGCGCTTCCCATAAGCTCCTTTTCATAGAACAGATTTATCTTTAGCCTGGTATTAAGGCTTTCTACATACTTCCTCACTGCCTCAGGACGGTAATGCAGGTTGATTAGCAGTTCATCTATTCCGTACCTTTCGAAGAGCCTTATCCAGTAATAAAGAAGAGGTTTACCTTCAAGAGGAACAAGGCATTTCGGAATATTGTCAGTAAGAGGCCGCAGACGTGTACCAAGTCCGGCGGCAAGAAGAAAAGCTTTCATCCTGCTTTTCTTTGAAATGGAAAAACCAGAAGTGTAGCAAAGAGTATCTTGATATCGAGCCATATATTCTGATTTTCTATATACTCAATATCATACATAACACGCTCATCCACAGAGTCGATATTTCCCCGCACGCCGTTAACCTGGGCAAGTCCTGTAATCCCCGGGATCATCTCAAGCCTTCTTCTCTGCCAGCTGTTATATTGGTCAACATACAGCGCTGTTTCCGGGCGGGGGCCAACCATTGTCATATCCCCCTTTAACACATTGTAAAGCTGAGGAAGTTCGTCTATGCTGAATTTTCTCAGATACTTGCCTATACGTGTAAGCCTCGGGTCATCTTCCTCTGCTCTTGTTGGAGGCAGATTAGAGGCATATGTTTTCATAGACCTGAATTTGTACATTATAAATGGTTTGCCGTCCTTCCCTATTCTTTCCTGCTTGAATATGGCAGGTCCGCGGGAGTCAAGCTTGATTATGAGCACTATTGCGCCAATAAAAGGGGAAAGTATTATTAATCCTGCAAGAGAAAGAATAAAATCAATAATCCGTTTAACAACATTCTGCCATTTAGGTATTGGAGATTGCTTCAGGCGTATCAGAGGAATATTCCCAAGATCAGCATAATCTATCTTCTTAGTCATTATCTCAAAAAGGTCGGGAACAAGTGTAAGAGTAATATTCTTGTCCTGGCAAAAATAAACTATCTTCATCATGTCTTCCCTGTGGCTCCTCGATCTGATATAAATTATTTCATCTACGTGGTTTTTATTTACAAAATCAAATGTGGCATTAAAAAGCTTCTTTATCATCTCAGGATATTTATCCGTTCCACTGCTGCTGCCATCAGGGTTGTCCGTCACCTGTTCCTCTTTTATGGTACCTGAAAGGCGATATCCGAGTTCAGGATGGTTTCTTATTTTGTTTTCAAGCATCTCTCCGGATTTGCCGCCCCCCACTATCAGTGTATGGATGATTCCGAATCCTTCTCTTCTCATCCTGTTATGAGCAGAATGCAGCGCAGACCTCATAATAGGGATAAGTATTATCCCAAGCGCGCCTGAGTATATGAAAGTCAACCTCGCATATGTTGACTCCTTAATCAGAGACATGTAGGCAAACATACAAAGTGTTGCAAAAATCCCCGCCCCAACTATTGAAAAAAATTCATCAAACTTGCAGAGTTGTGCCTTGTGGCGGTAAAGGTCAGCTTTTATCAGGAAAAAAATCCAGGCAATAATGCCTACACTAAAATCATCATAGTAGTTGTCAATACTTTGGAAAACAAAAGGGATTTGGATGATATATCTTGTAATATAGGCTATTATAAAAGATATCGTTATTGCAAGGCAGTCTAAGATTAGTTTATCAAAGACAAATAATTTTCTAATTGTGCTATTATTCATTCCAATCCTGAGATACAGAATAATTTCCTGCAACCGTTTTAGAGACTTCTTGATATTTATACAAACAGTCCGTCAGAATTGCACATGGGTTAACTTCACATCCGGAGCATTGAACATTATCTAATGTCTATTGATATACTATAACTCAGCCTTGACTTCTCATTTACTATTGTCCTGAGAAGTTTCAATGAACTTTATAAGCTTGTCAAGTTCATCCATTTCCTTGTACTGAGGGTCTATCGTCTTAATCGCTTTGAGATGTTCCAGCGCTTTAGGTAAATCCCTTTTCTCTTTAAAATATATCCAGCCGAGAAGTCTGTGCGCTTCAACCATATTGGGATTTACTTCAAGAGTTCTGTTAAAATGTTCAAGAGACTTATCATAATCACTTTTATCATAATATACTGAGGCTGCTTTAAAGAGCGCTGTTTCGTTTTTAGGATCAACTGTCAATGCACGGTTGAAATACTCGAGAGCATTATCATTTTCCCTTTTGCTGAAATAAATCTGGCCAATATTAAGCATTGCATAAATATCATTGGGATTGGCTTCAAGAACCTTTTTCAGATTTACAATCGCGTCATCAAGTTTTCCAAGATTGATATAAGAATAGGCAAGATACTGATGGAAGTTAGTTCTTTCTTTTGACAGATCTTCTATATATTTATTCCATGACTCAACAGCCGCTTTGTCATTCTTCTTCTTTTCAAGCTCAGCTTTCGACTCATCAATCTTCTTTGTGAGTGCGTCTATATATTTCTGGAAGGCTACGCTGGCAATATCATATTTCTTTTCCTGATATGCAGTTGTAGCCACGAAATATTCCACTTCAGACATGTTTGGATTAAGTACAAGCTCCTGCTGAAACTCAGCCAAAGCATCAGCCATCTTATTCTGCTTTACGTAAACCTTACCCAGATTATAATGGGCCTCAGGATAATCGGGTTTCAGCCTTAATACCTCTTTAAACTCCTTTTCTGCTTCAACGAGATTTTCTATTTCAAAATAAGATAAGGCAACACCTAAGTGTCCCTCTGGATCGTCTGGTTTAACCTCGAGACCCTTTTTGTATGACACTATAGCCTGGTCATATTTCTTATTGTCATAATCCATTTTTGCCTTAAGATAATATCCGGTCGGGTCCGGCACAGATGGACCAGTTGCACACCCGGCAAAAGCCACAAGGATTATGCCCACAATCAACAGAAAACGACAATCTCTAAACATCTTACAATCCTCCAATAACAGTTCTTATCAGTTTTTTATTTTTTATTCCTGATTTTCTTCCTGCAAGCTTTGAAGCATCTACACATTAAAAAAACTCTTATATATCAAACAGCTTTGGTGGACAAGTATTTTTTATATTTTTTTTAATCCAGACCAAGATACTCATCATTTAACTAATTAACAAAAAATAGACACTTGAGGAATAGGATTGTAGGTTAAGTTATTGATTCTTTTCACTTTTCCCTGTCATTGGAACAAACCGGACCCCTGTTATTCTTCTCATTGATATCTTCCCGTTTTTCCCTTTTTCCAAAAGTACAAGGTCCTGAAAAACCCTTCCAACAGGTGCAACAAGTCTGCCGTTTTCAGCAAGCTGGTCGATCAATGGTTCTGGTATTTTCTCCGGAGCTGCAGTAAGGATAATTGCATTAAAAGGGGCATGCTCACTCCATCCATCGTATCCGTCACCTGATTTAACTTCGACATTAAGAAACCCAAGTTTTTTCAACCTTGCCGCAGCTACCAAAGCAAGGTCATTGATTATCTCTATAGAATAGACCTTTGCTGCAAGGAGTGACAATATTGCAGCCTGGTAACCTGAGCCGGTCCCGATTTCGAGAACTTTCTCATCACCTCTAAGCTTCAGAGCTTCCGGCATGAAAGCAACGATATAGGGCTGTGAAATAGTCTGCCCGTAACCTATTGTAACAGGCTGATCAAGGTAGGCAAATTGCTTATATGAATTTGGAATAAAAAGATGACGCTCAACTTTTAGCATTGCATCCAGTACTCGTCTGTCGCGTATCCCCCTTGATGCAATCTGATCCTTTACCATCTTTTCTCTGAGAATGGCAAAATCCTTCTCATCATTGTTTTTATTCCAGAATAATCCCATCTTATCTCTCACTCAATAATGCGTTTATATGTTCTGCTGCACTGCTCTTTAGAGCCTCGTAATCGTATCCTCCTTCAAGAAGAGAAACAATTCTCCCTTCACAGCACTGGGAAGCGATTTCTTTTACAATGCAAGTAAGCTCACCAAAGCCGGAAGCTGTAAGCCTCATATCTGAAAGCGGGTCTCTTTCATGCGGATCAAACCCGCAGGATATAAGAATAAACTGCGGATTAAATTTTAAAGCTTCCGGCACAAGGATACTGTTGAATATCTCTATATATTCCTTGTCTCCTAAGCCTGCAGGAACAGGGGAGTTGAGCGTAAAACCTTCACCGGCCCCCTTCCCTCTTTCTTCTTTGGCTCCTGTTCCCGGATAATGGGGATATTCATGGATGCTGAAATATAAAACAGACGGATCGCTGTAATAGAAATCCTGCGTACCATTTCCGTGATGAACATCCCAATCAACGATAAGAATCCTCGAAATATCGTAAACAGATTTAAGATGCTCAGCAGCAACGGCAATATTATTGAAGAGACAAAAACCTAAAGCCATAGAAGGCTCAGCATGATGCCCGGGGGGACGCAGGGCACAGAAGGCATTATCAACTTTGCCGTCCATGACTTTATCAGCAGCAGCTATAGCCCCGCCTGCTGCAAGGAGAGCGACATCATAAGATTTTTCACTTACAGGAGTGTCAAAAGAATCAATGTAACCCGGTCCTTTGGAGCAGATAAGTTTAACGTGTTCAATATAATCACGGCTGTGTACCCGTCCTATACTTAGAACAGATGCAGGCTCAACTTCGATATTTACAAGCTTTTCGAGGAGATGTTTGGATTTCAGTCCCTCTATTACCGCATCAAGACGTTCAGGTCTTTCCGGATGGCCATAGCCTGTTTTATGCTCTTTGAAAAAATCGCTGTAAACAAGTCCCGTAGCCATAAACTTTACCCCCTAATATTATAATATTAATTCAAAACTTCTATATTGGAAGGGTATAAAAGAATTATCTCCGGACCATTATGCTCTTTTACTTTTCCCCGCACTATCACATCTTTTCCTGAATATGTAAGCAAAGGGTTAATCCCGAAGGCGGTAAAGTTTGGAAGATCTTTTATGAAAATAACAGCTGTGAAATCATGTTTATAATCTATACCGAAGTTCAGGAATATGGCTTTTTTACCGCGGTGTACGCCCAATACCTTTCCCCTTACACTTGCCTTCTGTCCAATGACCGACTTTGCATTGTCTGCTTCTATGACTTTTTCATCTACCCATAACCCTGCACCTTGTGCACGAGCCTGAGCTTCAAGTTTCACATATTCATTATATTTTTTAATGCCGCAGGGAGGAATGGAAAGTGCTCTGGCTAATCCTTTTTTTAAAAGCTCATCATTGACGCAAACATTATCAACATACACATAGGCAAGTGTTCTGCCGTATTTATCAAGATGTTCTTCTTCACAAACATCTATGCTCACCTTCACTCCCAAGACTAATGAAGCATTGAAGTTTTTCGCTTCGTTATAGAAGGGCTCGCCGGTTTCAGGGGTGTCAACTCCGATATATCTCACTGTCACAGCGTTATTCAAAACTATGGTGTCCCCATCAACGACATGGCTCACAGCATGCAATTTCTCTTTTGAAGATTTCTGCTCGGCGCTCTGCGGGGCATCATTTTTCTTCTCTGCCGCAGTAAAATTTCCATAAAACAAAATCAGGGCAAAGGCAGAGAATAGTGAAAAAAACAAGCCGGTTCTATATCTTAGTTTATTCAAATCCGCTGTAAACATGACAATAGCTTGTCAGCTTGACTTTAAAAATGCAACGAGATTTTGAGGAAAGTTAAATGGGTGAGGGAGGAAGGTCTGAGACAGGAGCTACGTGACTGGATTCTCTATTTATCGCTCGCTCGCTGCTTTGAGCAAAAGGAGTAACAATAAGTTTGATTTTTCTTTCTGTAGTATTCTTTATCCAGAAGGCTTCACCGCATTTTATGGTTTCAGCAGATTCATATTTCTCTAATTTATTGTTCCAAACAAAGATACTTTTTTCAGTAAAAATATTCCCCTCATCTTCGCTGATAGTCAGGTTGTCAGGAGATATGGAGAGAGGGAATGGATTGCCGACCAGATTCCAGCCGGGCTCAAGGATTATCGAAGATGTCTCTGAGGATGAAGCAGGATTTCCCGGGATTGTACCTTCGATATTTCCGGAATACATAAGCCAGTAACCCTCTTTAGAATTCAGATCTCCTATTTTTTTTATTTCTTCATACTGTGAGGTTTCAGCACTATTAAAGCGGTATATCCTGAAACGCCCTTTGATATAATCTTTTAAAAGTCCTGACTTTTCTTTATCTATACCATCATTCACTTCAACTGCATTAACCGGAAAGGAAACCATCTTTGACTTCCATTTCGATAAACGAGCACCAAGCGCAATCGAGTAGTAAGGATTACTTTTAATCAGCCCTGAATCTTCATTATAGGCGAAGATTTCGCCATCTTCCCCGCACCATACCCTGTAAGCGGCTTCACCCTCCGAAGCATTCAAAACTTCAAACCAGCTATTGCCGTAATCACCCTCAGTATAAAAAGAGCGGAAAATCTTATTGCTCTCTGTGACTGCATAAATGTCTTTTTTGTTTTCGCCGGTCTCATTAACAGCAATTGAAACAGCTTTCTCGCCTTCAGGAAGGCTTGCAATAATTTCCCAAGAAAGGTCATTACCTAAAGAATAAATAAACCCTGCATCCGGGCATACTGCATATAAACGATCTTTCTTACTAAAATAGACAGATGAAATGCCTTCGCAGCCTTCAGGCAGCGACACAGCGCTTACAATATCCTCTCCATTGATTTTATAGAGACTATTTTCCGTAAGTAACAATGCACTTAAAGAAGACTCAATAGTTAATAAATCTTTGATACTTCCTGAGTCGTCCGGAACAATAACATCCTGCCATCCTTCACCATCAGGAGAGAATAAAATCTTATCAGAGGCAACAGCATAGACTCCTTCTCTTCCCCCCTTAAGAGAATACATTTTATCAGGATCTGGAATTACTGATGTTTCTTTCCACTCTCTATCCTTTTTCTCTTTTATATAAACAACACCGTCATCTGTTACTGCAATATAAAAAAGTCTGTCTGCTGCTGAAAAGGATGTTGCTGAAACTGTTATCTCCGATTGCGAAATTATTTCCTCCTTCCAGTTTTTTCCGTTATCATTGCTTCTGAAAAGCCTCCCTGAATATGTGACTGCAAAAATATTTTTCCTGTAGTGGGTAACACTTCTTAAATAACCTTTAAGTAGGTTCTGTCTTTCCCATTCAATATCTTTCTGATTCCACACATAAATGCCGTCTCCAAGTGAGCCTCCTATGATTCTGCTGCCGGGAAGATATTCAGCCAAGCATGTAATAAAAGTTTTTTTATTGCTCACTTTTTCCCATTTCTCACCTCCGTCATAACTTCTGAAAACTCCTCCACCTAAAACTGCGGCAAAGATAAGCCCCTTCTTTTTTTTTGAAACAAGTATTGAGACTGACTGCGCACCTTTAAGGTTATACTGTGAAGCTATGAGTTGTTCGCTCCAGTTCTCTCCTCCATCTTCGCTGATAAATAGATTAGCGCCTGCTGCTGCATATATTTTATCCGGCAACCATGGATCAGGTGCAATTGAGGTTATTTTGAAATCACTGAGTTTTTTTTCTCCTGCTTTCCATCTATTTTTCTCTTTAACTAATACAATCATCCCGCCGCGGCTCAATGCTGCATAGATACGTGACGGATAGTAAATATCTGCAACACAAACTGAAGCGTTATTCTTGCCGCTAAAATGATAGATTTGTTTTACTTTGCCGTCGCTTATAACTTCATAAATTGTCTTTCCTGCAGAAATATAAATTGTTCCTGAATCGTCAGGGGCAATGTCAAAGGATCTGATTTTATCTTTTTCTGAATAAAATATTTCTTCCCATGAAGAACCTGCATCGATGCTTTTAAAAATCGCGCGCTCAGTTGAATAATAGACAAGTCCAGACGCATTGATTGAAGTTCTAACTGCACATGAGCGGTTATTTATCCCGGTATCTCCGTAAAATATTTTATCCCATGTCTTTCCTCTGTCACAGCTCTTGAAAAGCCCCTCAGTAGCGTCTGCCGCATATACTGACTCCCCTCTTATATCAACGTCAACTGATACGATGTAACCCTGCCCAGGCGGATTCGCATTTGTCCATCTGTTAAAGCCTGTCCATGGGAAGGCTTCACTATTAAAAATCAGGGTAAGAAAAAAGATGGTTACAGCAAGCTTCTGATTTATCTGATTTGGGGAAAATCCGGTCATAAAGATTTAATGCCCTTTAATATGCGGGCATAATCCTTCCTGTAAAAATTCTTTTTTGACATTGTACTGAAGATGACATGGCAGAGATTCCCGTCATTCCCTTCAAGATATATATGCCATTCAAAGAACTTATCATCTTTGCCCAAACTGCATCTAAGGGCAAACCTGTAGCCTGATGCTCCATTACACGTATTAAATTTTTTTATGGACGAAGCGGATATTTTCCCTGAATCAAGCTCAGTATGACGCAGGAATTTTACAGTCTCCAAAAGGGTTGTCCCCTCTCCTGTAGGCTTCATCAATGAAAGAGATATTACAGACGTTCCTTTTTTCTTTATGAACATGGCAGAGGAGTCATCGCCTCCTGATTCTTTTTTCCACCCCTGCGGTATTGTTATGCTGAATGCGCCGAGCTTAATTTTTTTGCCGCTTAAACTTCCGGCTGAACCGCATAATTTATTTTCTGTTAAGCTGTAGGTTCTGCCGTATGATTGACCGGCAAAAATAATAAACAGTAATAGCAGTAACAAGAGGCATGAAGCATAAATGTTAAACGTGTTTTTACCAGTTATTGCCATAGGAAAATTTATGGTGGAGGAGGCGGTGAAATTGGCGGCGGAGCTTTAAGTTTCTTTTTAAGCGATATCATCTCTACGAGGCCTGGCAAAAGCATATCTTTCGACGGCCCATACATATAAATTTGTTCGTCATGTTGAGACTCTCTTTCAGAGACCTTTGCCAGACTTTTGTAGAGAGTGTTATCAGGAAAGATCATATCCGAATCTTCTGTTTCTCTCCTGAAATTCAAAAGCTCAACACCTTCGAGGAACTGCTCTATATCTGATTTATCTGTTTTTCTAATCTCCGGTACATCCATATCTTCTTTAACTACAGCCATCTCTCCGGCTGATGCATAGACAGGTTCTCCGGGTTCTGTTGCCCCTCTATTCCTGACCTCGACATTGCCTTCGATAACCAGCACATCTGTCTCCTGTAAATTCCGGACCAATACTATAAAATCCGTCCCTCTCACCCCGCATAGAGCAGTAGGAGTAACAACCTCAAAATCCGATTCTTCTCTGGAAATTTTTTTCAAAATTATCCTGACCTTTCCGGCAACAAGCTCCAGCATATCAGGGTGCTTTATTTCTCCATCATCTGACTCTCTTAATGACTCTCTGAATGTGAATTGAGAGTTTTCAGCAATCATGACAACATCGCCGTTACGTATTAGTGCCCTCGCACTTCCTCCATTGCCTGTGGTTATTTTATCCCCGTTGTAAAGCCTTTGTCTTAATGCAGGGTTTAAAATCATCCCTCCGTTGGCACCTTTTATAGTCACAGCACCATTAAAACCAAGCAATATGCCGGCAGCCGTTGCGCCATAGATGTTATAATTAACTAATATTATATAAAAATAGCAAATTAAAAGATAAAAAAAATTGCGTATCCGATTCTGCATTTTTTTCGAAACTCAGGTTTTAAAGAAGCTGTTCAAACTCTTTGCTGACTGTGACACTGCCCTTCTTTTTAAAATTCTCCACAATCCTGTTTAAAATCATCTCAGTCTGATTCTGGATTACAGAGGCTCTCATAGAGCTCTTACGCGATTCAAAGTCCGACCGGCTTACAGGTAGCTTATTATTCAGAACTATAAGGTATGCTCCGTTTTTATCAATTACATATCCTGCTCTCTTTGTACTATTAAGAACAAACATCGTTGCTGTAAAAGCACTTCTATTTCTTATATCAGAGGAAACATCGCTTCTTAATACCATTCCAGTTGTCTCTACTGTTACCTTGTCAGCGGAGGCAATATCATTAACCGACTCTCCTTTGTTAATTCGCGACACTATCTCTTTTAAATGGGAATCAAGGCTTGCCATTCCCCTCTCACTTTTATATCTTTTCTCGACCCTTCCCCTCACCTCTTCAAACTTGGGGTCATGGGCATTTTCTTTCTTAATAAGCTTTATAACAGCGCATGATGCACCTAACCTTAAAGGCTCGCTTATTTCTCCATCTTTAAGGGCATAAGCTGTAGTGTAAAATTTCTTCGCATTTTCTATTCCCTCGATATCTTCATCCTGATAGATCTTAGTCCGTACCGGTCTGATTTCAAGGGATGATTCTGATTTACCTCCGACCCAGTCTTTTCTTATTTCAGAAGCCTTTGCAAGCACCTCATCTTTACCTTTTTCTCTTTTCATTCTGTCCATTACTTCATCTTTGACATACTCAAAAGGTTCAGCTTCTCCGGGTTTAATTTTCTTTTCTACCTTTATTATGTGGTATCCGAACGAAGACTTTACAAGGCCGCTTATTTCCCCTTCCGCCAATGAAAAAGCTGCTTTCTCAAATTCAGGGTCCATCTCTCCTTTTCCAAAAAATCCCAAATCACCACCGGTTGCTGTTGCAAGAGGCTCCTCGGAATGTAACTGGGCAAGTGCTATAAAATCCTTCCCTTTCCTTGTTTCATCAAGAACCTTTTGAGCTCTGCGCTTGATCATCTCCTCTTCATCAGGTTTTGTTCCCGGCTTTACAATGAAAAGAATATGTCTCGCTTTTACCTGTTCATCTTCAGAGCTGTAATCACTTAGATGAGAGTTATAATATTCTCTTGCCTGCTGCTCGGTGACTGATATTTTGCTGTTTATATCTTTGGGCGTTACCAGAACGTATTCGATATCAGCACCATCCGGAAGTTTATATTTGCTCACGTTATCTTGAAAATATTTCTTCAGTTCATTCTCAGGAACAGTCTGGGAAGCCATATAAAAATCAGGTGGATAATAACAGTATTGGGCTTCCGCCTTTTCATTCTCCTTAACATATTCTTCCCAAAGCTCGGTATCGCTTACCACAGTGGAATCTTCAACCATCCTCTTTAGCTTTTCAGAAGCTATCTCTTTTTTCTGATCCTCGATAAAACTCTTGGGATCTATGCGGTTCCTTTTTAAAATAGCAATCATCTGGTTCTTATCAATATTGCCCGAAGAATCCCTGAATACTTCATAGGATTTGAGTTTCTCAACAAGCTCTGAATCACTTGCTTTAATGCCCATATCAGCAGCTGCCTGATCCATTACCTCTTTGTTTATTATATTGTTAAGCACCATTTTTTTGAGATCCATGCGTGCAAGGAACTCATCAGCTTTATCTTTAAGCTGGCTGCGAAAATAATTTTCAGTCTGTGCGAGTTGTTGCCTGTATGTATCATAGCTAATTATCTTTCCATTTACCTCAGCTACCACTCCGCCCCCGGCTGAATCCTTACCGCTCAAGCCGTAATATGCAACAAAAGAAACTATTATTATAAAGAAAACAGGTGAAATCCATCTGCGGTGCTTTCGCATTAAATCAAGCATTTACTTTGTACTCCTCGATATTATTTTTATTCCAAGTTCATCAAGCTGTTTCTTGTCCACATCGGACGGTGCGTCTGTCATAAGACACGTTGCCTTCTGAGTTTTCGGGAATGGAATTACCTCTCTTATTGAATTTGCCCCGGACAGGATCATGGCTATCCTGTCAAGCCCGAAGGCTATGCCGCCATGCGGTGGGGCGCCATATTGAAGCGCATCAAGAAGAA
>Ga0265292_1001372_pt1 | contig 21736 bp, 21 predicted proteins | sample Munlanlewell296A_FD_189080 | JGI IMG/M metagenome (GOLD analysis project Ga0265292, IMG submission 189080) | Leachate microbial communities from a municipal landfill in Southern Ontario, Canada - Leachate well 296A | ecosystem: Engineered > Solid waste > Landfill > Unclassified | place: Canada... | reverse complement strand
CCCAGATCGTAGAAGCGTGAAACCACGGCAACCGCCAGCAGCAGGACCACCAGCAGGGTTTCCACGTTCAGCGGGAACCAGCGCTTGAGCGGTGTATCGAGCAGGGAGGGTTTTTCAGGTGTGGGCATCATTCCCACTATTGTACCAAATCTGGCGTGGTAGTCCCGGTTCTAGCACGGGGCGTGGTAGTCCCGGTTCTCGGACAGGGCATTGAGAGAGAGTGACAAATTGGTGGTTAAACCGTAAAGGCGAACGGCTGTCTGCTCCTACGGATTCCACCTCGCATACACCGCCTGCGAGAGCAATCTACCGGCGCTTTTCTCCTCCGTAACCAGTTCGCCGCATTCCAGTTCTCCCCCGCAGCCTTTCATCGTCTCTGCCAGTGCAGAATAGGCGTGGATGGCAGGCAGTTTGACGGCGTACACCGTCAGCACCACGAACAGGGGCCGGTCACTCAACACCGCCCGGCAGGCCTGCAGTAACTCCGGCAGGGACTTGTACACTTCCCACACCTCGCCCTTCGGTCCACGCCCGAACTTGGGCGGGTCGAGCAGGATCCCATCGTATTTGACTCCCCGCCGCGCCTCGCGCTCGACGAACTTCAGCGCATCGTCCACGATCCAGCGGACGGGTTTCTCCGCCAGCCCGGAAAGGATTTGGTTCGCGCGCGCCCAGCTCACGGATTTCTTCGAAGCATCCACGTGCGTGACCTTCGCCCCAGCGGCCGCACAGGCCAGCGACGCCAACCCAGTATAGCCGAATAGGTTGAGCACATTGACGGAGGATTCATTCACCACAGAGTTCACGGTCCCCTTCGGGGATGATAAATCCACAGAGAAACCCTTTTGTTTTTCTCCGTGTTCTCGGTGTGCTCCGTGGTAATCGTTAATCAACCGCCCAATCCAATCCCAGTGCGCGGCGCACTCCGGAAAGACACCCAGATGCCGCCCGGCCGAAGGGGTCATCACCGAGAAGCGCAGTTCCCCTCTCCTTTCGGGAGCCCCAAAGGGATGCTTCGCGAAGACGCCAGGGGTGAGGGGGTAACTCATCTCCCATTGCTCCGGGACTTTTTTCTGAAACGCCCAGTGCCCCCCGCTCTCCTCCCCGCTGGGCTGGAAGACGGCGTGCGCCGCCTGCCACGTTTCGGCGGGCAAGGTTTTCGTCCACAACGCCTGCACTTCGGGCCGGACGAAGGTGTAAGGGCCAAAGCGTTCCAGCTTCTGTCCGTCGCCGCTGTCGAGCAATTCGTAGTCAGTCCAGTTGGGGGAAGTGAGAAGATCAATTACAGGGGCCATGTCCGAGTTCCGGGGGAGGCGTTACCCCAATTTCATACATGCTAAGAAACTGTAAAGTATGGGTTGCCTGAATGGTCAAAAGTACTACTTGTATTTCATACCGATTATGTGCTAAAATAAGCCTGTCCGTGGGAGCAAGTGGGACGAAGTGGGATGCCGGTAATTCCGGCATTCTGGTTAAATAAGGTAAGTAGAACTAATGTTCCTAAACCAGTACCAGCACTCCTTCGATGATAAAGGCCGACTGACGATCCCGTCGAAATTCCGGGAACTGCCAGCCGAAGGCGCTTATGTCGTCCAGGGGCTGGACCGCAACCTGATGGTACTGCCTCCGCCGGTCTTCCAGATCCTCTACGACCGCCTGATGGCGATGAACCTGACCGACCCGAACGCCCGCCTGCTGCGCCGCATCATCCTGGGCAACGCCCTGCGGATAGTGCCTGATGGCGCCGGGCGCATCCTGCTCTCACCGAACCTGAAAGAATATGCCGACCTGAAAGATAACGTCGTCTTCGTCGGCCAGGGCGATTACTTCGAAATCTGGTCGCCCGAACTCTGGAAAGAGCAGGAAGTCCAGGTCAGCGACGCCGAGACCAATGCGCAACGCTTCGCGGCGCTCGATCTCAAGACCCGCTGAGATGATACCAGCGCACCAACCAGTACTTTACCAGGAAATTATACACGCTTTACGCCCGAAAAGCGGAGCACGCTATGTGGATGGGACTCTCGGCGCAGGTGGCCATGCGGCCGGTCTGCTCGCCGGAAGCGAACCGGGAGGCCAACTGCTCGGCCTGGATGTGGACCCCCAGGCGCTCGGTCTGGCCCGCCAGAAACTTGCTCTCTTCGGAGAGCGCACATGGTTAAAGAAGGCCTCCTACACCTCCCTCCCCGGCCAACTGGCTGAACTGGGCTGGGACTCGGTGGATGGAATCCTGCTCGACCTGGGCGCCTCCTCCATGCAGTTCGACACCCCGGAGCGCGGCTTCTCCTTCCTGGCCGACGGCCCGCTGGACATGCGCTTCGACCCGTCGAACCCGCTCACCGCCGCCGAGATCGTTAACGAGTGGCCGGAGCAGGAACTGGCCGACCTGCTCTTCCGTTACGGGGAGGAACCCGCCGCCCGGCGCATCGCCCGGGCCATCGTCGCTGCCCGGCCCGTGGGCGGGACCCGGCAACTGGCCGCCGTCATCGAGCGAGTCCAGCCCCGGCGTAGTAGTCCCGGTTCCAGAACGGGGCGCGGTCCCCACCACCCCGCCACGCAGACCTTCCAGGCCCTGCGCATCGCTGTCAATGGCGAACTGGAGTCGGTGGAGAAAATCCTTCCACTGGCAGTGCAGGCTCTCGGTCCGGGAGGCAGGCTGGCGGTCATCTCGTTCCACTCGCTGGAAGACCGGCTCGTCAAAGAATATTTTCGCCGGGAAAGCAAGGACTGCATCTGCCCGCCCCGCCAGCCGATCTGCACCTGCGGGCATAAAGCGAGCATCAAGGAAATCACCCGCCGGCCCATCACGCCGACAGAGGCAGAAATCAACCAGAATTCCCGCGCACGCAGCGCCAAGTTACGTGTTGCTGAGAAATTATAGGCAAGCCAATAATGGGTGTTGGCTCAGAACGGTGGTGCAGCGTCACCGATAACTACCGGCAAGCAGTTTAATGGACAGTACAAGATGAACAATGTCACGCAAATCGTCCAGAAAGTTCGTCAGGCCCCCTGGCGGGTGCAACGCCAGTGGATCGGCCTGTTTTTGCTTGCACTGGTATTGATGGCCATGGTGGCTGGTATTTACCTGAATGTCACTGTGCGGGCCACGTTGGCCGGGCGTGAAATCCAGACCCTGCGAAACGAGATCACCCCCAACCAACGTGACAACGCCGATTTGGAAACGCAGTTGGCCGGGCTGACTTCCTTCGAAGCCGTGCAGCAGCGCGCCGAAGCCATGGGCTTCCAGCCTACCAGTCCGGATGACATAACCTACGTGGCCGTCCCCGGGTATGTAGCACAATCGGCCGTGGACCTGTCCACGCCGGGCGCAACCCAGCCAGCTGCTCCGGTCATCCTCCCCGAATACACTGAATCCTGGTTCGACTATTTTATGAACCAGCAGGCTTTTTCCGCCTCTGCCGGAGGTCAACCTTGAAACGACATCCCCATGCCTGGCGCTATCTGAGTGTCGCCTTCCTCCTGGCAGTGTTGGGCATCGCCATCCTTGTGCAGATTGTCCGCATCCAGAACAGCCCGGAAGTGGCAGGAGTCATTAATCAGGGCGATTACGTCTGGAAGGACTTTTTCCCGCCGCGCGGAGAAATCCACGACCGTCACGGCAGCCTGCTAGCCGGGAATAAGACCGTCTACGAAATCGGTCTGGACCTGACGGTCAACCCGGATATGCCGACCGTCATGCTGGCCCTCCAGATGTCGGGCATAGACCTCAACGAAGTTAATTACAGGATTTCTCTAGCCCCCGTCAATGCCCAGTACATCATTCTGGATGATTTTGTTTCCACCGACAAAGCCGAACAACTGATGACACTCCAGAAAGCTGCCCACAGCGACCCGACCGGGAAAAACCTGGATGCCGTCTACTTCAAAGCCCATTACGCACGCAGTTACCCGGAAAACGACCTGGCTTCCAACGTGCTCGGTTTCGTAACGGAAGATAACCACGGCTACCTGGGCATCGAAGAAAAATACGACAACATCCTGGCCGGCATCCCCGTCCGGATGCTGGTCCCCGCCGACCCGCGGCGTGCCACCGAATACCCCACCATCCCGCCCGGTCAGACCATCATCCTGACCATTGACCGCAAAATCCAGGCCGCCATCGAAAAAATCCTGGACCAGGCGCTGGTGGGTACCGGCGCATCCTCCGGGACAATTGTCGTAATGGACCCGCTCACCGGCGAAATCCTGGCCATGTCTTCCACGCCACGCCTGAACCTGAACGACTACCAGAGCATTACCACGGTTTTTCCCGGAGAAACCCCCTTCAACCGGGCCATCAGCCAGGCCTATGAACCCGGCTCGGTCTCCAAAATCCTCACCATGGCCGGCGCCCTGGATAGCGGCGCCGTCCAGCCCGGCACAGTCTTCTTCGACACCGGTTCCATCCTGGTTGGGGGTTTTAGAATTGTCAACTGGGATGGCGGCGCCTGGGGTTATCAGGATATGACCGGCTGCCTGGCAAACTCGCTCAACGTCTGCCTGGCCTGGGTCTCCTCCACCCAGATGGGCAGTGATAGTTTCTACTCTTACATGCAGCGCTTTGGCCTCGGTCATGCCACCGGCATTGACCTGGCCCAGGAAACCTCCGGACGTTTGAAACTCCCCGGCGATGGCGACTGGCGTCCCGTGGAACTGGGCACCAATGCCTTCGGCCAGGGCGTCTCCGTAACCTCCATCCAGATGGTCATGGCCGCCTCAGCCCTCGCCAATGACGGCCAGATGATCTATCCGCACGTGCTCTATGCCCAGATACAGGCTGGCAAACAGAGCAACACCAAAACGCAGATCGTCGGCACTCCCATCTCCGCCAATACCGCCCACACTATCAGCGAGATGCTGGCCAATGCCCTGGAGACCGAATCGTCCGCTGCGCTTGTTCCCGGTTACCGCATCGCCGGAAAGACCGGCACGGCGCAGATCCCTCTCTCCGGAGGAGGATATGACGAAAATGATATCAACGCCACCTTTATTGGATGGGGACCGGTGGACGATCCCCGCTTCATAGTCTACGTCTGGCTCGAAAAACCGCAGAGTAACAAGGCTGCCTCGGTGGTAGCCGCTCCGATTTTCAAACAGGTCGTTGAAAAACTGGTCGTCTTGATGGATGTTCCACCGGATGCTGTCCGTCTGCAGAAAAATGGACGATGAGGTGTCATGCTAACACTGGCTGACGCAATCGAAGCCCTGACGAATACCCGCCCTCCGCTGGCCGAAACGGTCATCACTGAGGCGGCGATTGACTCGCGCCAGGTCATCCCCGGCTCGTTGTTCGTCGCCCTCCCCGGTGAGCGCGTGGACGGGCACGACTTCGTCGCCGACGCCTTCCGGCGTGGGGCTTCTCTTGCATTAATCCAGCATGACATTCCCGGCTCCTTCCGGACCGTGCGACTGGCTCAGGGTCAGTCCCTGGACCTGCACACGGATTTGGACGTGCCGCGTGGTAGTCCCGGTTCCAGCACGGGGCTTTGCCTGCTGGTGGAGAATACGCTTACCGCACTCCAAAAGATTGCCCATTTCTGGCGGCGCAAACTGGACCTGCGCGTGATCGGCATAACCGGCAGCGTGGGCAAGTCCACGACAAAAGAAGTCATCGCCGAGGTGCTCGACCAGCGTTACCGCACGTTGAAAAGCCCCGGCAACATGAACAACGAAATCGGCCTGCCGCTCACCATCCTGAGACTCGGCCGGGGTTACGAGCGCGCCGTTCTGGAAATGGGATTCTATATCCCCGGTGAAATCGCCTTCCTGTGCGACATCGCCCTGCCAGAAATTGGCGTGGTCACCAACATCGGCACCGTTCACGCCGAACGGGCCGGGTCGCAGGAAGATATTTTCCGCGGCAAATCCGAACTGGTACAGGCCCTTCCCGCTAACGGGGTGGCCGTGCTCAACCTGGACGATCCCTGGGTATGCAAAATGGCCGAACTGACCCGCGCCAGCGTTTTCTTCTACGGTCTCGATCCTGCTGCCGACCTGTGGGCTGACGAAGTGGAAGGCCTCGGGCTGGAGGGCATCCGCTTCCGCTTGCATTACCGGCACGAGACCCTGCACGTACGCATCCCGATGATAGGACAGCATTCGGTCCACACGGCGTTGCGCGCCGCGGCGGTCGGTCTGGCAGATGGGCTGACCTGGCAAGAAATTTTGGACGGCCTGCGCCAAGGACATGCACAACTGCGTCTGACGGCCGTCCGCACGGAGAGTGGCGCACTGCTGCTCGATGACACTTACAACGCTTCGCCTGAGTCCATGCTGGCGGCGCTCAACCTGCTGGCCGAACTGGGAGGCCGCAAGGTGGCGGTGCTGGGTGATATGCTCGAACTCGGGCAATACGAAAAACAGGGACATGAGATGGTCGGCGTGCGTGCCGCCGAAGTGGCCGATATGCTGGTCACAGTGGGGACGCGCGGGCATATCATCGCCACCGCAGCGCGGCGGGCAGGTTTAGGGTCCAGAAAGATCGCCGAATTCGAGAACTACGATGAGGCCATCGCCCACCTGCGCAAATCCCTTACCAAGGAAGACGTGGTCCTGGTCAAAGGTTCGCACGGCATCCGCATGGACCGCATCGTCGCCGCCCTCGAAGTCCCGGTTCCAGCACGGGGGGAGGTTCCCGAATGAGCAATTCTGCCTTGGCGCTCAGCCTGGCCGGGCTGGCCTTCATGATGACGGTGATTTGGGGCGGCCCCTTGTTGCGTATCCTGCGGCACTTCAAGATTGGCAAGCAGATCCGCGTGGAAGAGCCGGGTAAGCATTTCGTCAAAATGGGCACACCGACCATCGGTGGTGTGATGATCATCCTGCCAGTGGCGCTCATCACGGTGCTGCTTAACGCCGTCAGCCTGATTGGTATGAAGGTGCTCGGTAAATCGGTGCTGGTCCCTCTGGCAGCCATGTTGGGGTATGCCGTCCTGGGCGCCCTGGATGACTGGGAAGGCATCCGTGGCAAACGCAAGGGCGAGGGGATGCGCATCCGCACCAAACTCATCGCCCAAATTGTGCTTGCGCTGGGGCTGGCAGCCGTCTTGAGATACATGCTGGATGTGCCCGATCTTTTTATTCCGGGCATCCATTTCGAGATTGAACTGGGCTGGCTTTACATCCCGATTGCTGGTTTCGTCATTGTCGCCATGTCGAACGCGGTCAACTTTACCGACGGGCTGGATGGACTGGCCGGTCTGATTTCGGCCACCGTTTTCGCCGCTTACGGCGGCGTGGCCCTGATGCAAGGACAGGTTTTCATCGCCCGTTTCTGTTTCACCATGGTAGGAGCATTATTCGGCTTTTTGTGGTTCAACGTTCATCCTGCCCAACTCTTTATGGGCGATACCGGCTCGCTTTCGCTGGGCGCCACTATCGCGGTGATTGCCCTGATGACCGGCCAGTGGGCTGTTTTGCCCGTCATCGCCGTCATTCCGGTCAGCGAGGCGCTGAGCGACGTGATCCAGATCGTGTATTTCAGGATCACGCACGGACGGCGGTTCTTCAAAATGGCACCGCTCCACTTGCATTTTGAACTACTCGGCTGGTCTGAGATGCAGATCGTGCAGCGTTTCTGGCTGATCGGCTTGCTGGCCGCCATGCTGGGTATTGGATTGGTAATGGTGTAAAGGCGTGAAAACGGACTGGAACGGCAAACGCGTAACCATTCTCGGAGGCGCCCGCCAGGGACAGGCGGCAGCGCGCTGGCTGGCGCATCACGGTGCCTCCGTGACCGTGAACGACCGCCGCACAGCCGAGCAGATGGCCGCCGCCCGGTCCGCTCTGGATGATACGCCCGTGACCTGGGTACTGGGCAGCCATCCGGTCGAGATTCTCGACACGACCGATATTGTCTGCCGCTCCGGCGGTGTGCCGCTCGACAACCCCATCGTGGTCGAGGCTGCCCGGCGCGGTATCCCGTTGACCAACGATACGCAGGTTTTCATGGAAACCGTCCCCTGTCAGACGGTCGGCATCACCGGTTCCTCCGGGAAGACCACCACCACCACACTGGTCGGGCAGATGGCAAAAACCGCCTTCGGGGACAAGGTTTACGTCGGCGGCAACATCGGCGATCCGCTGCTCAACTACGTAGACAAGATGAAACCGGACGACCTGGCCATTCTGGAAATTTCCAGTTTCCAGTTGGAACAGATGACCCTTTCACCAAATGTGGCGACCGTCTTGAACATCACGCCCAATCACCTCGACCGGCATAACACAATGGAAGCCTATACCGCCGCCAAGCAGCGCATCCTGAATTTCCAGGCAACAGGCGACACAGCCATCTTATGCCGCGAAGACCCCGGTTCCTGGCGCCTGCGCGGCAAGGTAAACAGTCGCCTTATTTCTTTTGGGTTTGGACACATCCCAGGAAAGCAGGATGGCAGTTTTCTTTCAGACGGCATCCTGCACCTGCGCAAACGCGGCGTGGAAATTCCCCTGCTCCGCCGCGACCAGATCCAGCTGCGCGGCGAGCACAACGTGATGAATGCGCTGGCGGCCTTCGCCATCGGCTACGCCGCCGGTCTGCCACTGGACGCCATGCGGGAAGCCGCCGAGGATTTCCGCGCTGTGGCCCACCGGCTGGAGTTAGTCCGTGAATGGAACGGAGCCAAATGGTACAACGACTCCATCGCCACTGCTCCTGAACGGACGATGGCCGCCATCCGTTCCTTTACCGAACCAATCGTCCTGCTGCTGGGCGGACGAGACAAGAACCTGCCCTGGGAAGAACTGGCGGCCCTGGTCCACGAACGTGTGGAGCGCGTAGTAATCTTCGGCGAGGCGGCGGAGAAAATCGCCGCGGCGCTGGAGCAGGCCCACGGTCCGCTCCAGAAAACGGTGGAACGCTGCAAGGACCTTGAAGAGGCTGTTCAGGCTGCGGCCCGTGTGACCGAACCGGGCGAGGTTGTCCTGCTTTCGCCGGGCGGCACCAGCTTTGACCAATTCCGTGACTTCGAAGAACGTGGAGAGGCTTTTCGAAAATGGGTATCGGAACTTTCGTAAACCAGTCTGCTCACCCCGCCGTCCCTCGTTCCGCTGCTCTGCGGCGTAACGCTTCCAGCGTGTTAGTCCCGGTTCCAGCACGGGGCGGTGACTTGATTCTGGTGGCGGTCGTCATCGCCCTGGGCATCTTCGGCCTGCTGATGCAGTATTCTGCCGGTACCGATTTTTCCCTGCAGACTTACGGTTCAGCGGCCTATATCTTCAACAAACAGTTGTTGTGGATGGCCATCGGGACGCTGACTGCATTCATCCTCTCCCGCCTTGATTATCATCTCTGGCGGAAGTTCGCCTTGCCGCTGATGGGCGTGACGGTAATCCTGCTCATCGCCGTGCTTATTAACAACGAGGTTCGTAATAACGCAGTACGCACATTCTTTGGCGGCTCGGTCCAGCCTTCCGAATTGGCAAAATTAGCAACCACCATCTATTTGTCGGTCTGGCTGTACAGTAAACGCGAACATCTGCATGATATCCAATTGGGGTTGATCCCGCTGGCTTTCATTCTGGGTGCGATTGGCGGTTTGATTTTCATCCAGCCTGACTTGAGCGCCGCGGTCACCATTTTCATCCTGGGCGGGTTGTTGTTCTTCCTGGCCGGCGGCGAAATGCGGCAGATCATCCTGTTCTCCATCGTCGCGCTGGCAGCTGGATGGCTGGTAGTGCAATTCAGTTCCACCGGCAAAGCCCGTATCGGCTCATACATCGCCGGGTTGAAGGACCCGCTGAAATCCAGCGACCACGTTCTGTGGTCATTGGAAGCCATCTTCAAAGGCAAATTGTTCGGCGTCGGGATCGGACGGGCCACGACGAAACTGATCGGTCTTCCGTTCGCCGCCACCGACAGCATCTTCGCCGTAATCGTCGAAGAACTGGGCCTGTTCGGTGCGCTGGGGTTGACCAGTCTGTATGCCGTCCTGGCATGGCGCGGTCTGAAGATCGCCGGTCAGGCGCCCGATTCGCTCGGTTCCGTCATGGCCGCCGGGCTGACCTTCTGGATCGTCATCGAAGCCGCCATCAACATGGCCGTGATGGTAGGCCTGCTGCCTTTTGCAGGCAATGCCCTGCCCTTTGTCAGTGCGGGCGGTTCGAACCTGCTCTCAACGCTGGCGGCCATTGGCATTCTCCTCAATATCTCCCGTGGTAGTCCCGGTTCCAGCACGGGGCGCCGAAGGTCCGGGCAGACAGTATCCGCCGAAGGTCCCCGAAAGGGGGAAGGCGGAGAAAGGAAAACGTACAGTGCGTCTATTGATTTGCGCCGGCGGGACCGGCGGCGGAGTGTACCCCGCACTCGCCGTCCTGCAAACCATCCAAGATAAGGCCGAGGTTCTCTGGGTAGGCGGAGAAGGCGGCCTAGAAGCCCGGCTGGTGGAGCGGGCCAAGGTGCCGTTTAAGACTATCCCGGCTGCCGGAGTCCACGGCGTGGGCCTGAAAACGCTGCCGGGTAATGTGTTCCGCTTAGTGCGTGGCTTCTTCGCCGCCCGGCGCATCCTGTACGACTTCAAACCAGATGTGCTCTTCTTCACCGGCGGGTACCTGGCCGTCCCCATGGCCCTGGCCTCCCTCTTCCTCCCTCGTTCCGTTGCTCCGCGGCGGAACGGGCTCTGCGGCGGAACGCACATCCCCACCGCTCTCTATGTCCCGGATATCGAACCGGCGTTGGCGCTCAAGACCCTCGCCCGCTTTGCAGACAAAATTGCCGTCACCGCCCAGGACTCGTTCCGTTATTTCCCGCCCGGCGATAGACCCATTTCCTGCGAAGCAGTCCCGGTTTCCGGACGGGACACGGGAAAGCGTCGTCTCGTCCTGACCGGTTACCCGACCCGCGCCGACCTTACCAGCTGGGTAGTCCCGCTTCCAGCACGAGGGTGGACGCGTTCCGATGCCCGCCGAACCCTGGGTCTGGCCGGGCCCGAAGGGATCCCCGTCCTGCTGGTCGTCGGCGGAAGCAGGGGCGCACGCTCAATCAACAATGCCGTGCTGGCAAACCTGTCTGCCCTGCTGGAACAGGCGCAGGTTATTCACATCACCGGCGAATTGGACTGGCCCACCGTGCAAGCCAGGTTCCCTCGTTCCGTTGCTCTGCGGCGGAACGGGTCTGCACGGGGCACGGGAAAAGAACTCTCCGACGCGCAAGCGGCCCGCTACCATCCCTTCCCGTATCTGCACGAAGAGATGGGTGCCGCCCTGGCCGCGGCTGACCTGGCGCTCTCACGCGCCGGAGCCTCCACGTTGGGCGAATACCCGCTCTTCGGCCTGCCCGCCGTGCTGGTCCCTTACCCATACGCCTGGCGCTACCAGAAAGTGAACGCCGATACCCTCGTCCGTCACGGCGCGGCTTTGATGGTGACGGATTCAAATCTAAAGGCTGAACTCCTGCCAACCATCAAAGAGTTGCTGCAAAACCCCACCCGCCTCAGCGCCATGCGCGCGGCGGCAAAAAGCCTTTCCCACCCACAGGCTGCTACTGAGATAGGCCATCTCCTGCTCGAATTGGCCGGGAAGAAGAGATAAAACATGGTCAGCCTCTCCTTCGTCTTCTGGATGTATGTCATTTTGTTCGGCATCATCGGCGGCATGCGCGGTTGGGCCAAGGAACTGCTGGTCACATTCAGCGTAATCCTCGCCCTCACCTTTACCACCCTGCTGGAACACTACGTCCCCTTCGTGCGCGACGTTCTCACAAAGGACAGTCCCGCCCTTTACTTCTGGTTGCGCACCCTCATTCTCGCCCTGTTGGTTTTCTTCGGCTACCAGACGCCCCATCTTTCACGCTTTGCAGCCAAGATGACCCGTGAAAAATTCCAGGATATTCTGCTGGGCGCATTCCTGGGCGCTATCAATGGCTACCTCATCGCTGGCACCATCTGGTACTACATGGCAGATGGCGGCTACCCGTTCACCCAAGTCATCGCCCCTCCCAGTGGAGATATTGCCAGGCTGGCTGAGGCCATGCTCCGTTACATGCCCCCCCAACTGCTCGGCATCCCCGGCATTTACTTCGCCGTTGTGATCGCTTTTATCTTTGTGATTGTGGTATTCATCTAAACTATGACACGCATCCATCTCATCGGAATTGGTGGAACGGGACTCTCGGCCATTGCCCGTTACCTGCTCGAAAGTGGGTACACGGTCAGTGGTTCGGACCTCGTCATTCCCCGTTCACTTTCCGCCCTGCAACTTGCCGGTGTCACCCTCAGCATCGGCCACCGCCCGGAGAACGTCACCGGCGCCCACCTCGTGGTGCGCTCCTCCGCCATCCTGGATGACAACCCCGAAGTCATTGCCGCCCGCGCCCTCAGAATCCCCGTCCTCAAGCGGGCCGACTTCCTCGGCACTCTCATGGACGGCAAAACCGGCATCGCCATTGCCGGAACGCACGGCAAGACCACCACCACCTCCATGATTGCCTGGATGCTCTCGGCACTCGGCCAGGATCCGTCTTTCATCGTCGGCGGCGTGCTGGCCAACCTGGGCGTCAACGCCCACGCCGGCAAAGGCCACACCTTCGTCATCGAAGCCGACGAATACGACCGCATGTTCCTGGGTCTCAAACCCACCATCGAAGTGGTCACCAACATCGAGCACGATCATCCTGATTGTTACCCCACTCCAGCCGACTACCAGGCTGCCTTCGACGAGTTCCTGTACCATCTCTCAGCAGGCGGCACGCTGGTAGCCTGCGCCGAAGACCCCGGGGCGCGCCACCTGATGGATAAAGCCGAAAAACTCGGCAAAGTCGTTATCCCCTATTCCCTCGTTCCGCTGCTCTGCGGCGGAATGTCCTCTTCCGCCAGTCTGCTGGCTCCCAATGAAAAAGGCGGTTTCACGTTCAGCGCTTCCGTGCTTGCCGAAGGAGCCACGGTTGAACTCCAGGTCCCGGGCAAACACAACGTCCGCAATGCGCTGGCGGCGCTGACGGTGGCCCAACTGCTCCATCTGCCGCTCGCTATGGCTGCCCGGGCGCTGGACCAGTTTACCGGGACCGGACGCAGGTTCGAGGTGCGCGGCGAAGCCAATGGCGTAGTCATCGTAGACGACTATGCCCACCATCCAACTGAAATCCGCGCCACACTCGCCGCCGCCCGGACTCGCTACCCGTCCCGTCGCATCTGGGCCGTCTGGCAGCCGCACACCTACTCGCGCACTCACCTCATGATGCAAGAGTTCGCCGACGCCTTCGCCGACGCTGACGAGGTGATCGTGACCGAAATCTACGCCGCGCGTGAGCCGAAGCAAGTCTTCTCGTCCAAACAGGTAGTGGAAGCCATGCCCCGCCCGGCGCACTTTATCGCTGGCCTGTCGGAAGTAAGCAATTATCTGATTACGAATCTGCGTCCCGGCGACGCCCTGCTGGTGCTCTCCGCCGGAGATGCCGACCAAATCAGCACCGAGGTGCTGACCCATTTGAAGGAGGCTCGCAATGGCTGACGTGGTAGTCCCGGTTCCAGTACGGGACGTGGTAGTCCCGGTTCCAGTACGGGACGTGGTAGTCCCGGTTCCAGTACGGGAAAAGAAACGTGTCTTCGGTCGTCCGTCTTCGGTCCTCCCGGCCCTGCCGCCCCTGCGCTTGCCGCAGGTGGGTCATTTGCCCATTCCCGATCCAGATGGGTGTCACAATGGCCGGCCCGCCGAAGGCCCCTTTGGGGAAGGGCGACAGAAACTGGACCCCGAGATGGAAAGCACTGTCAAGCGGCTGATTGCGCATTTGAAGGATGAGGAATAGCTGGACTGAAGCTCTTCGAACCTCATCAAATTACTTTTAAAGCCGTGCCTACCGTAAACCTTATGCAACCATCCATCCTGTACGACCTGCGCTCCACCTTTGGCGACCGCCTGCAGGAGAATGTCCCCCTCTCCGGCTATACTGCGGCGCGCATTGGAGGTCCGGCAGACGCGCTGATCTTCGTCCGCTCGGCGGACGAGTTGGCACATGCAGCGGAGAAATTATGGAAGATGGATGTGCCCTTCCTCCTGTTGGGCGGTGGCTCGAACGTGCTGGTCAGCGACAAAGGCGTGCGCGGCGTGGTGATCATAAACCGGGCACGGCTGGTGAAATTCGCCTTGCAGGCCGAACCGCCCAGCGTCCACGCCGAATCGGGTGTCACGCCCAACGATATCACCCAGCGGGCAGCGCGCCTTGGGCTGGCAGGATTCGAATGGGCTGCGGGTGTTCCCGGGTCCCTGGGTGGAGCGGTGTACGGCAACGCCGGGGCATTCGACGGCGACATCGCCGGGAACCTGATCTCGCTTGAGTTGATCCACCGTCAGCACGGACGCCAGGGCTGGCCGGTGGAGAAGATGGAATACGGCTACCGCACCAGCGTGCTCAAACGCGAACACCCGCCTGTTCTCATCCTTTCGGCGCAATTGGCCTTGAGTCACGGCGACCCACAAGCCATCCGGGCCAAAATGGAACAATTTTCTGAACGGCGGCGCGATACCCAACCGCCCGGAGCCAGCATGGGTTCGATGTTCATGAATCCGACCGGCGAGAAGGCAGGCCGCTTGATCGAAGCCGCCGGCCTGAAAGGCAGGCGTATCGGCAACGCCGAAATCAGCACACAGCACGCGAACTTTTTCATCAACCACGGACAAACCCGCGCCGAAGATATTGAAGCGCTGATCGAACTGGCTCGAATTACTGTCGCCGAGAAATTTGGCGTAAAACTTGAACTTGAAGTGGAATTAATCGGTGAGTGGTAAGCATGGATAAAAAACTCCGTATCGCAGTACTCTTTGGCGGCCGTTCCTGTGAACACGAGGTTTCCCTCATGTCTGCCAGGTCAGTGCTTTCTGTACTCGACCCTGAGAAGTATGAGATAACTCAAATCGGTATTACAAAAGACGGCGTCTGGATGGCAGGTGAAAACGTATTGGAAGCATTGAGCAAAGGACAGACGGATGATGAAAACCTGAAACAAGTTGTTATCATCCCCGACCAGTATCACAATCGTATTTGGAAGATCCAGATTGATGATTTCGCCTGGATGCTGGAGCCACTTGCGGATGTGGACGTGGTCTTCCCCGTTCTTCACGGCACCTTCGGCGAAGACGGCACCCTGCAAGGGCTGCTCGAACTGGCCGACCTGGCTTACGTGGGCGCGGGCGTAACCGGCTCATCGGTCGGCATGGACAAAGGCGTCTTCAAGGATGTGATGCGCGCCAATGACATTCCAACGGTCGAGTCCGTTATCGTCCTGCGCAGCGAAGTTGACAAGAACACCGAGGCTGTCATCCTCCAGGCCGAAGCGGTGGGTCCCTATCCGCTGTTCGTCAAACCCGCCAACCTGGGTTCCTCGGTCGGCATCACCAAGTGCAACAACCGCGCCGACCTGGGCGAGGGACTGATGGAAGCCACTGCCTATGACCGGCGTGTTCTGGTGGAGCGCGGCGTGAATGCCCGTGAGATCGAAGTTTCCGTGTTGGGCAACGACGCGCCGCAGGCCTCTGTCCCCGGCGAGGTACTGCCCAGCCGCGAGTTCTACTCCTACGAATCCAAGTACGTGGACGGCACTTCCGGCCTGCTCATCCCGGCTCCCCTCCCCGGCGAGACTGCCAAGAAGATCCGCCAGATGGCCGTAACCGCCTACAAAGCCATTGATTGCGCTGGGATGGCCCGCGTCGATTTCTTTGTCGAAAAAGCCACCGGCGAGATTTACCTGAACGAAGTCAACACCATCCCCGGCTTCACCAGCATCAGCATGTACCCCAAGCTCTGGGAAGCCAGCGGATTACCCTACACCAAACTCGTTGACCGCCTGGTCGAACTGGCCCTCGAGCGCAAAGCCGACCGCGACCGCACTGAACGCCGCTTCCGGAGAACATCATGACCGCTCTGCAGAAAACTTCCCGCACCAGTTTCGTCCGCCAGCGCCGCACACCCAAAACGCGCTCGGCGCATACCCCGCAACGGACGACACAAACCGCCCGAAAGACCTACCACGCCGCCTCGGTGTACCTGCCCGTCGAACCACGGCCAGTGGCGCGCCGTACCCCCAGCCGGGCGACAAAAAACTTGCACCGCAATGGCTACGATATCGCCTTCACTCTCGGTCGCGCCAATGTGCGTGCTCCGGTTTTGAACATCCCGCAGTTGGGTCCACGCTGGGTTTCCGCTGGATTGACCTTGCTCCTGGGTTTCATACTCTTCACCATGTGGACCGCGTCACCCTTCACGGTCACGGCAGCGGAAGTGCGCGGCAACCAGCGCCTGGGCGCGGCGGAAATCAATGCCATACTCGGCATGATTGGCCAGCCGATTTTCAAAGTCGTCCCGGCCCAGATCAAGGCCAACTTGTACACCGCTTACTCTGACCTGGAATCCGTCAAAGTCCGCGTGGACTTTCCCAACCGCATCACTGTGGACGTGGTGGAGCGGACGCCCGTCCTGGCCTGGTATCAGAACGGAGTTGTAACGTGGATTGATGCCAGCGGTGTGGCCTTTATGCCGCGCGGCGAGTTTCCGGGGTTGGTCCAAGTGGCGGCGAACGGCGCCCCGACCCAGGTCCCGCTGGACCCGGCGCTCCCCCTCTACGAGCAGAAGTTCATCGCCCCCGAAATAGTCCAGGCGCTGACCGTGCTGGCTCACGATGTTCCGGCCGGGATGCCGGTGATCTTCGACCCGCAGTACGGCATGGGCTGGCAGGACCCGCTCGGCTGGACCGTCTATTTCGGCCAGGACAGCAGGGATATTCCGATGAAAAAGGTGGTCTACCAGGCCATCGTGGACACTCTCACCCTACAGGGCGTTCAGCCCTCGCTCATCAGCGTGGAATATCTGAACGCACCGTTCTATAAGTAGCGCAAGGGCCCTATGGACGAAATTGTCGTTGGAATTGATGTCGGCACAACCAAAGTCTGCACCCTGGTAGGACGGATCGAGGAAGAAGCCATCCGCATCCTGGGCGTGGGCATCGAGCCTTCGGTAGGCATCAAGAGGGGCGTCATCGTGGACCTGGCAGCGACCTCGCAGGCGATCACCAAATCAGTGGGCATCGCCGAGCAGACCTCGGGCGTGGAAATCACCGGGGCGGTGGTCAGCCTGGCCGGGGCGCACGTCTCGTCCATTAACAGCCGCGGCGTGGCCGGGATCTCCGACGAAGTGATTGACGAGACAGACGTGGCGCGCGCCCTGGAAGCCGCCCTGGCAGTGGCCATCCCTCACAACCGCGAGATCATCCACATCATCCAACGCGGTTTCACCGTGGATGGGCACGACGGTATTTCGATGCCACTCGGCATGCGCGGCTACCGGCTGGAAGTGGAAGCCCACATCATCACCGCCGCCCAGGCGACAGTTGAGAACCTGCGCCAGTGCGTCAGCGCGGCGGGCGTGGAAGTACTCCAATTCGTGCTGAACCCGCTGGCTTCGGGTGACGTGGTGCTGACCGACACCGAGCGCCAGATGGGTGTGGCCATCCTCGACATCGGCGGCGGGACAACCGACCTGGCCCTGTATGTGGACGGTCACGTCTGGCACACGATGGTGCTGGCCGTGGGCGGCAACCACATCACCAACGACATCGCCACCGGTCTGCGCCTGCCGCTCACACTGGCCGAAGAGATCAAGAAAAAATACGGCTACGCTATGAAGTCCGGTGTAGGGGCCGAGGATACTTTCAGCGTGCACACCTTCGGCGAAGACCAGCCGGTGAAAATCAGCCGCCAGGATATGGCCCACATCATCGAGGCCAGAGTTGAGGAAATTTTCGCTTTAACCTTGCAAGAAATCAAGCGTTCTGGTTATGATGGGCTTTTGCCGGCAGGCATTGTTTTGACCGGTGGCACGAGTGCCCTGCCCGGTATTCGTCAACTGGCGTCACAGATTTTCGGACTACCCATCCGTACCGCCCAGCCGGAAAACCTGGTCGGTCTGGTTGACCAGTTGAAGAGTCCCGCATATTCCACCAGCGTCGGACTGCTGCACTGGGCCGCGGCTCTGACAGAAGAAGACCTTTCTTCCGCCCGTGGACGCAAACAACGCGACGGGAAGAGAGAAATCCACGTGAACCTGGATTCGGTCAAGGACTGGTTCAAGCGGATTCTCCCGTATTAAACACCGAACGGACGACTAAAGTCGTCACTACACCAAAGTAGTCACCCTTTTTCATCTTTCAGGAGGCAGTAACATGGACGCAAAAAAGAATCAAACCGAAACATTCGCCCGCATCAAGGTAGTCGGCGTGGGCGGCGGCGGCAGCAACGCCGTCAACCGGATGATCGAGGAAGGCATCCAGGGCGTGGAGTTCGTGGCCATCAACACCGACGCCCAGGCGTTGATGCTGGCCAAGGCTCCGACCCGCGTCCGCATCGGCAACAAGCTGACGCGCGGTCTCGGGGCGGGCGGCGACCCGGAAATCGGGCGCAAGTCCGCCGAGGAATCCGCCGAGGACCTGTACACCGCGATGAAAGGCGCAGACATGGTCTTCATCACGGCCGGCCTGGGCGGCGGCACGGGCACCGGTGCAGCCCCGATCGTGGCCCAGATCTGCAGAGAAGTCGGTGCGCTGACCATTGGCGTGGTCACCCGTCCGTTCACCTTTGAGGGCAACCGCCGGATGCAGGCCTGCGAGACCGGTATGGCGAAACTCAAGGAACATTCCGACACGCTCATTGTCATCCCCAATGACCGTCTGCTCCAGATCATGGACAAGCGCGCCAGCCTGAATGACTCCTTCAAGATGGCCGACGATGTACTGCGCCAGGGCATCCAGGGCATCTCCGAACTGATCACCGTGCCCGGCTTGATCAACCTGGACTTCGCCGACGTGCGCGCCATCATGTCCGAGGGCGGTGCGGCGCTGATGGCAGTCGGCAAGGCCTCCGGCGAGGACCGCGCCCGCCTGGCCGCCGAGCAGGCCATCTCCAGCCAACTGCTCGACATCACGATTGATGGCGCCAAGGGTGTGCTCTTCAACGTCACGGGCGGTCCCAGTTTGACCCTGTTCGAGGTCAACCAGGCCGCGGCCTTGATCCGTGAGACCACCCACCCAGACGTGAACTTGATCTTCGGTGCAGTGATTGACCCGGATATGACCGACGAAATCCGCGTAACGGTCATCGCCACCGGCTTCGAACGAACCGGAATGCCGCGCCGCATCGCCCACCCGGCGGCCCGCAGCATGGACGGTAAACCTGTCAACCGCCCGTTCGAATCCGTCAGCGTGGAGGCACAGACCGGTCAATCCAGCGTCGAATTCCGCCCGCAGACCTTCAACACCGAAGACCTGGACATCCCGACCTTCCTGCGCAACCGCAAGTAGCTCTCCCAGCTCCTCTCCTGGAGTGTAATCAGGGGCGACCCTCAGGCCGCCCCTATTATGTTTAATCCTTCGAAATCAAGTAGCACAAAAGAGTAAGGGCAACGAGGTGGTCGCCCTTACTCTGCATGGATCCGGATCGCAGCTGGATCGAGAGCCAGCTCGAGGCGGGCCCCATACTCTATCCCCGGAATTTTTTCAGTGATGACCTCGATCAGCGAGGGGTTCTGGAAGTGGCGGATCTTGGTCTCCGGGTGAGGATAATAGATAGTGCCTTCGTACTCCTTGCCCTGAAACCTTACCCTGCAAGGGGAAAACGAAAAATCCTCGGGCGGGTGCAGGTCGGTCCAGGCGATTTGACGGAAGATATAGGACGGTCTGACAATCTTGAATCGCAGCGGGGCGATAGAAACATTCAGCGTGCCGAGGAAGAAACGCTCCAGGTCCAGGCCGCCTGCTTTAAAGAACGGCTTCTGACGTTCCAGGCTGCCGTAGGGATACTCCTTCGACGGCCCCGAAGCCACCCGGTGGCCCTCGACGACGATCCCGGAGACAAGGATGATGTCCTTTTGCATAGCGGTTCTCTCGGTTCTGGTAACGATGCTCCGCGTCTTCACCTCCGCTTGGGCGCTCCCGCGCCCCAAAGGCGCAGAGTGCGGCCGGGCATTCCACCGCAAAGCAGCGGAGCAAGAGAATAAGAGAAAGACCGCTACCCGTTCAATTCATCAATCAGGGCCAGCATTTCGGAATTTTTCGGGATGTCAGTCATGTCATGCCCGTAATGGACAAAACGAGCCGTCCCGGTTCGATCCACCAGCACCTGGGCGGGCATGCGCCCAAATTTGAACAGCTTGATTTCCTGTCCGTAGGTTTTCAACACGCTGTGAGTGGGGTCCGGCAGGCCGGTGAAGGGCAGGGAATTCTCGCCAAAATAGCGGGAAAAAGCCGCCGCATCTTCGGGTCCAACAACGAGGATGACGGCGTTCCTTTTTTCAAACTCTGCAAAGTCCTGGCGCAACTGCGCCATGTGCGCTCGGCAGAATGGTCAGATGAAACCGCGGTTGAAGACCAGCAGCACATTCCGGCCACGGAAGTCCAACAGCCGCACGCGCTTGCCGGTATAATCGGCCAGTTCGAAATCCGGTGCGGGGGTGTTCATGGATACTCTTGGCATATGGCCTCATTTTTTCACCACAGAGTTCACAAAGAACACAGAGAAAAATAGGGTGGTGATCCAACGCAAGTGATTCTGGCTGTAGTAGCGACTTTAGTCGCTTTTTCGCCGCAGAAGACGACTACAGTCATCACTACGGATTCTTATTATTTTTTTACTACCACTACCAAAAATAGAACTCCCGCATAAGTACCAATGCCGAATGAAAATATCTGTGGGGCGGGCTTCCGCTCTACCTTGATTCTTACTCCTGATATTCCAACTCATACTCCCCGATATAAACCGTATCTCCCTCCTGCGCACCGGCTTCCCGGAGCGCCTTGTCCACACCGAGACGTTCCATCAGTTTCTGGAAGCGGCGCACCGACCCGGACTGGTCCCAGGGGGTCATTTCGGCGGCGCGTTCGATGGATACCGATTTGACGCGATAGCCGTCCGGTTCGCGCAGGATGGTAAAGGCACGCGGGTCTTCGACGGGACGGTAGACCGGCATGGGCGGTTCGACTTCCTCCAGCGCAGGCGTCTCGGCCAGGGTGGCGGCGGCTTTGAGCAGCAACTCGCGCACTTCGGTGCGGGCCAGGGCGGAGATCGCCATGCAGGCGTAGCCGCGCTTCTTGAGTTCTTTCTTGATCATCGGCCAGCGTTCCTGAACCTCAGGCTGGTCAATCTTGTTCAGGGCCACAATCTGCGGCTTCTTCGCCAGGTGCGGGTCGAAGAGCGCCAGTTCGGTGTTGATCTGGGCGAAATCCTCCAGCGGGTCGTCGGCCAAGCCGTCCAGGAGGTGGATCAGCACCCGCGTGCGCTGGATGTGGCGCAGGAAGTCATGTCCCAGCCCCACACCCTGCGCGGCGCCTTCCACCAGGCCAGGGATGTCGGCCAGCACGACGGTCGTCTCGGCGTCCACTTCTGCCACGCCCAGGTTCGGCTCGAGGGTCGTAAACGGGTACGGGGCAATTTTTGGCTTCGCATTCGTCAGGACCGACAGCAGGGTGGACTTGCCCGCGTTGGGCACGCCGACGATGCCGATGTCGGCGATGAGTTTGAGTTCGAGACGCAGACGCTTCTCTTCGCCCGGTTCACCGCGTTCGGCGGTGCGCGGGATCTGGTTGATGGAACTCTTGAAATGGGGATTGCCGCGCCCGCCGCGCCCGCCCTTGCAGACCAACAGGCGCTGGTCGGGTGCGGTCAGGTCGCCGATCAGGTCTCCGGTGGCAGCGTCGTAGACCACCGTGCCGGGCGGGACGCACACGATCAGGTCGGTGGCGGATTTACCGAACTTGTTGTTCGTCCCGCC